>Ga0070750_10000279_pt1 | contig 28496 bp, 30 predicted proteins | sample VirMetDEL_Nov_24_FD_77013 | JGI IMG/M metagenome (GOLD analysis project Ga0070750, IMG submission 77013) | Aqueous microbial communities from the Delaware River and Bay under freshwater to marine salinity gradient to study organic matter... | ecosystem: Environmental > Aquatic > Marine >...
AACCCTAGATCTGACAGGCATTGCCACTACAGGAGATTTGGGAACCATCTTGACTGCTACTGGACCAGGCCCTGGTCCATTCGGTGCCCAGACCCAGTTGTTCTTTGGTAAACCAGAACCAGACCAGCTAGGAATCAGGATCAAGGGTGCCACCCATAGTGCTGCTGTGGTCATGGGTGGACCACTGGGTACCACCACAGATGCAGACTACAGACTCAGTGTTCTTGCTGGCAACTCTGGTGCTTTTGGTGCAATCTCCGTTGTGGGAGACGAAGGTCTAGCCCCTACCGTCATGCTAAGAAACAGCGGGTCCATCAACGGCGAAGACAAGTTAACTTTGATGTCTGGTGATGCTGGTAGTCCTGGCACCATCGAACTTAGGACTGGCTCTGGATTCACTGCTGGGCAGAAGAATCTTGCGATTGGCATCTCTCAGGATGGTGTTCAAATTGTAGGCAAGCTATATGACTCTAGTGGGGTCCCTGGTTCTGCTGGTCAGGTGTTGACCTCTACTGGATCGGGCACCAGTTGGTCCGCTTCGACACAAGTCGGTTATGGGGTCGGAGCCGTGGCAGTCAGGGCGGGGTCCTCCACCACCAATTTCTTCCGCACAACAGTTGACGGTACCAGCGGCTTGACTTTCAGCATGCCTTCGGCTGGTTCTTCCGCCGAGTTTTTTTATAGCACCGCTGATAGTTCCAATGGACCGATCATGGTGACACTTAGTGTTGACGGCGGCCCCAGCGAGAAGTACGGATTCACCGTTCAATATAAAGCATTGTCAGGAACTTATATCACCATTGGAGGTCTACAAAAGACTGGTGGAGCTGGCGGACTTGGATACGACCAGTCTTTATCGTGGCCTATGGTGCCTGGTACTAGCTTCATTGTCAACACCGACCTCGACGAGGGCGGCCTCAATGGTAGATCCAATCTGACAGTATTCACTTCTTCCTGATAGGGAACCAAAATGGCACAACCTAACTCAAGACAATCCCTAAAAGACTACGCTCTAAGAAGACTCGGTGCTCCCGTCATCGAGATCAACGTAGATGATGCGCAGGTTGAGGATGCTCTTGATGATGCTCTGCAGTTCTTTGCAGAATACCATTTCGATGGAGTAGAAGAGACTTTCATTAGTCATCAAGTCACACAGACCGATATTGACAACAAATATATCAACATGGACGCGATCGATGACAGAGTGGTCAGTGTAACCAACATTCTCAGCATTAATACGAACAACAGTAGCATGTTCGATCCCGAATACCAGATCGCTCTGAACGACTTCTTCGGATATTTTACCCCAGGCACATTGACTAATTACGCCATCACTAAGCAGCATATGTCCATGGTTCAGCAGATGTTGGATCCAGACAAGAATTTCAGATTCAGCAGAGTCACCAATAGGTTATACGGTGATTTTGATTGGGAAGAAGATCTGGAGGTAGGAGATTATGTGGTGATTCAGGCATATACTGCCTTGGATCCAAACACCTACCCAGAGATTTACAACGATCGCCTCCTGAAGAAGTATGTCACCGCCCTGATTAAAAGGATTTGGGGCAACAACCTATCTAAGTTCACTGGGATCCAGCTACCAGGCGGGATTCAGTTCGACGGACAAAGGATCCTGTCAGAAGCACAGGACGAGATCGACAAGATCGAAGATGAAGTGCAAGACAGATACGAACTACCCCCAGACTTTATGGTAGGATAACCCATGGCAATCAACCCGTACTTCAAGAATCAGAGGCAAGAGCAAGATGTTCTTGAAGATCTGGCCATTGAGACTATCAAGATCCATGGTCAGAACATGATCTATATGCCCAGAACGTTGACCAACGAGGATGCACTCTTCGGGGAAGATACCCAGAGTTTATTCAACAACGGTTACGAACTGGAAATGTACATCTCCTCTGTTGACGGGTTCGAGGGAGAGGGAGATATCATCTCCAAGTTTGGTCTTCAAATCAACGACACCGCCACATTCGTTCTCTCCAGAAAGCGATTTAGGCAGGCGGTCGGTGATTTTCAAGATGGCATCGACAAACCAAGAGAAGGCGATATGATCTATTTCCCTCTAACTAGAGGACTGTTCCAGATCACCTTCGTAGAGGACGAAAATCCGTTCCACCAGTTGGGCAGATTGTATACCTACGACCTTACGGTGGAACTGATCAAATACACCAAGGAGCAGTTCCTCACTGGTTGGCCTGACATTGACAACTTGGGTGCTGCTAGAGACAACCCAATGATCCAGTTCTCCATCTCTGGTCATACTGGGGAGTTCGTTGTCGGAGAGATTATCACCGATGCTGCTGGTACCACTGCAGAGGTTATTACTTGGAACACATCTGCTAACCTCATGGAAGCAGCAGGTAGAACCGCAGCGGCAGGAATGTCTGGCGGGATCACTGGTTCCAACAGTGGAGCATTCGGTACCATCGGCTCTACTGCTGGACTAGGAATCACCACAGAATCCATTAGCGATCCATTTGGTAGTAATTCGGAAATCCAGTTAGAAGGTAATGGATTTATCAACTTCAGCGACAAAGACCCGTTCTCGGAGGGTAACTTCTAATGTTTGAACGGTTCTATAATCAGGCTCTCAGAAAGATTACAGTGGGCTTCGGCACTCTGTTTAATAACGTGTATATGACACGCATGAATCTGGACGGGACCAAGGACTCCGAAATGAGAGTCCCTTTGGCATACGGACCCAAGACTAAATGGATTCGTATGCTTAATGAGAGAACGTCTGGTACACAGATGGAACTGCCCAGAATGTCGTTCGATATTGTGGGCATTGAATACGACCCCACCCGCAAGAAGAATTCTTTACAGAAGAGGATGGCAGTTGGACCGAACAACGAGACAGTGTATTCGAACTTCATGGAAGTTCCATACAATATCGAGTTCGAATTGTCCATCATGGTCCAATATGTAGAAGACGGGTTGAGTATTCTAGAGCAGATTTTACCATATTTCTCTCCACAATTTAATATCTCCATTAACTTTAATGAAACGAATCAAAACGTAGATATCCCTATCGTCTTGAACAGCACTTCTGTATTATCAGACTATGAAGGGCAAGTGGAGGGAATGAGAATCCTAACCATGGATCTTTCCTTTACTGCTAAGGCATCCCTGTTTGGTCCTCAGACCAGCAGTGGAACGATCCAGAGAGCACAAATCAACTTCTTCGAACCAGAGACGTTTACATTCGACGACTATGGTGTGGTGATAGGATGTTCTGGTGCTACGGGTGCTCTATCAGAAGTGCACGTTGGGGTTACTGGTCCCTCTGGTGCTTCCTCTGGTGTGGACACCTTCACTGATTACACCGTGGGAATTACGGTCTATGGTGCTACCAGTGCCCCGCCAGTTCAAGGAATCCAATTCGGTGAATTGAGCTTAGGAGAAGTCTACGGCGGTATCACCAACTTCGTAGGGGTAGAAATTTCAGGCGTTACTTATGAAGGCGTTTCATGGGAATGGGAAGGGGTTACCAGTGCTGGAATCCAATTCGGTGAATTGAGCTTAGGAGAAGTCTACGGAGGTATCACCAACTTCGTAGGGGTAGAAATTTCAGGCGTTACTTATGAAGGCGTTTCATGGGAATGGGAAGGGGTTACAGCATGACGAACGATAATATGGACCCAATCGCTGACGCATTGGGTGTTGAGTCTGGTAAGAAAGAAATCGAGAAGAAAGAGGTCGAACCAATCGAAGTTGGTAGCACGACCGAAGAAGACAGACAAAACGACTACAACATGGTTAGGAATAACCTCAAGGATATCATCGCCACCTCTACGGCTGCGATTGATGGTATCCTCAATGTCGCTTCTGAAGGTGAGAGTCCTAGGGCGTATGAAGTCGTCTCTCAGTTGATCAAGACGACCCTAGAGGCAAATGAGTCTCTGGTGGACCTACATAAAAAGGTCAAAGACATCGAGCACACAGAAGAAAAGCAACAGAAGGTTACCAACAACAATATGTTCGTTGGTTCTACTAAAGAGTTATTGTCTATGATCAAAGACAACAGCAAGAAGACTGTTGAACTCATTGAAGGTGAAGTGATCGATGACAGAAGCGAAGAATCCTAAAGCATACCTCGGCAACGAGAATCTAAAAGCCGCGGGTGTAAAACAGGACTTCACAGAAGAGCAAGTCAAAGAATTCGTCAAGTGCTCTGAAGACCCACTATATTTCATCCAGAACTATGTCAAAATCGTCACACTAGACGATGGTCTTGTTCAATTCAAACCATGGGACTTCCAGCAGGATATGCTTCGGAAGATCCATGAGAACAGATTTATCGTCTGCAAGTTCCCTAGACAGACTGGCAAGAGTACCACCGTTATCTCTTATCTTCTGCATTATGCCCTATTCAATCCAGACGTCAGAGTGGCAATTCTCGCCAATAAGCAACAAACAGCGTATGAATTGCTCCATAGGCTGAAGATCGCTTATGAGCATCTACCCAACTGGTTGCAGCAAGGTGTAGAGGAGTGGAACAAGGGATCTATCGACCTAGAGAACGGGTCCAAAATCATCGCGTCTGCTACCTCCTCATCTGCAGTTCGTGGTGGATCTTTCAACATGATCTTCCTAGACGAATTCGCATATATCCCGTCCAACGTTGCGGAAGAGTTCTTCTCCTCTGTATATCCCACTATTTCGTCTGGTAAGAACACCAAGGTGTTGATCGTGTCGACCCCCAAGGGTTTGAACATGTTCTACAAGATCTGGGTAGATGCAGAAGAGGGCAGGAACCAGTATGTCCCGATTGAGGTGCATTGGAATCAGGTACCAGGCCGAGATGAAAAGTGGAAAGAGCAGACGATTGCGAACACCTCTGAGGACCAATTCAGGGTGGAGTTCGAATGTGACTTCGTAGGATCAGTGGCGACACTTATTAAACCTTCTAAGTTGAGATCTCTACCTTACAAAAGACCCATGCAGGTATCCCCAGACGGTCTGAAGATCTACGACATCCCTAAAGATGGTCACCAGTATGCGATGACGGTGGATGTGTCCAGAGGGCAAAGCATCGACTTCCATGCCTTCTCGGTGGTAGATATCACCAAGTCTCCCTACAGGGTGGTTGCCACCTTCAGGAACAATGTGATGCCTCCAGCGGTGTATCCCAATATCATCAACAGGATCGCCACCAGCTATAATGAAGCATGGTTAATGATCGAGACAAACGACATTGGTGGTCAGGTAATGGATGTGGTAAAGATGGAGTACGAGTATGAAAATATTATTTACACCTCCGATAAAGTGGGTAAGGGTCAGTGCATCACCGAAGGGTTCGGCAGATCCAAGGCTAAGCCTGGGGTGAGAACATCCGCCAAGGTGAAGAGCATCGGGTGCTCCGTCCTGAAGAATTTGATCGAGGAAGACAAACTGATTGTAGAGGACTTCGACACCATCTCCGAGTTGACCACCTTCGTCGCCAAGAAGAACTCCTATGCGGCTGATGATGGGCACCATGACGACATGGTTATGACCTTGGTTCTCTTCGCTTGGATGAGTCAAGAGAGTTATTTCAAAGAGATATGTGGGACAAACGTCACCCAGCAACTATATGATGCCAAGCAGAGGGAGATGGATGAGAATCTGGCACCCTTCGGGTTCATCACTGGGAATGTTACAGAAGAGGACGAGGGACCCCAATCGGAGGGTGGGGATGTCTGGTTCACCGACGAAGATGATATCAAAGATTTCTTCTGACTAAATATGGGTACGACAACAGAGACATCTGTATGCACGTAAAAGCTCAAGAAAACTATTCCTAGGAGAAATGATATGGCATTTCAAGTAAGCCCTGGTGTGGTAACGAAAGAGGTTGACCTCTCTTCTATCATCCCAGCAGTATCGACCACCGTTGCTGGGTATGCAGCACAATTTCAATGGGGACCAGCGGACCACCTTGTCACCGTGGACAGTGAGAACAACTTGGTCAGCCTATTTGGTGAACCCACAGACGACAACTACAAGGAATGGTTCCCAGCGGCTAACTTCCTAGGATATGGAAGCAATCTTCGCCTTGCCCGATACGTCGGAGACACCGCAAGAAACGCTGCGGGCCCAGGAGGGGTTTCTGGATCTGACTCCCTAATCAGAAACGAAACCCTGATTGATTCCGCTCTTACCGCTTTCTCTGCAGGACAGACAGGTCACTTCCACGCAAGATACCCTGGTAACAGAGGTAACAGCCTAAAGGTGGTCTGGCATGACGGCGGAAACGGGTCAGGGTACTCCGCTGGTAACTACAACCTATGGCAGTATGCCAACCAGTTCGATGTGAACATGCCCTTCACCACTGGTTGGGCGGCGGGTGTAGATGGAGAAGGTGTGAACGACGGCGTGAACATCGCAGTCATCGACGAAGATGGTCTGTTCTCTGGTGTCAAGGGAACTGTACTAGAAACCTTCGATGCAGTATCAAAGGCTTCTAACGCACTCAACTCCGACGGCACCAACAACTTCTACCGTACGGTCATCAACGAGTCTTCCAGATACATTTATGCTACCGCTCACCCAGAAGGAGGCACCTATGGACAGGGTACAACTGGTGAGGCTGGTAACCTAACTTGGGGATCAGTGGTCTCAGCAGCAGGAGGATCTTTCGACAGACTCAATGCTGCCAGTGGTAACACTGCTGGTTACGCGGTATCGCTAGCAGGTGGTACTGGTGAGTTCGGTAGCACCATCCCAGCGACTGGTTCGTCTCAGGGTTGGGGACTTCTCAGTGACACCGATGCCGAAGACATTTCAATCATCATCGGTGGTCCAGCAAATTCCACCCAGGCTGGTGGTATCGTTGACATTGCAGATGCCCGTAAGGACTGCGTTGCGTTCCTTTCCCCAGAAGAAACAGACTGCATTTCCAATGGTGTCCCCCTAACACAGGCTGCCGCAGAATCAGCAGTTCTGGACTATAGAAACACCCAGCTCAACAAGAGCAGTTCTTATGCATTCCTCGACTCTGGTTGGAAGTACCAGTACGATCGATATTCAGACTCATACCGATGGGTCCCACTAAACGGTGATGTCGCTGGTATTGCAGTAAGATCGGACGAGAATTCTGAGACTTGGTTCTCACCAGCAGGTTTTAATCGTGGTCAGGTACGTGGTGTGGTTAAACTAGCATTCAACCCATCCAAGGCCAACCGCGATAACCTCTACAAGGATCAGGTTAACCCAGTGGTGTCCTTCCCAGGCGAGGGTACAGTCCTCTTCGGAGACAAGACCCTGCTCGCTAAGCCTTCTGCATTCGATAGACTGAACGTGCGACGTTTGTTCATCGTGCTTGAGAAGGCAATTGCTACCGCTGCTAAGTACCAGTTGTTTGAGCAGAACGACACCTTTACTCGATCCCACTTCAAGACCATGGTCGAACCCTTCCTAAGGGACGTCAAGGCCCGTCGCGGGATCACTGAATTCAAGGTAGTTTGTGATAGTAGCAACAACACATCGGCGGTTATCGACCGCAACGAGTTCGTTGCTGACATCTTCATTAAACCCACCAAGTCAATTAACTTCATCACCCTCAGTTTCGTCGCCACCTCACAGGGTGTAGACTTCTCTGAAATCGGATCCTGATAGGAGAAATCAATGAATATCGATAAGTTTAAGACAGCACTATCAAAGGGCGGCGTCCGATCCAACCTGTTCAGAGTTCAGGGTGACATCGGCTCTATCTCCCTCCCAACCAAGGTCGGTTATCTTTGCCGTGCTGCTGCAATGCCCGCCACCACCATTGAACCAATCGAGGTTCCTTACCGTGGCAGACAGCTAAAGATCCCTGGAGACAGGACCTATGCAGAATGGACCCTCACCTTCATGTCTGACGGTGATATGGAACTCCGCAATGCATTCGAGAAGTGGATGGACGACATCAACAAGACGGTAGACAACGTTGCTACCGCAGATCTCAACCTCACTGGTACACTCTTCCCAGAGTGGAACGTGGAGCAGCTCGACAGGACTGGTAAACCAATCAAGTCCTATAAGTTCCTCCACTGCTGGCCTTCCGAGGTTGCTCAGATCGAACTAAGTTCTGAGGATACCGATCTCCAGACCTTTGATGTCACCCTGCAGTACACCTACTTCTTGTCTCAGACCACCGATGAATCGGTCGGGCTTGGCATCGCCGCCGCGCCTGGTGATACCGATAACTGATATCCTGTGAGTAAACCTAAATAATGGTACCTCACTTTACAGGAGCATTATATAATGGCACTTGAGTTTTTCGGATTTTCCTTGGGAAGATCCAACAAAAAAGATGAAGAGGAGAAGAGAAATAATCTCCCATCCTTTGTCGAACCCAACGACGAGGAAGGTGCTTCTGTAGTAGATGCATCCGCCTCCGCTGGTGGTTATTTTGGTGCATATATTGATTTTAATAGCGAAGTCAAGACCGAAGTAGAGTTCATCAATCGATATCGTGAAATGGTCCTCCACCCAGAGGTAGAATCTGCGGTGGAGGATATCTGTAACGAGACTATTGTTTATGATGAAGAAAATCAGACCGTGGAGCTCGATCTAGAGCAGGTGAAAGATCTGTCTGATAATATCAAAAACAAGATCCAAGACGAGTTCGAATACCTATATCACCTCTTGACTTTCTCCACCAAAGGATATGAAATCTTTAGGAGATGGTATGTGGACGGTCGCATTTTCTACCACATGGTCGTTGATCCTAAGAATCCCAAAAAGGGCATTCAAGATGTTAGATTCGTTGACCCCACCAAGATCAAGAAGGTCATCGAACTAGAGAAGGATTCAACTAGGGTAGATCGTACTGGTGCAGTTGCAGACACAATCAAAAAGGCTGAAGAATACTACCTCTATAGAGAAGATCAGGACATTCCAGAAGCAGTACGCATTGCACCTGAGGCAGTATGCTATGTTACTTCTGGTCTTTACGATGCTTCCAATAAGAAGGTCATTTCTTACCTCCACAAGGCGATCAAACCCCTCAACCAGTTGCGTATGATCGAGGATGCCTCGGTAATTTACCGCATCTCGCGTGCACCAGAACGACGTGTATTCTACATCGACGTTGGTTCGCTTCCTAAGACAAAGGCGGAACAATACGTCAAGACCATCATGAACAAGTACCGCAATAAGCTGGTCTATGATGCATCTACAGGTGCCATCAAGGACGATAAGCGGCACATGAGCATGCTTGAAGACTATTGGTTGCCTCGAAGAGAAGGTGGTAAGGGTACAGAGATCTCTACCCTAGACGGCGGTCAGAACCTAGGCGAGATGGAAGACGTAATTTACTTCCAGAGCAAGTTGTACGACGCATTGAACATCCCTCGGACCAGAATGCAGACAGACGACAGATTCGGTGTCGGTCGAGCATCAGAGATTTCCAGAGATGAAGTCAAGTTCATGAAGTACATTGACAGACTACGCATCAAGTTCAACGACTTGTTCCTCACCATGCTCAAGACCCAGTGTCTCTGCAAAGGCATCATGACTTCGGACGAGTGGGAGAACATCTCCAGCTACATTAGATTCGAGTATTGCAAAGATAACCACTTCTCCGAACTGAAGGATTTTGAGGTTCTAGCAGAGAGAACCAGAGCACTGAACGATGTTGATGAGTACATCGGCAAATACTTTAGTGTCGAATGGGTCAGAAAGAATCTACTAAGGCAGTCTGAAGAAGACATCAAGGAGATGGACAGACAGATCGCCAAGGAAAGAGAAGAAGGAATCATCTCAGACGAAGCAGAGTTTTGAGAAAGGCACTATAATGGCAAGCGACCGAGCATATGAAATCCTGAGGAAAATCTCTAAAAGCCTGGAAACCAAAGGTCCAGGCTCTATGGATATCGATGCTATCAGCGATATCGTTGAAGGTTTCGAATTAGAGGCCGATTTATTGCTGAAGAGAGATCATGCTCTCAACGAAGAAGGCGAAGAGGCACCCAGCCCTGGAGAAGTCCAAGGTACCATTGAAGATCCAACACTAGATCCAGGTCTAGAAAAAGAATATTTCCTCAAGACGGTCGATGCAGGCGATCATGTCATCACTCTAAAAACTATCGGCATTGGCAAGAACAAACCCGTGTCTGTCTACATCGACGGATACCGATGGGAAATGTTCCCAGGCCCCATCAAAGCAGAATCAGAAACCCAAGCATTCATCAAGTCCAAGCACTTCGATAAGTGGCTGGCGAAGTTCGATGCTCCTGAACCTGCTCCTGAGGAGGCCCCCACCGATGAGACAGACTCAACCCCACCGCCCGATACCAAAGACGGCGAAACCGAGGGACCCGAATCGGGCGATGGCAAGAAGGATGACGATGACGGCTCCTCAGACACCGAAGAAAAATAAATAGAAAGATCGGACATCTCAAAACTAACACCGAAAGGTAATTATATGAACCTTCAAGACAGATTCTATGGCTCACAGATTAGAGGTGTGGGCAAAAAGTTTATCACCGCTGTATCTGACGAGAACCTCCTCGAGGCTAAGGAGGCTGTGGAAACTGGTCTTTTTGGTAAGGCAGGAGAAGTTCTCTCAGAAGAAGCATCCCTTCAGACCATCGCAAACCGCATCATTTCTGGTGACGTGGCAGGCAGACTAGAAGAGTCTTCCAAGAAGTCCACCAAGAAAGAGGGTTGGAGCGAAGACGAAGAAGAGGAAGAGTACGAAGTCCTCAATCTCGAATCCGAGGAAGAGGAAGAGGTAGAGGAAGACTCTGACGAGGAAGACTCCAAGGAAGAAGTCAAAGAAAACTTCGACCCAAAGTCGATGATGCAAATGTTCCAGATGATGATGGCGATGGCTATGATGGGTAATCAAGGTCAGCAGGGTTTTGGCGGTCTAAAACCAGAACACGCTCGAGCACTAGGCAAAGTGGGTGGAATGAACCCAGGTAGCTTTGCTGGTCCCGCAGGTCGTCCTGGTGGCGGCAACGGCATGGGCATGGGAGGCGGACGACGATGAACCTACAGCAAAGATTTTATGCACAACGTATCCAGAACCTCCAAGAGGCCAAGGATTCCCCAGAGCAGAAGGCATACAAGGAATTGTTTGCTAAGATGCTCGACAAGTACGATGCCGACTCTCCCAACGACATCCCCAAGGAGAAGAGAGACGATTTCTTCAACGAAGTCGAGGCAGCATGGAAGAAAGATCCTGCCAACGACTCTGAGGGTGAAGGCGAAGAAGAGGAAGAAATGGAAGAAGGTCTGAAAGAGGCCACCGATGGCGGCGGTCCAGGCGGCGGAGGCAAAGGCGGTCATGGCACCCCTCCCCCAAGTGTAGTTGATGCCGCTGGTCAGGGTCCTCTCACCATGAACGGCATGCTTGCCGCTTTCGGTTCTCGTGACCTTAGATACGACTTCAATGGAGACGGAGTTGTCGACGGTGAGGATCTAGGAATTTTCCTCGCTAAGTTCGGCGGCTGATAAGGAAAGAAAAAATGCTTCTAATTACCGAGACAGTTCAAGACAATATCAAACTGCTAAAAGAGTCTGCCGACGATGGATCCCAGAAGTATTCCATCGAAGGCATCTTTATGCAGGCAGATAAGCAGAACAAGAACGGAAGAGTCTATCCTTCTCAGACTCTACTGAAAGAGGCTAAGAGATATGAAAAAGAGTACGTCAAAAAGAACCGTGCTCTTGGTGAGTTGGGTCACCCCGAAGGTCCAACCGTCAATCTAGATAGAGTATCTCACGTCATTAAGGAACTATGGAACGAAGGCACCGACATTTATGGACGTGCCCGAATTCTTGACACTCCAATGGGTGAGATTGTAAAGGGACTCCTTAACGATGGTGTTTCGATCGGTGTGTCCACTAGGGGCATGGGGTCGATCAAGAAGAACAAAGAAGACGTAAACGAAGTTCAAGACGACTTCCTACTCGCTGCGGTCGATATCGTTTCCGATCCGTCAGCACCAGATGCTTTCGTTAATGGAATCATGGAAGGCAAAGAATGGGTTTGGGACAATGGCATTATCAAATGTCGCGATATTGAAACTCATGTAAAACTCATTGAAAACGCCAGTAACAAGATGGAGCGAGAGGAAAGGATCCTCTCAGCATTCAACAGCCTGTTAAATGGCTAATTTTTATACATAAGATATCCGACTTTCAAGGAGATACGGAAATGCCAACTTCTAAGAACAAGATCTCAGAGGATCTCAAGAAAGCACTTGAGGCCGCGAGAGAAGCCGATGAAAAGACTTTCAAGTTCAAGGGCAAGACTTATGCCGTTGAAGACTTCCCCATGGATGATGAGGAAGAGGAAATGGAAGAGTCCAAATCCGAGACCAAGGCTAAAGATGCCGACGTGAAGGAAATGGACGACGAAGAAGAAGAAGAACACGACGAAGAGGAAGAGGAGGAAGAGGTCAAAGAGTCACGCACTCTAGACGTCGTAGATTCCATCATCCTCGACGTTGAGTCAGAAGTATCTGCCAGCGTTACCGAAGATGTCGATGCCCTTTTCAACGGTGAAGAACTCACCGAGGAATTCAAGGGTAAGGCCACTACCATCTTCGAAGCAGCAGTCAGCACTCGTGTCTCCGAGATCGCCGAACGACTTCAGGAAGAGGCCAACGAAAAGGTCGCTGCCGTAGTCGCTGAGGAAACCTCCAAGATGGCAGATCAGGTTGACGAGTACCTCACTTACGTTGCAGAACAGTGGGTTGCCGAGAACCAGGTCGCCATCGACAAGGGTGTCCGAACTGACATCTGCGAATCTTTCATGTCTGGTCTAAAGACTCTCTTCGAAGCACATCACATCGATATGCCACAGGAGAAGTTCGACGTCATGCAGGAGCAGCAACAGCAGATCGCTGCACTTCAGGCACAGCTTAACGAAAGCCTAGCCTCTAACGCAGCAGTCGCCGCCCAGGCACGTGCTTCAGAGCAGCTCGCCGAGTGCAACGCAGCACTCACTGATGCCTGCAATGATCTCACCGACACCGAAGCAGAGAAGCTTCAGAAGCTTGCTGAAGGTATTGATTTCGAAGATACCAATCAGTTCATCGAGAAGCTCGCCGTCCTCAAGGAGTCTTATTTTGGTTCGGGTCGCAAGACCTCCAAGAGAGTCCTAGATGAGGAAGACGTTTCGCTTCCTGCAGACGCAGACAACACAGTTTATACCTCACCCAACGTCGAACAGTACGTTAATTTCATTAGCAGCAGAGCAACCTCCTGACAGAGGCGGCTATTTTTACATCCAAAAGGAGGCCATAAAATGGCAAACTCAGAGTTTACAGACCCCACGGACCTCACCGAGGCCATCAAGACAAAGTGGAAGCCTGTCCTTGAGCACAAGGATTGCGAACCCATTGCAGACCCCTATAAGAGAAACGTCACCGCGATTCTCCTCGAGAACCAAGAGCAGGCTATGATTGCTGAGGCGGCTCCCGCCAACGCAATTGGCGGTTCCGTTCTCGGTGGCGATGGCACCAACGCAGTCAAGACTTGGGACCCCGTTCTCATCAGTCTCGTCCGTCGTTCGATGCCCAACCTCATCGCCTACGACGTCTGCGGTGTTCAGCCCATGACTGGTCCTACTGGACTCATCTTCGCCATGAAGGCTAAGTTTGAGGGTCAGGGCGGCACCGAAGCATGGCCCTTCAACATCGACGACAACTTCTCAGGTGGTATCTCCTCGGGTTACCAAGCTAAGGAAGACGACTTCCTTGACACTGACACCGCAGTTTCTGGTGATCAGCTACCTGGCGTCGTTCCCACCAACAGCTACGGTGAGAATGCTCACGGAATGGCCACCTCGGCTGGTGAAGCCCTCGGCGATTCGGGTGCCAACCCCTTCGCTCAGATGGCATTCGAAATCGCTCGTACTTCGGTCGTTGCGAAGACTCGTGCCCTCAAGGCTGAGTACACCACTGAACTCGCACAGGACCTCAAGGCAATTCACGGACTCGATGCCGAGACCGAGCTTGCCAACATCCTGTCGGGTCAGATCCTTGCTGAGATCAACCGCGAGGTCCTTACCTCCATCTACAAGACTGCTAAGCTTGGTTGCCAGCAGTCCGATCTCTTCTACAAGGGTGCTGGTAACACCTATGGTACTCAGGCTGGTCTCGGTGGTGTCTACGATCTAGTCAACGATGCTGACGGTCGCTGGAGTGCAGAGAAGTTCAGAGGACTCCTCTTCCAGATCGAGCGTGAGTGCAACCAGATCGCTAAGGACACCCGCCGTGGTAAGGGTAACATCATCATCTGCTCGTCTGACGTTGCTTCCGCACTCGCCATGGGCGGATGGATGCAGCTCAGCGGTGGTGATGCTGGTAACCTCAACGTCGATGATGCTGGCAACCTGCTTGCTGGTACCATCGGTGGCGGTCGCATCAAGGTCTACGTCGACCCCTACGCAACCTTCGACTTCGTTGCCGTCGGTTACCGTGGGTCGTCCGCCTACGATGCAGGTATGTTCTACTGCCCCTACGTCCCACTACAGATGGTTCGTGCGGTCGGTGAGGACAGCTTCCAGCCCAAGATCGGTTTCAAGACCCGCTACGGTCTTGTCAACAACCCATACGTCCAGAACCCAGCAGGTACGCTGGCAACGGACCCAAGTGCTGACGCGGCACGTCGTGCCAACCAGTACTACCGCGTGTTCCGCATCGAGAACATTCACGGCACCTCGTGATAGCGGTAAGTGAATAGTGGAGACAACCTCGTCTCTGCGTCCTCAAGGGGGCGGGTCTTCGGACCCGCCCCTTTTTTGTATAAATAGTGTATGAGTACAGATAACTACGGCATCACAGGGTCGGATCTACCAGGCGTTCCAGCGAACCTCTCGCCCAACGCATTGAATAGACAACCCACCAATACCAGTCTGTTGGGACCTACCAACTTCAGGTTGATTGTTAGTAGGCTTCCAGCGGTCACCTATTTCTGCCAGACCGCGAACATCCCTTCGGTCGATGTAGAAGTGATCGACCGACCCAATCGATTCGTGGACCTGAAGGAAATGGGTAAGCCTTCTTTTGGCGACTTCTCGGTGACTTTCCTCATCGACGAAACTATGACCAACTGGAGAAGTGTTTATGACTGGATGAACGGGATCTCCCCCTTCACGGACCATAATGCACTGGTTCAGCCTTACGACGACATGCGTTCGGACCTGATTCTCAACGTGACCACCAACGCCTTAAACACGGCCTTGGAAGTGGTCATCAAAAACGCATTCCCTACCAGCCTATCTGCAGTGGAGTTTGATTCTGCTGCTACGGACATTGATCCGACCGTGGCTACTGTTGACTTCGCATTTGACTCCTTCGAGGTTCGGTCTACTACTTGACAAGGCCGAACCTTTGTGGTATAATGTGCGTAGAAACATAGGAGATTCTGTATATTATGAAATTCGACGATATCAAATCAATGGCTGATGAGGACTGCAAGATCGATGGCACTGAACTCGACATCGAGAGCATCAAGATCCCTCAACTCCACAACAAATACCTGCGACTGATGCAGGATGAGAAACTCGTTCTTCGCTCTATGATTTCCAAGAGGAACACCCTGTATAGACTCAAGTGGGAGTATTACACTGGTAAGATGAGCAGGGAGGAGTTGGAGCACCACGGTTGGGAGCCTTTCCAACTGAATGTGCTGAAGAAAGATCTGGAAATCTATCTGGATTCGGATGCAGACCTAAATATTATGAGGGATAGGATCGCGATGATCGAGGCGAAGATCAGTTATTTGGAAGAGATCATCAAAGAACTGAACTCCCGTGCTTGGAAGATCAAGAATGCCATCGAGTGGAGAAAGTTCACCTCTGGCGGATTTTAATAATGATAGAAGTGCAGAAGGTAGATGATGTGAGCATGAAGATTCTTTGCGAGGACCGAGGTGTCCTCAAGGAGATCACGCAGTTCTTTACCTTCACAGTCCCAGGTGCAGAGCATATGCCAGCCTTCAAGAAGAGGCGGTGGGACGGCAAGATCAAACTATTCAGCATCCACACCCAAGAACTACCTGTCGGACTGTACGACTATCTGGTTCGTTTCTGCTCTGATCGTTCCTACGGTCTTTCTGGTTATGTGCCCTTCAAATATCGAGAAGTGGGTGTCGAGACTATTCAGAAGTACGTCAACGACTTTCTCCGCCCAGTGGCAGGGGGAAAGCGTGTCGATGCCCACCTTCATCAAATCGAGGCAATCACGCATGCCGTCGAGAACTTCAGAACCACCCTTCTGAGTCCCACGGGATCGGGTAAGAGCCTGATCATTTACGCACTGGTCCGATTCTACCTCGACATGATCCCAGAGGACAAGAAGGTTCTCATCGTGGTACCCACCACATCGCTGGTGTCCCAGATGTACTCGGACTTCGAAGACTATTCTGGAGAGAACGGATGGGACGTAGAAGCGAATTGCCATAAGGTGACCGCTGGCAAGGACAAGACCCACCCCGATAAGAGGGTCATCATTTCTACGTGGCAGTCCATCTATAAGCTGGATTACAACTACTTTGATCAGTTCAAGGGTGTGATCGGTGACGAGTGTCATCTATTCAAGAGCAAGAGCCTGACTACCCTGATGGCGAAGTTGAGAGATTGCCCATATCGGGTCGGTACCACTGGTACACTGGACGGAACCAAAGTACATAAGTTGGTGATCGAAGGAGCCTTCGGACCGACATACCAAGTCACGAGTACGAAAGACCTTATTGACAAAGCCATTTTGTCAGACTTCGAGATTGACTGCGTTCTACTTAAGTACCCTGATTATTTCAGACACAAGTACAAGAGGATCACATATCAGGAAGAGATCGAGCTTCTGACCCAGTGCGAATTCCGAAACGAATTCATCACGGATCTGGTCGACAGCCTAAATGGTAATACATTGGTACTCTTCCAGTACGTACAGAAGCACGGCATACCTCTACAAGAGATGATCAAGGATAAGGTAGGAGATCGCAAGGTGTTCTTGATCCACGGTAGGGTAGGTGCGGATGTCAGAGAAGAGGTGAGAAAGATCGTGGAGTCTGAGAAGGATGCCATTATTGTAGCCTCCTACGGCACTTTTTCTACTGGTGTATCGATCAGACGCCTGCATAATATCGTGTTCGCTTCTCCTTCGAAGAGCAGGGTGAGGGTGCTTCAAAGCATCGGACGTCAGCTCAGGAAGAGCGAACACAAGGAAGTAGCGAGACTATACGATATCAGCGATGACATCCATTGGTTGAGTTACAAGAACCACACCCTCAGACATTATGAGGAACGGTTGAAGATCTATGAATCTGAGAACTTCAACCACAGATCTATCTTTATAAATATTGGCGAACCACAAAAGGAGGACCCGCTATGAGCGACCCCAAGGATAAGGGATACAGGATCATTCGCCTCGTTAACGGTGAAAGACTCATCGCCAAGATCTCTGGTTCTACCAAGCAAAAAATGGTATTGACCAGGCCCATGACTGTCAGAGGCATGACTGCTAACGGCGGTGTTACTGGTGTAAGCAGAGAGTATTTGGTTCTGCAGGATTGGTTGGAGCACAGCGACGACATCAATGTCAAGGTGCCAACCAACCAGGTGTTGACCATCTCTAAACCAGACGACTTTATCACTGAGGCTTATGAAGCACAGAAAGACTATCTGGACACTGGGAATGCTAACCCTAAGATGGAGAACTATCCAGATGACTTAACCTTGAAGGATCTTTTTAGTGGAGAGATGCCAGGGGATGGCGAAACCATGGAGGGTGAGGAACTGCAAGAGTTCCTGAACAATCTGGTCGACTCCATCATCCACAAGGCTACTTCGAATCTAGAAGACGAAGATTGGATCGAAGAGGATCAGGACAGAGATAGGGAGGATTGGGGTAACGACCCAAATGACTGGTCGCCTTACCCCGATGACTACTCGTAATTTACCTCAAGGGGCGAGAGGGTCTCTTTATGTATACATGGCTCCGATATATGTCAAGGTTCCCCGATAGAAGCCCTAAAAAACACATACCATATATTGACAAGTGAACACCTTTGTGGTAAAATGTGGTTCGTGAAAGGACCCATCCTCAAAAAGGAACATATACTATGACTGAGAAGAAGAAGAACACCAGCAACCATTACGTGAACAATGCTGAATTCTATGCTGCACTTTGTGAGTGGAAAGAAGGAGTCGTAGAGGCAGATGCCACCGACGATCCCAGACCCCCCATTACAGACTATATCGGCGAGTGCTTCGTCAAGATCGCCAATGGTCTGTCTCGCAAAGCCTGCTTCATCAACTATGATTACCGAGACGAGATGGTAGGAGATGCGATTGAAAACGCCGTGCTCTACGCACATAACTTCTCCCCTACCAAGAGCAAGAACCCATTCGCCTATTTCACCCAGATCATGTACTATGCCTTCCTCCGCCGAATCCAGAAGGAGAAGAAGCAAATGTACGTGAAGTACAAGCTTGCCGAACAGCATAAGGACCATGCCAACATGCCTCGGTGGGACGACAGCGATCCCCATGAGAAGTTGAGCATGTCTAAGACTTTCGGTCTATCAGATAACGATGTCAAGAACTTCAACGAGAAGACCACCCCCAAGAAGCGACGAGCCTCTGGAGGATCTACTCTTGATGGTCTATTGGGCGACACTGCATGAAGATTGCCATTGTGACAGACACCCATTTCGGGTGCCGTAACGACAGTCAGCTGTTTCTGAACCACCAAATCGACTTCTTCAAGAACGTGTTTATTCCTACACTGGAAGAACGCGGGATTGATACAGTCATCCATGGTGGGGATCTGTTGGACCGTCGCAAATACGTAAACTTCAACACACTGAACACCGTCAGGCAAGAAATCATCGAGCCTTTGATGAGCCATGGCGTGACCATGCATGTGATCATCGGCAACCATGACACCTATTACAAGAACACCAACGATGTGAACTCGATCAAGGAAGTGTTCGACGACAAATATGAGAACTTCCATTTGTACGAGAGGCCTGCAACCGTCGAATTCGATGGCATGGAGATTGCTCTTTTACCATGGATAAACACTGAGAACGAGCAGTCTTCTTTAGACTTCATCAAGAACACGTCAGCCCAATGGCTAATCGGACACCTTGAGTTGGAAGGCTATGAAGTGCTGCGTGGGGTAGCATACAGTGGAGGAACGGACCCAGAGACTTTCGCTCGGTTCGAGCAAGTGCTGAGTGGTCACTTCCATTGCCGACAGGAGAGAGGTAACGTGATCTACATGGGTACACCATACCAAATCACCTTTGCCGACTCTGGGGAGACTAAGGGATTTTGGATCCTAGACACTAACACGAGAGAGTTGGAATTCATCGAGAATCCAGAGTGCATGTTCCATAGCCTATCTTATGATGACGAGGCGAATGACTACACTGAATTCGTCAAGAAGACGCACGACATGTTCAAAGATAAGTACGTCAAGCTTTACGTTCAGAAGAAGACCAACCCATATATCCTTGACAGAGTGGTAGATACATTGTACAACAGCGGGGTATATAATCTGACTATCGTAGACGATATTGATGTGGAAGACAGAGATGTGGAAGCGGCAGACGCTACTAAGTCGACCCTAGAGATCATCATGGAAGAGATCGACGTCCGAGAAGACATCCTGAATAAGGATGAAGTGAAGAGACTAGTGAAAGAGGTGTACATGGAGACGATCACCTCATAAAAGGAATTTGTTATGCTATACTTCAAGGTGCTTAGATGGAAGAATTTCCTAAGCACAGGTAACTCGTTCAACGAGATCTACCTAGACAAATATGAAAACACTTTGGTGTCTGGGGAGAACGGTGCGGGCAAGTCCACTATGCTGGATGCTCTCACCTTTGTCCTATACGGTAAGTCCTTCAGGGGGATCAACGTTGGCAGTCTGGTCAACTCGGTCAACAACAAGGACTCCATCGTGGAGATCGAATTCAGGGTGAACAACCACGACTACAAGGTGGTCCGAGGTCAGAAGCCTAAGAAGTTCGAGATCTGGAAAGATGGGGAGATGATGAATCAGGACGCAAAGGTCAAAGACTACCAAGAGGTCTTGGAGGATCAGATCCTGAGGATGGGGTACAAGTCCTTCTGCCAAGTAGTCATCCTGGGATCATCTAACTACGTGCCGTTCATGAGACTTCCTGCCAAGGACAGAAAGGTCATCGTAGAGAACCTGCTCGACATCAACGTCTTTTCTGACATGAATCATATCATCAAGGCGAGACTGTCTGATTCCAAAGACAAGATCACGATTCTGTCTTCCAAGATTGAGAACTTAATGATCAAGATCGAAGGTCATGAGAACTTGATCAAGAGGCTGACCAAGAAGAGCGAAGAGTCGAGAGACAAGTACCAAAATGACATAGACAGCACACATAAGTTGCTGAAGTCAACGGAAGCGGAGATGGACCGCCTGAATGAAAGCATCGAAAAGCATCTAGAGCAGGTGCCAAAGCACGAACCAGTACACAAGTTACAGAAAGCTCAAGAGGTATACAACACCATCAAGAGCAAGGTCAAGGCTCTGGTCGCTGATGCACAGTTCTATGAGAACAACAGTCACTGTCCCACATGCAAGCAAGACATCACCGAAGACCATAAGACCAAGCAGGTAGAAGAAAAGAATCAGAAGATCGAGAAATTGGAAGAAGGCAAGGATCAGCTACTTGAGACGATCGAGAGTCTGAGGGAAGATGTGCAGACTGCCAACGAGCACTTGCGTGCGATTAATCTCCTTCGCAAGGATGTGTCTACCAATAGTGCCATCGTTCAAGCACAATCAGAGTACATCCGCAGAGCGGAGAAGAGAATCTCGGAAATCGACAATGACAACTCCGAGCTGGATACAGAGAAGGAAGCACTGCAAGGATTCATCGAAGACTGGAAAGAATCCGAGAAGAAGAGGATCTCCCTCACTGCAGACCGCGAAGACTTGGATACCGTATATGGTCTTCTGAAGGAAGGCGGTATTCGATCTAAGATCATCAAGTATTACCTGCCCATCATGAACAAGTTGATCAATCAATATCTCACATCGATGGACTTCTTCTGCCAGTTCACACTGGACGAGAACTTCTCAGAGACCATTAAGTCCAGATACCGAGACGACTTCACCTATTTCAACTTCAGCGAAGGAGAGAGACTGAGGATCGACCTGTCTCTTCTGCTCGCATGGCGAGAAATCGCTCGCATGAAGAACAGTGTCAATTGCAACCTACTAATTCTAGACGAGGTGTTCGACTCCAGTCTGGATTCGGTCGGGACCGAAGAATTCCTAAGGATCTTGGAGGATCTGGGCAAGAGAGCAAACGTGTTCGTCATTACACACAAGGCAGATCAGCTTATGGACAAGTTCCAGAACAACATCCATTTCACCAAGAAGGGGAACTTCAGTGACATGGAGTTTAGACTACATGCTGGAAACTAAGAGATTCTACGAGAAGAACACCCACATCCTCGAATCACCTGTGAACATCACCTTCGAAGAGGTGGTCAGCAAGAACGAGCAGGAATTCGAGGATTGGGTGATCGAAGTGAGGAAAGAGGTGCTCCGTATCTGGGACACCTACGGTCTTCCTCCTAGGTCTGGTGGCAAGACGGAAGACGAGATCATTGAAGGATTCAACAGACTCGGTGGGTATAACACAGAGCAGATGTTCCATGACGACGAAGAAGCTGGAACAGAGAAGGATGTGATTCTCAACACTGTCTACCATGGAGTGGAGGTAGACCAGTTCTTCGACAACATGTACAAGACCAGGATCATTAGGTCTGCTAACGATGAGGTGGGTCAGTCGATTTACGACCTGTTCAATGGGGACGAATACAAGAAAAGCGTCCTGCATCGTGCTAAGAGACACTTCAAGAGGGATTCTTTCTACCTCTACGCGATGAGCATCAAGAAGAATGACAAGAAGTCTGGAATCATCAATGCCTCTACCGCCAAGGAATGGGTTGATACCTTCTTCGACGAACCCCACTTATTCGTGGATCATGACTTCATTCTAGAATCGGTTGATCCCCCAGAAGGTGTGAATGCGGGATACTTCCAACTGAACGAGACCGATCTTCTCCACCTGAATAAGGAAGAGGTGGAGAGCATCAAGGACAAGATGGAGTATAGACACCACAGCAATATTGATATCGAGAATCTGAGCGACGAGAAGTTATATAGAGTGCGGATCTACCAGAAGGGGCGCAAAGTCTTTCCCCGCTGGTTCATCCCGTTCAGGATCGGTTACACCCAACCAGCGGTAAACTTCCCACCTCTAACTGCGAAAGCATTATATGAGAGATTTACTCAAGGTCTGGACGATGTGAAGATCTATGATCCTTCGAGTGGATGGGGTGGTAGAATTCTGGGTGCGATGAGTGTCAAGGATGATCGACAGGTGCACTACATCGGCACCGATCCAAATCCCGACAACTTCTTCGATGATGGAACATCTAAGTATTCCTCTGTCGCTGATTTCTTCAACAGCAAGACCTATAGAGGTAACGCATTCTTTTCTAGTGTGAATACATATGAGATCTACCAGCAAGGTTCAGAGGAGATCCAGCATGACGAAGATTTTCAGAGGCACAGAGGTGAGATTGATCTGGTGTTTACTTCTCCTCCTTATTTCAATCGAGAGGTGTATAGCGAAGATGAGAACCAGAGTTGCAAGAAATACGGAAGTTCATACGAATCATGGGTGGATGGATTCTTGCGACCGACACTTTCCACTTGTGCTGAATGGCTACGATCAGGGGGTTATCTCCTATGGAATATTGCCGATCTGAGGATGGAGAACAAGGAATACCTCCCTCTGGAGGACGACAGTTGCGAGATCATCCGCAGCCTAGGACTAGTCCAGCTACCCACCATCAAGATGGCTATGACTGGGATGCCTGGGACCCACAGGCTGGACGAAAACGGAAAGCCACACGTGAAGAACTTCTGCAAGGTACGTGGCCGATACTTCAAGTACGAGCCTGTCTTCGTCTTCCGAAAGGGTTGACAAAAAGCAGCCTATCTGGTATAATGTGATCATGAGCAAGAAGAAGAACCCGTTCTCCGAGCCTGACTGGAAATGGTCCGAGGAGACTCTCACACCCGCCGAAACAGAATGGAAGTGGGTGCGTGCTCTCCACTGGTATCGGTGCAATGCTGACCCCAAGAAGAAGAAGGACTGGGTACTCAAGTACGTCAAGGAGAACGTAAAGGGTGCCAAGGTCGCCGACTATCTTAATGCCAAGAAGAGCATGTACGATGATGCTGGTGGTCTGTGCCGTATCAAAATGAAGGGTTGCATCAACGAGGTCCTCGATACCAAGGTGAGTGCTGCACTCGCCGCCATCAAAGAAGATTCGACCAACACCAAGAAGGTCGCCCCTCCTCCCAGGCCTACCGTGAGTGTGAAAGACAGAGTTGCTGATCAGATCGCCGATTACATGAGCGAGATCAACAACTACATCGATCTTTACCTGTCCAACCCCATGATCGCCAAGAAGAATTGGTTCGATATGGGTGCATGGTTGAAGCGGCACAAGGTCAAGTCGATGCAGACCACCGAAATGATGAAGGAAATCAGGGGTATGTACTCTGAGGCGAAGAGTGCTTACGAAGGAGAAGATCCCCAACTCACCGAGGCATATGACTTTCTAACGGCGAAGAAATTGAACAGATACATCGAATTCTTGAGCAACATGATCGAGGCATGCGAGAAGCACATCAAGGCAGTCAAGCCTATCTCTAAGCGTGCTAGGAATGTGGATCCAGAGCGGATGGTCAAGAAGTTGCCATACAAGAAGCGATCCCAGGAACTGAATCTGGTCAGCAAGGATCCAGAGAAGATCATTGGTGCGGATGCGTTGTTCGTCTTCAACGAGACTTCTCGTCTGCTGTGCGTCTATCAGAGCAGACTCGGAAACGGCGGACTCATTGTCAAGGGTGCTTCGATCGATCACTACGATCCGAACCGATCTTTCATGAAGAAGGTGCGGAACCCCCAGCAGGCGATTCGAATGATCAGGGGTCACACCAAGAAGAACGGTCTGAAGTGCTTCGAAGACATGAATACGGCTAGTCGACCAGTCCGTCCTCGACTCAATGCTAACTGCCTGATTGTGGAAATTCACTGATGATTTTGATCGATGCCAGTCAACTTATGATCGCCAACATGTTTTCCATCTATGGGAAGCGTCTTGAGGAGATCCAAAAGCACCACGTTCGGTACGCATATACTAGAGGTATTGCATACTACTACAAGAAGTTCCACTCTGAGTACGGCAATATCGCTCTCTGCTACGACCACCGTGCTTCTTGGAGGCGAGACTACTTCCCTCACTACAAGGCATCAAGGCGCAAGGAGCAGAAGAAGAGCAGCATGGACTGGGGTAACATGTATGATCTCTTCATGGAACTCCACGACGAGATCCTCGACGAGGTGAACGTCCGATCTTACCTTGTCCACGGTTGTGAAGCGGACGACATCATCGGGTATCTCTGCAATAAAGCAGAAGAGAAGACGGTCATCGTGTCGTCCGACAAGGACTTCAAGCAGTTGAACCACCTTCATTGGGTGGATCAGTACAGTCCAGCACACAAGGAGTTCCTCGTGTGTGAAGATACGAACGCATTCCTACAAGAGCACATCATCCGTGGTGACTCCTCTGATGGGATCCCCAACGTCTATTCCGATGACGACGCAATCGTCAACGAAGACAAAAAGCAGATGATCATGAACAAGAAGCGGTACAACGCCGCAGTCGACATGATAGAGATGGGTGATATGACTTCTATCGAAAGTCACTACCATCGAAACAAGACTCTCATCGATTTGAATGAGATCCCTTCCCGACACAAGGGCCTGATCCGATCCCAGCACAAGATTTACAATACGCTGCACAAGGATCAGGGCGAACTTTTCGAACGAGAATTCATTGAGTACTTGAAGAAGCACTCCCTATACAAGGTAATTGAAGAGATGATGACACCCCCAACCCTGAGCTTTGAAAACTGATGGCAAGCAACAACAACAGCAAGAAGAACCGCAATCAGCCTCAACACGAGCAAGGGGATCCGTATGATCCTCAGATCGCCAGAAGTTTCAGGAAAGAAAAGAAGCGGAGCAGGAGACGAGAAGACAAGCACATCCTGAAGGACTTCCCAGACGCAGCCGATGAATACTTCGAGAGAGAAGAAAAATATTGATTCATCTAAGCCTATCGAGTATAATGGAGAACTCATGACAGCAACTACAGAAACAACGGATACAATGATGCAAATCAGCAAGCAGACAATCGAGATTCTGAAGAATTTCGCCTCAATCAATTCGAACATCCTGATCAAGCCTGGAAACCAGATCAAGACGATCTCGAATTACAAGAACGTCCTATCACAGGCAACCGTGCAGGAGACTTTCCCCGTCGAATTCGGTGTGTGGGATCTGAACAAGATGCTCGGAGTGATTTCTCTCTTCGACGACCCCATGCTAGACTTCCAAGAGAAGCACGTCACCATTTGGGGTGGCAAGAGTCATGTCGAGTACTACTACTCCGAACCCAAGCTCCTCACCACGGTAACCAAGGAATTGAAGATGCCTCCCGCAGTGGTCTTCGCTTCGCTTGATGAAGAAGACGTGAAGGAGATCCAGAAGGCAGCATCCGTGCTGCAGCTTCCAGACATCAGGATCTCGTCCAACAACGTTGGTGGTGATATCATCCTCACCGTGATGGATCGCAAGGATCCCTCCTCTAACGAGTATTCCTTTACCATCGGTAATATCGCCGATGAGACTGAGTTCAATTTCTACTTCAAGGTAGAGAATCTGAAGATGCTCGTTGGCGATTACAATCTGCAGATTTGCGAGAACAGTGTGGCGAAGTTCGAGAATAGGAACTTCGATCTCACCTACTGGATCGCGATGGAACCCGACTCCACTTACAAGGCAGGCTGATGAACATCTTTTTCATTGATGAAGATCCCAAGGTCGCTGCCAGAATGGTATGTGACAAACACGTGACGAAGATGGTGTTGGAGTCGGTGCAGATGCTCAGCACTGCACACGCAGAGGGGGAAGCACCCTACGGTTGCATCAAGTCGCACATCAACCACCCATGCACCAAGTGGGCAAGGGCATCTAGGGGTAACTACCAGTGGTTGACAGACCACGTAGTGGAGATGTGCAAAGAATACACCCGTCGGTACCACAAGGTACACAAGATGGAAGAAGCGGCAAGGTGGTTGAACACCAACGAGCCCACAGAACTAGACTCCTTCAGTGATGCACTGACAGAAAAGCCCCAGTGCATGCCAGAACACTGCAAGGTGAAGGGAAACGCGGTTGGTGCTTACCGCAAGTATTATTTGAAGGAGAAGTCCTACTTCGCTAAGTGGAAGTGGTCGTCGACTCCTGAGTGGTTTGTGGAAGGAATGAAGAATGCCTGATGCGATCTATATCGCTGGTCCGATGAGGGGATACCCGAATTGGAATTATGAAGCATTTGCGGATGCTGAACAACATCTGAGGAAGTGTGGTTGGTCCAACGTGATCAATCCTGCCACTTTGGATGAAAATTATGAAGACACGAAGGGACTTGGTGCTCCTGAGGATTTCGATCCTTACAAGGATGAGTCCCACCAAGATGCTAACCGCAGGATCATGAAGCGAGACGTCGATGTTATCTGCGACGACTGTGCCGCGATCTTCATGCTACGAGGTTGGGAATCGTCTAAGGGAGCATGCGCCGAGTTTTACCTCGCTGCATCGATTGGTTTGGAAATCCACTATCAAGGAGCACGGATTGACTGAGACAGTTACACGCACAGCACTTTGGGTTGAGACATATCGTCCTGCGACGATTAATGAATGCATCCTTCCGCAGAATCTGAAGGATACATTTAATGAGATGGTGGTGCAAGGTGTACCACAGAATTTGCTTCTATCTGGTGGAGCGGGTTGTGGTAAGACCACGGTAGCAAAGGCACTATGCAATGAGGTCGGTGCCGACTGGATCATGGTGAACTGCTCGGAGGATGGAAACATCGACACGCTCCGAACCAGGATTCGGAACTTCGCCAGTACAGTTTCCTTCTCTGGTGGCAACAAGGTCGTGATCCTTGACGAATTCGACTATGCTAACTCGCAGAGCATGCAACCCGCTCTCCGAGGATTCATTGAAGAATTCGCCAACAATTGCCGATTCATTCTGACCTGTAACTTCAAGAATCGGATCATCGAGCCTATTCACTCCCGATGCACGTGCATCAACTTCGCGTTCAAGAAGGATGACATGCTCAACATGTCTGCCCAGTTCCTGAACCGATGTGAGGAGATCCTCAACAAGGAGGAGATTCCGTTCGAGAAGAAGGTCCTCGCTCGTCTGATCATGCGACACTCGCCTGACTTCCGTCGAGTGATCAATGAACTGCAGAGGTATTCGGTGGCAGGCAAGATCGACGTTGGTGTCCTCGCCGAGAGTGGGGATGTCAAGGTCAAGGATCTGATGGCATCGATGAGGGCAAAGAACTTTGCCGAGGTTCGATCTTGGGTGGTCCAGAACATGGACAACGATCAGACGGTAGTGTTCAGGAAGATCTACGACAGTCTTCAGGAATACCTCGCTCCTCCCAGTATCCCAGCGGCGATTTTGATCCTCGCTGAGTATCAGTACAAGTCAGCCTTCGTAGTCGATCAGGAAATAAATATGACCGCTTGCATCACCGAGCTGATGATGGAGTGTAACTTCGAATGACCTATTCCCAATTTGGACAAGACGATTTTGTGGTCGATCTATTCGATTCTTCTGAAGACGGGTACTTCATAGACGTGGGTGCCTCTCATAATGGAAACGACACGTTGCTCCTAGAAGAGATGGGGTGGGGCGGTATTTGTATCGAACCAATCGATGCATCTTTTGTCAGTCTTCAAGATAAGAGGAAGTGTACCTGCCTTAATATTTGTGTCGGAGACCGTGAAGGCACCGTAGAATTTATGGAGAACACTGGTTATACTAAGGAATTGAGCGGTGTGGTTGACTATTATTGCGATCAGCATAAGGATAGGATCTCTAGAGAGAATTCTAGCCATGGCAGCACAAGCAAGGTCATTCAGAAAGAAATCAAGACCATGAATTCTGTGCTAGAAGAGCAAGGTGCACCAGATTTTATTGAATTCTTGAAAATTGATACCGAAGGAGGAGAAGAACATGTCCTCAAAGGTATCGACTTTTCGAAATATTCTTTCGGAGTCATCAGTATCGAGTCTAATTATCAGCAAGAGACGGATCGTGTAATCTCTTTCCTAAAGTCCAAAGGGTATGAACCTATTGCCAGGGTTGGTATCGACATCTTTTTCGGTGAAACAGAATGAAGCTATCCGTTTATTTGAAAGCGATCAACAAAGATAAGACGAAGATGGAAGATCTCGATGCCGACGTCGAGACAGTCAAAAAGAAATACTCCCCCTTCATCGTCAACCGTTGTCTCTCCTTCTTCCCAGATACCATTATT
>Ga0070750_10000280_pt1 | contig 28471 bp, 40 predicted proteins | sample VirMetDEL_Nov_24_FD_77013 | JGI IMG/M metagenome (GOLD analysis project Ga0070750, IMG submission 77013) | Aqueous microbial communities from the Delaware River and Bay under freshwater to marine salinity gradient to study organic matter... | ecosystem: Environmental > Aquatic > Marine >...
AGTTTGACCAGTTTCGCCAGCAGCACCAGCAGCACCAGTTTGACCAGTTTCGCCAGCAGCACCAGCAGCACCAGTTTGACCAGTTTCGCCAGCAGCACCAGTTTGACCAGTTTCGCCAGCAGCACCAGCAGCACCAGTTTCGCCAGCAGCACCAGCAGCACCAGTTTGACCAGTAGCGCCAGCAGCACCAGTTTGACCAGTAGCGCCAGCAGCACCAGTTTGACCAGTTTGTCCAGCACCAGTCGCACCAGTTTGACCAGCAGCACCAGCAGCGCCAGTTTGACCAGTTTGGCCAGCACCAGTTGCGCCAGTTTGACCAGTATTACCTTGCGAACCTATGGGTGAATTTTCGTAACTTAAACTACCGTCTGGATTGACTCCAAGACTATTAAAAGTTCCATCTGGGTTAGTGAACCTAATACTTCCAGTGCTTATATATAAATCTTTAACTAGTTGGCCTGTTGACCCTATATCATACTCATTAGTGTCAGCAGGTAAAAAGTTTCCATCTGCATCTTCTGACCAAAAAGAAAAAACTGACCCCGTGGGTCCAGTTTGTCCAGTAGCACCAGATTGGCCTACTCCAGTAGAACCTGTTTGACCAGTTTGACCAGTTTGACCAGTTTGACCAGTGTTACCGCTACTACCAGTTTTACCAGTATTCCCTTGACTGCCTACGCTACCAACAGCCCCAGTTTGACCAGTAGCACCAGTATTCCCAGAGTTTCCCTGAGCACCTGTATTACCAACCGCTCCAGTTTGACCAGAGGCTCCAGTGTTCCCGCTTTGACCAGTTTGACCAACATTACCTTGAGGACCAGTTTGTCCAGTAGCACCAGTGGCTCCAGTATTTCCGCTCTGACCAGTTTGACCTATATCACCTTGAGAACCAGTTTGACCAGTAGCACCAGTGGCTCCAGTATTTCCGCTCTGACCAGTTTGACCGATATCACCTTGAGAACCAGTTTGACCAGTAGCACCAGTTGCCCCTGTTTGGCCTGAGTTACCACTAGCACCAGTCTCACCAGCACCTGTTTGACCAGTAGCACCACTTGATCCAGTATTACCAGTTTGACCTGTGACACCAGTCTCACCAGCACCTGTTTGACCAGTAGCACCACTTAATCCAGTATTACCAGTTTGACCAGTAACACCACTTTCACCTGCACCTGTCGCACCTGTGTTACCAGTCGCACCTTGTGGGCCTCTTAGACCCGTATCTACGGTTGGGGCCGCAGCAGTATCAGAAACAACATTTACAGACTGTCTTTCTGAAACTGTAACGCTTGCAGAAGTCGCGTCAGAATCCGTAACGACGCTAATAGCTTGTCTTCCTGATACTGTAACGTCTACAGACATATTATGTCGTTACTTCTGGAAACACTAATATCTTACCATCAACAACATTTTCGGCGTAAGTCCCACTGTGTATCTCGACATTGTAGACAGCCTCACCAACTGGCAAAGTAGCGGTATTTGAAGCTAATATCTTTATATTTATCTGGCCACTTTGAGGAACCCCGCTATAAGGGGCCAAATCTATTAATGTACCAGTATCGCCGTATCGACGTTTAGCTTTTCCTCTTATACCATACTGGTTTAAATCTATGAAGTCGCCATCGCTATCTTTAAGAGTAAAGGTAACAAAAAACTCAGATCCTTGTGTAATATTAAGATTATAGCTAGTCGCCATAAATATTATTACACTTTTTTAACGATTTATTGAAAAACTATCTACCTTCAGATAGTATTTTTAAGACTTCTGGCGATATATTGGGGGTGTCTTTTTTATCTTCGATTGGTTTTTTGTAAGCCGATGAAAATTTTAAAAACTCTTTTAACAAAGTTCTAGTCAATAAATCTCTATTATCTACTGGTATTATACCTATAGATGCAGCATGAGCGAATATATCTGACTTCGACATATCATCTAACTTAGCCTTATATTCTTTATCGCAAAGAGTGCCATACTTACTAAGACCATCGTCACCCCAAATTTGATCTAACGTGGTTGGTTGGACTTTCTCTTCTTTACCGTGAGCCTGAGAAATGTCAGTTAACTTTTCAGCTTTTTTTCTTCTACCCATAATGCTTAAACTTACACTATTTTTACAAAAAAGCGAATAAAAATAAATAAAAAACCCCGCCCGAAGGCGGGGTTTGAATTTCGAAACTAACTAATTTCTTAGCTAGCGTCAAGGAAGATACCAGCAACGGCACGGGCGTCAACAAGAACGCGACCTTCTTCCAATGATCCGTAGAAACCTTGCTTGTCCATACGGTTGATAGCAAACTGCTCGTCAGGAATAGCAGTAAAGGTAGAACCAGTATCTGCGTTACGAGCGATAGGACGAACGAAAGCGCCCTTACTGTTATCAACACCAACCAAGATTTGATCGGCTGATCCGTCGAACTGCTGTCCACCAGTATTATCATGCTTCTTATAAGCAGTAGTTCCAGCGAACGTATCGAACAAGGTGTTGTACTTCTGACCAACGCCAAGCTCATTCAACTCAGTGATGTTAACACCAAAGATCTCTTGGGAACCAGCAGATCTATAGATGTCGTCACGGATATTGTCTGGCAAGTCGGTGTGAGTTCTGCCAGCATTGTTGTCAGCGCCACCAACGGCATTGTAAGCAAATGCACGGATGTTAGCTTTAACTTCAGGACTTACGAATAAGTCAGTTACACCTTGACTATAAGCGTCAGAAGGAGTACCACCAGCAAAAGAAGAGTTGATGCGCTTCATACGAGTCATCAAATCATTCAAAGAACCGATGTTGAAGTTACTTTGGCTAGCTTCACGAACAACGTGCTGATAAGCAGTACCGTCAACATCAGTTGATGCCTCGGCCAAGCCCTTCATAACAACAGACCAAGCATTACGCTCTTGCTTAACAAGAACTTCTTGGGCCATGCGTTCAACAGCCTTGCTGACAACATCCAAACGAGCCTTGCGAGCATAACGTTTGTTAAAGCTAACAGCAGAATCCAAACGATAAGTAGCGATTTTCAATTCGCTCATGCCTTCAACATAAGAAGAAGGAAGACCACCAGCTAAGTTTTGGCTCCATACGGTTACAAAACCTTTGCCTTCATTGTAGTACAAATCAAGTGGGTAACTTGGGTTATCATCCTCATCATAAGGAGCGTCAGTGTAGATCGAGGAAGCGGTAGCGGCTTGATAGATAACCTTCTGGACCACTGGTCCCAAGAAAGCGGCAAAAGCCTCGGATGCTTCTCTAGCTACAGCAGGATCTTTAGAACCCATTGCGCGAATGAGTTCTACTTGCTCTGGAGTATTTTTTAATTGTAATCTCATTTTAAATTCTCCTCTGTAATTAGAGTTCTAATTTGATTAAAACGACGCCATCAGAATCTGGAGCACCAAGAGCCTGACCGACTTTAGTACCAGCAGAACCAGTAGTGATTTCACCACCAGCAGCGGTGTAAAGAGCAGTACCTCCTACTGGAGATTGGGCTGCTAAAGTAGCACCACTGTAAAGGAATACACCTTTAGTAGCAACTGGAACGGCTTGTCCACTCAAGGCAACGTCCATTTCAGCGGCCTTGCGAGGATTGAATTTCAATTTTTCACCGTTTTCATCTTCTTCTTTTACATCGTGTAAAAGGATACCAAAAGGGGTGTCAGCAGCACCGCAATCAGCAACAGCCGCTGCAACGCCGTAACGCTCAGAAACAGTGTTGTTGAAAGCGCTACCAACGTCTCCCAAGAGTTCGATTTCGTCGGTGGATTTCCAACCATTGCCCATGATTTTGACAAGCGTGCCTTTATCAACAGGAATGGTTCCGCTATATTTGAAGAGATTTACAACGTCGTGTTCGTCGTAGTCTCTGAATGGTCTTAGTGTAGGCATATTAAATATCTCCTAAAATTACTTAATTTCATAACCCTCTTCTAACGAAAAGGCTGACTTATATTTTTCAATTAAAGTTGGCTCGGAAGCTTCGCTTGTAGTAGGAATTTCGCTCTTAGCCTCAACAGCATTATCAATAGCTTCTTCAACTACCGCTTCTGCTGGGGTTTCTTGAGCAACAACTTCTTCTTCTACCTGCTCGGTTTCTTCAGCAACGGACTCTTCTTGAACTTCTTCAGCTTGATCTTCTGCCTTTACTGTTAAAAGCATACCCATTTTGCTGGAGTAGGTCTCGAAAGACTCCTCGTCTAATTCTTGAATTTCAGAAGCAATCAAAGAGCGAACATCATCACTCAACTCATACTTCTCATCAAACATAGACATGCGCTGGTTGAATTTCTCTTCAGCTTCTTTAGCTGCTACCTCGCTTTTGATTTGATCTAAAGATTCGGAAATCTTATCGAAGTCCTCTTTAAGCTTGGTGTGCTCTTCTAATAGTTGCTGATGTTCTTCTTGAGATGCCTGAAGTTTTCTTTCCACTTCTTCTTTCTCGGAAACAAATTGCTCAGAAGCTTTCTTAAACTCCTGCTCAATAAAGTCCGATACTACAGAAGCTTTGAGATCTTTCAAGTTCTCATCGGTAATATCTTTGATTGATTCTATCTTATCCATAATAGATTCCTTATTAGTTTTTACATTATTTTCTTGTAAATGGGAACTTTTTTCTGCATTTTTTTCTAAATTTGCAGCTATATCCACTTGTTCACAAGATTCTGCTTCAGACTCATCTGCATTGGCGGACTCGTAAGATTGTTTTGTTACCACTCCTTTTACGTCAGCGGCTGGGTTTTCGGTTAAACCGATGCCCAATGGTAATACATTATTAATGACTTGTCTATATATTTTCTTGCCATTTTTCAAAGTACCAGAACCACCAAATGCTCTTAGGTACTTTTTATACTTGCTTACATCTTCCGAGTTAGAGAATATCTCTGCATATTCTATGTTTTTATCCTCTTCCTCTAAAGCAACTATATTATATTCGCTAAATCCTAGCTCCCAACTTGCTGATACCTTCATGTAAGACTCGCTAGTGGGATCGCTTGCTTCTTCAATTATCGCGGCTAATTTAGAGTTTACTATCTTCCAAACTACACCGCCTAAAGCAACGTTAAAGGGTCCATTGTACTCAGATAGCTCTTCTTTTGCAATTGGCTTATCCGTGCCAAATTCAGTAAACCCTACAGTTAGTATAACACCAACTACTTTTTCTCTATTGTGCTCTATATTTATTGGTTTATTTATGAAGTACTCACTCATAGCCAATGCTGTTTGAGTATCAACTACATCATGATTTTTATTAACTCTATTAGCTACACAGGCGTTGAAAGCTACTGGCAGTAAATCTATGTTCTTTTCTACATCTATTTCTGGTATTATCTCGCCTATTTCAATCAAGCTAGCTAAAGCTAGATACTTATCTTTTTGTTCATTAACCAAAGGTTTTATGTTTGAACTAAAGATCGTTCTGTATTTAAAGTCTTCCATTTTAGCCATTTTTTAAAAATCCTTTTAGTATATTACACCAAAACTTCATATTATTAGTATAAAATATACGACATTTGATTTTTTGGTTCTATATACAAATCATCTATGTCGGTAATATTGAAATCTTTCAAAAACTCATCGCAGTCTTTAGACGCTTCGGTTATATCATTTTCATCTGGAGCGAATGGTTTGGAGTAATCAAACTTTTTATCAACCATTCTTAAATACATTACAATCGAAGCCACGGACCATACTTTAAGGTCTTTTACGTGATCTTGTTCTTTAAAGGTTGCGTTGGAATTACAGAATACTTCTTTTAAAGTATTATACGATACTTTTCTATCGCTTTGTGAATTATGGTTTTTCTGTTTTGTTTTTAAGAGGTCTACCACTCTTATAGAAGCGTCTATATCGTTTTGCAAACTTGCAGCTTGCTCGAAGCCTTTTGTATTTACTTCGATCTCTATACTTTGCTGCTTTTCCTGTTCTTGGTGCATCTTGCTCTATAAGTTACACAAATAATAGAGCAAAAAAATTAAAAAACAAATATTTTTTCAAAAAAAAAGGCCACTCTAAAAAGAGTGGCTTGTAAATCACACTAAGTTATTATTACTTAGCTTCTTTAACAGTCGGGAACGGAATGTTCACATCCACTAATGGAGCAGTAGCATTGATGCCCTTCTTCGTCACACCGAAGTTTAAAACAGCATCTTTATTTGCACCTGCGCCAACCGTCACAGAAGGAAGGTTTTGACTGGATGCACAACCTACGCCGATAAAAATCGCCGCACCGAGTGTTAGTAATGTTAGGATATATTTCTTCATAACAATGAACTGATCTATAAGGTAAAGGTTTTATAAAAAGAAGTCAATACTAATCAGTGGGTAATCCACCTGCGTACCATCCCTCTGGTAACTTTACTTTATTCTTGGAAAGTACCCATTCCCCGTTTTTTTGAACGTAGACTCTACCTGAGACATCTGGGCCTATCCGAACTAAATTAGATTGAGTATCAACAAAAACAACTCTTGTTGACCCACAGCCAGCAAATAGTAGAGACATTAAGATTAAAAATAAAATAATAATTTTTTTCATTTTTTTAGATTTTTTTCTTGCTCTTCTATTCTTTCGCGCCATCTGTCTTTCAAGTCTTTGGGTGTTGTATCTGCATCGGTAGCCTTAGTATCTTTTTTTACTTCAGCGGAAAGCCACTCTAACAGGGCTTTAAATAATGCAGATAACCAAGACATTTAGACTATTGCTTTTTAGCTAGACCTCTGGAAATGGTATAACCTAAAGCTGCGGCTGTACTGCAAATGAATCCAAATATCTTATCTGCATTTGATGCACCCTCTGGGTCTACGACTCCTGCTCCCCACAAAAGAGAGCAAACCGTCACCGCAACTGTGATCCAGAATTCTGTAGTCTTATATCCTTGTTTTGGTTCTTTATTATTAGTAGGCATAATATATTATATGTTAGCTATTTTTTTAAGTTCCTCAAGTTTGTCTGCTGGCTCTGCCAACCCCCCAACCGCACTAAACACGGTTAAGTTAGGTTTGTCTCCACTATAGATGCCTCTATGGACAATACTATTCGGTTTTAACATTCTAGATAATTGGTCAAAAGCTTCATCTAGACTTTTTTGAGGAATTTCGTTTAACTGTTCAGTTCCACCGATTATAACTCCAGCAGCAGTGTTGCCAGAGCTTAGGTCTACACCTCCAGTTAAAATATTATTTTTTAAATTTTCTCTTACTGCTCTTGATATAGATACTGAGTCCTTCCAGTCTTTTACTGGAGAAGCTCCAAAAACAATCAAACCAGAGTCTAAAAGGTTTCCATAGTCATTCGAATCAAAAGCTGAATAAGTACTGTCTTTAGCCGATGTGTGGTTGAACAAATGAAACAATCCAGCCATGCTATGATTAGAGACCTTCCAAAAATCAGCAACACTTAAATTAGGATAAAGTTTTCCAACTTTTTCATTATCTATCAGTATAAGAGGAGAGACGACCCCAGAAGCAACCATGTCATAAGCTTTTTTAAGCCCTTCGAATGCATTTGCATTTACTCTTTTGCCTTCTGAGTATTTTGGTAAAGCTAGTATTAAACCAACTTTTTTAGATTTAGATTTTATAGCAGTCTGCATTTCTAGAGCAGTATTAACCAGCGGCTCTAATGTTCCACTCCCAGTGCCTCCCCCTGCTCCAATACAAACGTATATTCTATCAACTTCATCCCCAAATGATCTTCTCATGAAGTCCAATACATCTTCTCTTTTGTCTTCAAACTTCTTTCTAGCTACTTCGGGATCTTTACCTGCCCCACCTTCGCCAAAGCAAAATTTGTTTTCTAGAGATATGGTATTTAAATCTTGCTGCGCCGTATTTATTGCAGCGACTCTCCTATACCCAAGGCCGTAAAAAGTTTCGGCTATTCTAGAGCCTCCTTGGCCAGAACCTATGAAAGCATTTTTGAAAGATACTAGACATTCATCTTTTACTTCGTTTCTAGTCTTGTCTTCTTCAATTTCTGGTGGCAAAAGTATATCTGGAAGCTCTATATCTACAGAGTCTCCATAGATAGATTGAACCACTTCTTGCTCGTTGCTATTACTCGTATTTTCTGGTTCTTCAGTCATTTTAAATTTTACTCGCCAACATTAGACTTGCTAGATAGAAATCCACAGAGTATTCTTCACTAATTTGATAGATATGTTTGACTCTATCATGGTTCTTATCTTTTGGATTATCTGCGTAATCGCCAATCTTGTCAAGCCATGCTTTTGGCTCTTCATTAGCTATGATTAGATTTGCAATAGAAGTACAAACTTCTTTCTGTTCTTTTTTAAGTCTTTTTACAGAATGTCTAGCTCTCAAAAATGATTGAACTTTCTTTTCAAGTTCTTGAGCCAGCAACATGTTGTCTTTTATCTTAGAGAAGTCAAACTGCTCAGAGGCGACAGACGGATTTTCTTGAGGTTCACCGCCCGAATCAACAGGTCTGCCATTTTCTTTTGGCATCTCTTCTGGGCTTTTGTTTTCATCTGATGGGTTAGGCTTGGCCCCTCCGATGACTGGTTGGTAGTATCCCTTTTCTTTCTGGTTAACAAAATCCTGCTGAGACTCTAAAGACTGGTCTTTCGTTGGAAGCCTATTACTTTCCAAAGCCTCTACTATCTCGTCAGCAGTGAGTACACCTAGTTCATAAAGTCTCGTATATATTCTTTCTTTAGCCACGTTATCCCCAAGACTTATCTCATCGTAATAAGGAGTAGGGTAGTTTTTTAAGTTCAGAGCCTTAGCTACTCTTTTGATCTCAGGTTTTATAAAGTAGTTTAAAAACGCTTCTCTACCAGAGTTGAGTCTAGATAAGAATAACTCTACCTTGCTAACCAAGTTAGAGAATTTTTCCCCACCAACTAAAATATTATTTAATCCTAAGTTTATGTCTCTATCGAATATTTCATACTTTCTTGGGTCCATGAGGTCTGCCACTCTTGGAACAACGAACTCCGCTTTGGTTGTGTAGTCTGAAATGAGAACTCTGCCGACAGATTCGTTTTGGAAAAGTTCTTGCATTGCTGCTAAATTTCTTTGATTGATACCACCCTCGTCAGGAGGAGCTCCCATCGTCACAAGTAAAACTGCTTGCTGGATACATCTTCCTATAGCCATATCCATTTGCTTGAGCTCTTGCTTAAAATTTAGATCCATTAAAACTGGATAACCCATCGGTACTGCAAAGGGTTCGTAATCCTGCTTTTTATAAAACACTGCTATAACTTTATCTGCCGACAAAGGTATCATCAAAGACTGATCTTTTTTAGAACTTTTTAAAGATTTTTTACTTTCCTCTGGAAGCGAATTTAAAAAATCGTAGTCCTCTTCTGTCGTGGGATTTATTAATCTAGACTTTTCATACGCGGATAAAGTCTTGTAATAACCTCCATACGCACCAAAGTTCAAAGAGCCAGTTAACCTAAGATCTGCTGGGTTTAAAAATAAATATTTAGTTGGTAAATTAGTTGTATCAGCAACGGACTCCTCTAAAGATGCAAAAGTTTGAGTTATCTTTTTAACATCCTCCTGACTCATCTCTGACTCAAGCCTATATATAAATACATTCCCAGATCTATAATACTCTCTAAAAAATTTATCTTGTATATCCCAAATTCCTATTTTTTTGAGGTAAGCATCAAAGAAGTTTCTAGACTTTTTAGAACCTCCTTTGAAATAAATGCTTCCGCTGGAGAATTCAGTCATTAGATCTATTACGTTTCTAAATTGAGAAAAATTATAATAGGCTTTTTGACACAAAATTACAGAATCTCTAATTTCTAACAGAGAGTTGTTATTGTAATTTGCAGAGTACTTCCAAGGTATTAAGCCATCGTCAATATTTTTGTAAGCATCGGTACGGTGAATAGAAGAAGCAGCATTTCTTCTAGTTCTGGTTCTTGAAGTGCTTAAATTAGCACTAGACTCATAAGCCATCAATGGCTTTACGCCGTTATCTTCGGTCTTAGGCGGGTTAGGTTTTTGAGGCTTTTTTCTCATTTTATAAAGTATATTACACTATTTTATATTAATCTTGGTTGAAAAGTGTGAGAAATTTCTTCTTTCTGATTTTTCGTGTCATTGTAGCATTTTAAAGCCCAATTAGCTAGCATTAATGCTGTATAGTTATCTCGTCTAGCTCTGTTTACACTGGTCGATCTTTTTAGGTGTTGTGGCAAATCAAATGTCTGAGTTCCTTTTGCAGTGCTTTTAACTTCTATTAACGCACACTGTTTTTTAGTTTGGTATACTAGTATATCTTGATTTTCTATCAGTTCTCCTAAATTTTTAATATCTTTGCTAAAATTAGACATATCTATGTTTAAAAACGCTTGTCTATTAAAAGATTCTCCATTAGCAGTTGCCCTTGATGCGAACCATATTTTTTTATAATCTATACAAGCCTGTAAGTGCTCATTCGCCTTTCTCAAAAAATCGCTAGTAAAATTCTGCTTAAAACAGATTTTATGGTTTTCTTTATTCAGATCAAGCTTTAATTTTCTTATTTGCTTTCCGTATTCAATTCCATCTTTAGTGGAGTCAAAATCGATAAATTTTAAATTAATATTGCTTTTCAGGAAATTGGTTGACTCATTGCAACTATCTAGAAATTGATATCCTGCATTATCAATGCACACCATAGCAACGTCAAAGTTTGTATAAACATAATAAAAATAATTTATATGGTCTTTTAAATCCCCTCCAGCCACAGCATAATTATGAACTAATGTTCCTTCGCCAGTGTCCTGATCAACCTCCAGTACAGCTATTGCAAAATAGTCAGAAGAAGGACTATTACTAAAACTTGGATCGATCCCTATGATATACTTACATCCCTTCTTCCCTTTGATTAAAGTAGTTGGTTCTTCACCATCTGGTATAGTACATTGGTGCATTTTTTTAGCACTAAAATAAGAATCAGAACCGTCTGTAAATTGAGCGCAGTACTCTCTTAAAAAAGAAGAGTGTGAAGACCCACCTGTTTTTGCTTCCTCAATTACCGTTTTATCCACCATCTCTTCGGGCAACGCTTCATAACTCATTTGAGATATAAAGTAAGAAGCTTCAGAGGGTTCTTCAGACTCTATTTTGCTGTACCATTCTTTGTAGGTTTTGAAAAGGTTTTCGAAAGTGTAGCTAGCAGAGGACAAGGCTATCATCTTGGAGGTATTTTCAAATACAAATCTTTCCTCCTCCTTCATTTTACCTTCTTTTATCAACTGGTCTTCTATCTCCCTTATCTCTAATCTCTCTTTCATGTTTTGAGGTGCGACCAAAAAAGGCATTAAAACCGTATTCACCAACTCTTCTGGCAACAGTAAAAACTCGTCAAGGACTAGTATGTTCGCTCTAAAACCACGAATCTTTTCCCCGTTCAAAGGAATGGCTGTTATAGTACCACCATTTATCTCCCACTCGTATTGATCATTTCTCTTAGAAGGCTTTGCTGAAAAGGCTTGAGCTAAAAGATTAGCACCTTTGGATTTAACTATTTTTTCTAAATTATTAAATATAAATCTAGCAGTACGAAAGGTAGGTCCAGCTATTAATATTTTAGTACCTGGTTCAAATATGCATTGTAAAAAGCAAAAGACCGAAGCTATGAAAGTTTTTCCGCAGCCACGGCCCCAGACACACATTGAAAAATTTCTATTAAGCATTCCTTTCAACGTCGCCTCTTGATATGGAGCTAGTTTTATACCCGATATCAACTCGGTAGTAAAAGACAGGTTGCCTCTAAGAAACTTAGCTAATGAAATTTTAGCCTCCTTGTCTTCTAGCTCTCCTTTTAGACTCATTAATTCTTCGTTTATATCGAAGAGCTCTTTCTTGTATTTGTCTGGGCAAAAAATCATAGGATTTTTTTATCGTAAGCTAATTGAAGGTCTATTTCTTTGTAAATACACCCACTAAAAAATATTTTTTCTATAACTCTCACCGACTCTTTTCTACCATTTACGAATAAAAATTGAACGTGCTCATATTTTTGTATTATTTCTCTAACTTTATGAAATATGTATTCTGGTGTGGCTTTTATTTTTTTTGATATATGAGGGAGGTGTCTGAAAGATAAGGCTCTATTTAGATTCTCCTCAACAACTACTATTAAGTTGGCGTCGTCTTCTTCAGCGCGTTCTATCTCCTTACAGAACCTTTCATGATTTAGGACGCTTATAGTGGATATAAAATCAGCCAATGACTTTCTCTCTATATAGCAATTACAAGTTAAAGACTTGTTACTTAAAGCGTAGTCTCCATATTTTAAAGCTTTTGCTTCAGATTCTAAATTGAACTTTAGAGGCATTTGCTCTCTAGTATCTATATATACTTTTAGATCATCTATCTGCTTATGCTTTGAATCTTCTTTTATACTTTCTACTTTTTTAAATTTATTTTTCAAACCTAAAGAAGAACACATGTCGTAATAATCATCAAAATACTTTTCGTAAGTTAGTATGGACGGGGTCATCAGAGTCCTAAGCTCTATCTGACATGGTGAAAAAGTTAAATTCTTTTTTTCTTTTCTTTTTTCTATTATTTTTTTAAGGTACTCTCTGGATTTATCTAAAGGCTGTTCTTGCAACCACTTTCTTTGGTTTATTCTAGAATTAAAGTCAGAATCAAAATAGTGTCTTTTGTCTTTAAATTTTATTATTTCTCCAGTATACATATCATGTCTAGGGAAATATTGCTGATAATACGACGCCATCCTAAGACCATGAGCTTTGAGATGAGAGTGTAATCGCCTCTCGGTTTCGAACTCTTTGCCACAAACCTTGCAAATAAAAGACATATAAAATTACCCGTTTAAAATTTCTTCCTCACTAATCCCAAGTATTCTACATTTTATTTCATCCATACTAGAAAGTTTATCAACCTCTTCTTTCGTGGCTTCTTTCCTAAGCTGCGCCAACTTTAACATTTTTTTCCTACTCTCTTCGTTCTTCCACATTTCAACCAAATTGAGTATGCTCGCAGAATCTGATTGTCTTTTTTTAAGTCTATCGCTACGCTTTTCCTTTAAATCATTAAGTAAAGTTTGCTGTCTTTTTACCGATTGATTGTATTCCGTTTCCACTTTGCCTATTATCTCAACCAAGGACATAGAAGCTCTCCCGTCAGCTTCTTGCATCGACTCTCTCAAAAGAATGTTTAAATCTTCTTTTCTTCTTTGTATGTCAGATGCAATTACAACTTCAGAAGCTAGTATTATGTATTGATCAACCTCCTCCTCTGTTAAATCTGGTTTATCATGAGTATATCTTATAAAAGTTGACTCAAACAAATCCCTCTCAATCGAACTTTGTATAGAATTTATCTGATGGATGAACCTATACGAGTTAACATAGCTCAGTAGAGCTTCTACTCCGTGCTTTTGGGACGGGGTTATTTTTTCTTTATCAATTGAATCGCTGATGTATTTTTGTATCCTTGAAACCATTTTATCAAAAGACTTGGGAGGTTTAAAGGCGGACGGCGATTGTGGTAATTCTTGACTAGATTCAAAAGGTTCGTCATTAGTTTGTATTGAGTCTATGTACTCTTTTACTGTTATAGCCTCTATACTCAGATTTGTTAAAGTATTATCCTTGAATAATACCTTAGCAACCTCCACATAAGTCATTAAAGTGAAATTATTATTTATAAATTCTTTTTGATCTGAGGTTAGATCCGCTCTTTCTTTTTTGCTGTAGACAGAAGTGGTCTTTGGCTTTAAATCCCTAGAGGCTAAAAATTGTTTAATAGCACGACCCTCCTTACTTCTGCCATCTATACTCTCTTGATCTGGAAATAACAACTTGGTAAGATCTTGAAGGGATGGGGGCTCACCCTCGGAATCGTTCCAAGCCTTTATTATTGCATCACCTTGTTCTTTATTTAATTTCATAGATCTAACTTGTCGCTATCTAAAAGATTTTTCGCTTTGTCTAAAATATTTTTTTTAATATTTTTTATTTGCTTGTAACCTGGTTTCCTGTCTTTTTCGGAGGTTTTATATCCCATTAACTTGGCTGCTTCTTCCTCGCTTTTATTTTCAATATAAAGCAGTATATAGACTTTCCTTTCTAGAGGTTTCAAATGCTTTACGATTTCTTTATGAAATTTATTAAGCACCCCTTCTATGTCGTTGTATTTTTCTAAAAACTTGGAGTTTATTTCGTGAGTATGATATTCTAAAGGCAGTGTTAGCTTTACATTATAAGCTGACTTTTTACTTTCACTCCATCTTTTGTACACAGCGCATTCTACTGATTCGTTTGTAAATATCATGCATAAACCATTACCTTCGTAAGCAGCGCACTTTAAACATGGTTTTGCAAAATTAGAGTAATTGTTTCTTATTAAGTTCTTTATTTGGTTTGAAATTATCCTATTAAGCCAAGGCTCTAGTGGTTTTTTAGGATCGTATTGATGCCATTTCTTATATATATGAATCCTCAGAATTTGAGACACGTCATCATAGTCAAGCCATGATAAAGACTTTAGCTTCCACTTAGCCCTTCTTTTTCTTATCTCATTGTCTATTCTATCTATAGACTCTTCAAAAGATGGCTTTTTAGGAGGTCTCCCTCTTTTTTTAGCCATTAGGTTTTATGGCCCCAGCTTCTCTTCTAAAAGCTTCGGCAACTTCTTCCGCTGAAGCATTTTTCCCCCCGTATGTTTGAGATGGTCTAGGGACGGCACTGTTTATGTCCAACGGAGGAGATGACTGTCCTTTTGACTCCTCTATCAAACTAGATAGTGTGGTGCTTTTATTTTGGAAGACTTGAGAATCGAAAGCTAAAGACGAGATGTCGGGAATCTTAAAAGACTCTTCCTCGCTAACGCCTTGCGTATCTAAGCTTGGCTTAGTCTTCAAATCTTTATTAGGGCTAGTCTTCGTCGTTGCTACTGATAAAGAACTACCACATTTTTGACAAAACCTTGGCTTCTCCGAAGTGTAACTATTAGGAGAACCGCATTTGTGACAATATATTTTAGACGGCATATTTGTTAGATAGCTTTTTTAATTAAAAATTTAAGTAAAATGAAATCAAAAGATATATTACACCAAATTCAAAAGAATTTCAAAGAAATTTTAAATTTAAGTTATCCCTTGTGTAAACACGATAATAAAGAGATTTCAAAATTATCTTCAAAAATTAATAAAGACTGCTATAACAAGGTCAAAGAAATATCAAGATTTCTTGACTCTAAAAAATAAAAAACGTACCATCTCTGAGTGGAGTACGAAAATATAACCGTTAGAAGAAACGGGGCTCTTGGCGACGTAATCGCTAGTCTTAATGCTCTATCGAAACTTAAAGAAAAATATAATAAAGTAACATATGTTACATCTCAAGAAATCATAGATAATATTGGGTTTTTGATATCAAATTACTGCGACGAATTAAAAACGGAAAGCGATCTCAGTGAAGAGGAGTCTCATAGCTTGATTGATTTTTTAGGATATACCCCACCTTTTCCAGAAAAAGTAACGTCTAGCTTGATAGAAAACTTTTGTAAAGAAGTAAACGTTGATTACAACCTAAATCTTCCAGCTATAGATTCTCTGCCAAATCCTTTTGTCGATAAAGCCGAAGAGGATAAAATAATCACAATTCAAAAAAACGCTGGGTGGTCTGTATACAAAGAATATAACAATTTTAATAAAGTAATAGAGATATTAAAAGCTTACGATAAAAATTTTAAATTTTATCAAATAGGCGGTCCAGACGAAGACTTATTAAATAATTTAGAGGGTTCTTTTATAGGAAAGTCTTTTAAAGAAAACCTATCGGCTCAGTCGCACTCGGACTTGCATATAGGGGTAGACTCTGTGTTTAATAATACTTCAAATATATCTTGGAGTCATCGCGATAAAACGAGGTCATTGATCCTATTTTTAAGCTCAAGTGAAAGACTAACAGCTTACCCACACAACTTAAATGTATTTAAAGAGCTAGAATGTAGACCATGTTTTAGAGATAATCCAGACAGATCCTATGGAAGTCTTGGTCCTAAAACGCCCTGCGATAACCCGCCAAATCAGTCTTATGAAAACCCCATTCACGAGTGTGGGAATATCGACCCAATGTATATATCTAATATAGTGAGACAAGTTATATGAGTAAAATATTTATAGCGATACAGTCTTGCAAAGAAAAAGAGTCCAGAAAAGACGCCTGTAGAAAGACTTGGCTTAAAGACTTAGACTACGATAAGTACGAATACATGTTTTATCAAAGTGGGTACGAAGGGCCAGAGCCTTACTTAATAGAGGGCGATACTATAACTTTCAATACCCCAAAGCCAGAAAAAGTGGAAATGTGGGCTAGCTATAGAGATTTAGATAATATAGAAGGCGAGCCAATAAGAACCAGTAAAAATTCTTTTCCAGTTGGAATAAAAACTTGGGATGGTAGATTTTACTTTGGTAATGATATTTTTAGAAAAAAAGTATCAGAACATAAGCTTGGCATACAGTGGTTAAACCTAACCGCGCAATTAAGTGCTGTTTGTAACTGGTCTTTACAAAATAAAGATCCAAGCTTTTTTGTAAAGGTAGACGACGACACTTTTGTTGTAGCTGAAAATTTTAATAAAATTGATCCGACTCCATACGATTACTATGGCTATTTCAATCATACCGACTGGATCTGGACTTTTGGTTCGTGCTATTTCATTAACAATGAATGCCTCCGTATCTTCTGTAATAATTCAAGTCCAAGTCAACTAGCCAAGGTAAATATAAGGTGCTGCCACATGGATGACTGTGCGATGGGTATGGTTTTAGACGCTCATAAAAAAGACTTGATCAAAAAACACGAGCCTGAAATGAAACCGTGGAGACCCGAATACCATGAACCTACTTTGCCTTTAGAATATAAAAAGAATTTAATCGTATCGCATGGTTACGACAACTTAGACCATATGCTAGACATGGATCATATGATGAAAGAGATATTTAAATCCTAACATGAAAACCATCGCTTTTACAGCTATCGTCAGAAACGAACAGGACAATATATTAAATTGTTTAGAATCAGTGAAAGATTTGTGTGATAAATTTATCATACTCGACACTGGCTCTAATGATGAGACGATCAATGTAGTTAAAGACTTTTTCAAAAAGAATAATTTAGATGGTGATATCATCTCTGATCCTTGGGTAAGTTTTTCAACAAATAGAACCAATGCTCTAAACAAGGCTAAAGACCTTGGTTGCGATTACGTACTAATGCTAGATGCTGACGAGACTATGAACTACAAGCCTGATTTCAACCTTTCCAAGTTCAAAGAAAACTTAAAGGCTCAGGTATACGATGTTGAAACCAACTTAGATATTATTTATTATCGACCACTGTTAACGAGAGCAGATCTTAATTGCTTTTACAAATCGGTGATTCACGAATTCTTAGAGTGTCCTAATAACTGGGATAGTAGGGATAAAACCGAAGGGGTCTTTGTATCATCGTCTTTAAATCGATATAGATCCAAACAGTCTGAAAACAAATTTATAAATGACATCAAAGTATTAAAAAAAGAACTTGAAACAGAAACCGATGAATTTCTAATATCTCGTTATACTTTCTATCTAGCAGAATCTCTTAAAAATTCAGGTAATAGTCTCGAAGCAGTTAAGTACTACAGAAAGAGAACTCAACAAGGCTTTTGGGATCAAGAGATTTTCGAAAGTTACTACGCTATGGCTAAATGCTTTGAAGATATTGATGAAAAACCTGAGATAGTAATGAGTACTTATCTACAGGCTTTCGAAGCCTGTCCCTCAAGAGCGGAGTCTTTGCATGATTTGGCTTTCTACTGTAGAAAAAAAGAATGGTTTAATATAGCTCTTATGTATGCCCTTCAAGGAACTAGAATTCCGCTTCCAGACAATGGCTTATTTGTTAAAAAATGGATTTACGACTATGGACTAAAAGACGAGGCTTCTGTCTCCGCTTATTGGACTGGCGATTACGAAACTAGTTATCAGTTATCGGTGCAATTGGTTAAAGAAAATCTTTACCCCGAAAGTCAGGAGGACCGAATTAAAGCAAACTTACAGTTCGCAAAAGAAAAGATAGGATGAATATTCTCATAACATCAATAGGCTCCTTAACATCTAAAGAAATTATAAATGACTTAAAAGAAAAGGGTCATTTTGTTTTAGGTATAGATGCTAAATTCGTAAAAAATTCTTTAGTTGATAAGTTTTTCTCGTGTCCTCTTGCAAAGAACGAAAACGAGTACATTTCCTTTGTTCTTAACGCCTGTAAGATAGAGGGAGTCGAATGTATAATCCCATTGTCAACTTCCGAGATTAAAGCGATATCTAATAACTTAGAACTGTTTAGTAGAAATAATATAAAAGTAAAAACAAGCTCTTTGGAATATATAGACCTATGTCAAGACAAGTCTAGATTCTATGATTTTTGTAAATGTAACCATATAGAAACTCCAGATTACCTTCTTTGTAGAAGCTTTAAAGATATTAAAAAATTTTACGATAAAATTCACAAACGCAATAAGCAAGCTTGCATTAAGCCAAGATTTGGAGAAGGATCTAGGGGGTTTAGGATTATTAGAAACCAATCCTTGGACGATCTACTAAGCACCAAGTCATCTATTGAGATTAGCTTGGATGAGCTTCTTAAAACCTGTGGAGAACAAAATTTCAAAATACTAGGCATGGAATACCTAAGCGGTAAAGAATATTCCGTGGATATTTTAGCCAAAGATGGAAAAGTCCTACAAATAGCTATTAGAACAAGAGATACTGTCATGAATGGGTTCTCCCATAAAGCTACTTTTGTAGAAAATAATCTTATATCCTCAGTGTGTGTACGGTTGGTCGAAAAATTAAATCTGAATGGTCTAGTAGGCTTTCAGTTTAAAGAAAACGAATTGGGTACGCCTATTATACTAGAATGCAATCCAAGAGTTCAAGGCGGTATTTTCTTCGCTAGAAAAGCGGGTATTGATTTCATTGACTCGTATCTAGAATTATGTAATGATAAGGCCGTTTCCAATAAGCCATATGAACTAATTTCTGTAGAAAGATGAAAAAGGTTTTATTCATAGGAGCTCATCCAGACGATATTGAGATTGGTTGTGGTGGGACAATTCACAAGCATAGAAAAGAATGGGATATAACTACTATTACTTTATGCGATAAAACTTTAACAGATCATTGTTTAAAAAATTATCATTATAAATCTCTATCAAAACTTGGGGTTTCTAAAGATAAGGTGATTTTAAAGTCATTTGATCCAAGCTCATTAGACCATTGTAGGCAGCTTGTTTGGGAATCTTTCAACAAAGCCAATAACCAAATAAATCCAGAACTAGTTTTTACCCACTCTAGAGATGATCATCAGGATCATGTCACAGTCTATAACGAGACTATACGTAATTTTTATGAGTCCTCTATAGTAACCTACCATATAAACAGAAGCCAAAGAACTTTTGATCCAAATTATTATGAAATTTTATCAAAAAATAATGCTAAAGCAAAAATGCTGGCATTAAAAGAATATGCTCCTTATCAATACTCTGGGCAAAAGAAAGCCTCTGTTAAGTTTTGCATGTATGAAAAGACTGTAGAGTCTCAACTTAGGTCCAATGGGGTGTACCTTGGCAAAGAATACGTAGAGGCATTCAAAATAGTAAAAATGATTAACTTAGATTAAGACTTGATGCTCTTTAACTTTTTAACTAAAAATTTAACTAGCTTAGATCTCATGATATCCTCTTCCGTGAAAGCAAAGGTATAGACGCCTTCCTGCATACTTTCTTGATCAGACTTAAACAGGTCATACATTTTACAAAATCCAGTTTTAGTACCACTTATATCTGTTTGCATCGGATCTGCTAAAATAAAACATTTCGACCCTTCGCCTAATCTAGTCAAAACAGTAGTAATTTCTTTAACCGTACAGTTTTGAGCCTCGTCCATTATAACGCATTTATTTTTCCAGTTAACACCTCTAGTAAAGTTTACTGGAAACATTGACACTCTACCTTCTTTTTCTAACCTTTCGGTGGTGGCTTCTGGCAATAGTTCGTCCATTTTCTCCAAAAGAGGTATTTTGTAAAAAGACAACTTTTCTTCAGCCGAACCAGGTAGGTAACCAAGTCTTTGATCGGAAGATTCCACCGAAGATCTGAGATACATTACGTCGGAAATACTTTTTCTATTAAGCATTTGAAGACCGCAATATACCGATAGTAAAGTTTTACTGGTTCCAGCAGGGCCACTTACGAATACTATGTTAGTATTATGGTCTAAGGCAAGTTTAAAAAATTCTTTTTGTTTATCAGTCCACTGAAGCTGATTTATTTTAAGTTGCCTTTTTATAGGGTTTAAATTATCAGAATCTGGATAAAGGTCTTCATTTATAAGTTTAATGGCCTCTTCTTTGATCTTGGCTCTTGATTGAGCTTTTTTATTCTTTCGCATTTTACAAAATATATTACACCACAATATTTGTTTTTTCTTAAAAAATTAGAAATAAGACCGCTTGGTAGACGTTTTAGGTGTCAGAAGGCCAAAAGCCTTTGAAAACCGCTCAGAACTAAAAATAAAGCTAATAAGACCCATTTAAACGAGTTGGTAGAACTTAATTTATAAAATTAAATTACCTCAAACCAATTCAAGTCATTTTAAAACTTTTTATACAACTTTTTATAGCGTCTCGAACATCAGGCATTTCAAACCCTGTATCGATAAGTTTTTTATTATCTATTGTACAATAAGAAGAATCTTTTTGACCTATCATTTTGAAATCATTCTCATTATCGTAGAAAGAGTATTGTTTGTCTACTTCTTTATTATTTCTTTTAAACTCCTCGACTATCAGAGACCTTGAGAAGAATCCGCTGTTCACCACATTGTAAACACCAGCCTGTTGCTCAGTATTAACGAAGTGTAAAATAGCCCTTGTGAAATCATCCAACCTTGTAGCAGAAGTATTGCAAGTCAATATACTATCTTGTTTTAAAACTTTAGAAATTAAATTCTTTTCTTTATGCTCGTTACTAAATGGTAAATAACATCTCAATATATAATGATTGCTAGGTAAAAAGGCAGAAACGCGGGTTTCTGCTAAATATTTGCAAAAATAATAATAATTTAAATCTTCATCACATCTGTTTGGATGATCCTCCTCTGTATAAAGCTTTTGGTCACCATTGAATATACCCGCATCAGAAACGTGTATCAGTTTAACGTTTAATAAACAACAAACTCTGGCTAAGTTGGTCGGAAATTCGATGTTCGCCGTATAACATTCTTCTTTATCTTCTTTATTTTTTGCACAAAAAGAATCAGGAACAAAACCCGTTGAATTTATTATTGTTTTTATATTGTTGGAAAGAATCAGTTGAGATAATTTTTCAGAATCATAGTAATCTACGCGCCATCTAGGCATTTCTATGAAACTCTTACGGGCCTTTGCTAGCTCCGAGGCTATATTCCAGCCTATGTAACCTGTAGATCCTAAGATTAAAATCATAACCACTTTAGACTAAGATGGCTTTCATCATTAAATGCTAGAATGGAAAAGAAAGCTTCTATTGGTCCTCCAAAATCTTTTTCTTTTTCTATGTACATTTTAGACAAATCTTCTATACTTACAAACCTATTAAGTGAAGAATTATTATGGTTTATATGGTATAAATATTTATATCTTTTAAAGAAATTTAATATTGTTTTATAGCCTATCTTTTTATAATGGAGCCAAGGAGTATGTATTTCTACTAGCATGGGTACGTTAAAAGAATCATCACATTGACTTAAAATCAAATCTTCCATTCCTTCTACGTCTATTTTTATGAAATTAAGGTCATCTATCTTTTTTTCCTTAATTAAAGAAGGCAAAGAAATAGATGGTGCAAAGAATACTTGGTCTTTAAAAGCAGCCGAAGTGCGACTATTTCCCAAAGCATGATTACTGTCAGGAAGACCTAGTTCAACTTCTCCGTCTTCACCTAAAGCTTTCTCAATTAAATCTATATTTTCAAATTGATTTAAATTTATATTTGATTTAGTGATTCTTAGTGCTTCTGGATCGGGTTCAACTGCGTAGCACTTTTTTGATAATTGCGAGCCAAACAATATAGTTTGTCCCAAATGAACTCCTGCGTCTATATAAGAGTGATCTTTGTCTAAGAATTTTTCTAATACGGCATAGGTAGCAGATTCCCAGTTGTCCCAATCCCAAAAATCTGCTGTGCATGGAGATTCGTCTTGATAAACAACGAAATCTAAGTTTCTTCGTTTTATTCTTTTCCAAATATTACTTTTCATTATTTTGGACAGATAGAACAAAATTCATAATTAAGTCTTCCGCCTTCTTCCGAAAGTGTGGAATCTAAGTCTCTTTTCTTTTTACTAAACCAAACTTCAGCTAAACTTTTTTCTTTTACGTTCCCTAGATCAAAATGTCCTGTGTAATCATCGCAACACTGAAGGACTGTTCCATCGAAAGCAATAATAAACTGGCGATTATAGTAAGTGCATGGTTTATTATTTGCGTTCTTTATCACTTCTGCCAAATCTTGCGACGGATAATAATGACTGTAATAGTGTACTCCTTTTGTATAATGTATTTTGGTTTTATTGAATAGAGAATTTATATATTCTTCTCTTTTAACTTGTTTTTCTTCGTCCATGTAAAGAGCTACGTCAAATTGATGAAATAATCCGTCTAGCTTTTCAGCTAAAGACTCATTTATCAAGTCCATATTTGTACATGCACCAAGATAATGACAGCCTTTCAAGTTTTCTCTAACGTATGATGCTAATTCTGGAAGTCTTTCGTCTAGGAGAGGTTCGTTATAGTGCTGCAAGCATACGCTGCCTTTAAATCCTAAGTCATTAGCTTGGTCAATTATTTTTTTAAACAATTTCCAAGGCATTTTAACTCCTTCTCCTATCTTAGAAGTTACTGGCATTCTAAGTTTATGGAGGGGATGGTTTCTAGCTGGAAAACTTTGCCTTATACAAGTTGGACAGGACCGATTGCATGAGCCTTGAGTTTCTATTTCCAAATGTTCAAATAACTTCATAATTAGCTGTTTACGATAAATCCAATTCCACAACCCATATTACCATTGGGAACAAAAAACTCATAGAACTTTTTATAGTCTTCCTTGACTTGATTCCATACTTTTGTTACGCCTTTGAATCTAGGAGAATAAATATCATGAAATACTAAAATACCGCGATTTCTAAGCATTTTAGAATAATTACGATAATCTTGATTAGCATAATACTCTTCGTGACACCCATCTATGAATATCATGTCGTATGGCCCTAGATTTGTCGCTGTGTCGATTACCCTATTGGATGTTGAGTCACCGCAGATCATTGTCAAGTTTTTGAATCTGTGATTTGCACGGAACGCTTCTGCGTTGCAAGGTTGATCAACCAAATCAATCGCTACATTGTTTTTAAACTTAAATACTTTGTCCAAAATGGTGTTTGTGTAGCCATTGTGAAAGCCAATTTCAAGAAAATCATCAATTTTTAAGTTTTTTTTCTTTTTTACATTAATTAGTCCTTCCAAGAACGATACAAACTCTTCTGGGTTTTGTTGCAAGTGGTCATTCTTGCCATCGTATAGCTTCTCACCACCCCATTCAATAGTTGCCAATGATTTTAGTAGATTTAGTACGGCTTTTCTATCGAAACTTTCTTCTTTTAGCATGATATTAGTATTTTTAATTTAAATTTATACTTTTAATTAATTATATTTATTAACGTCCACCCCATTTTACATACTGGTTACCTCGGAACTCTTTAAATACCTTTGCTCGCCAAGCGTAGCTTTTTCTAGGCGTGTTTCGTGATGTTGTTTTTGTTCTAGCAAATTTCGCTTTATGGATTGCCCAAGCTATGTCTTTATTTCTTGAGAACGTATTTCCAGAGAGTATGTCTTGCTTTGCTCGAATTGAGTAGTAGTTGTACAGATCATCTAGGGTACGGCGATTAAATTGCATAAATGATATTCTACTTGGTACGCAACTTGGTAAAAACATTGGGTTTGGGTCTATTGTATGAGGATGTCCATAGGTTGGAGGGCTAGGAATCTCTACTGGAGGCTCTGAGTAGGTTCCATCGCCATTATCAATCCATCCTGTAATTGGGTGTCTTGACTGTTTTAGGTTTCTGGTTGGGTAATGATGTATATAGATTTTATTATCTAGGGTCTGTAAGATCGGACCTGTTTCATTAATACCTTCGGTAAAAGATCCTGCTCCATTGTATATCTTACCGCGAAATCTTGTTCCATCTTTGAACTGGAATAGGAATCCTACGGGTCTTACAGGCTTCGGATTAACGTATGTGTAGTTTGGTTTTCCAAAAGTACTACTCATACTGGTGGTCTTCGCTCGCTCGGCGGACATCAGAAGACTTAGACTTGCGATATAAGCTGTGATTATCTTCTTCATGCTTCTAATATAATTTTTTTATTAAATCAGGTCAAGGACAATGTATACATTAATTAAGAATATTTTCGCCGCTTATTGTTTATTTTTTTGTATATAACTGAAAAGAACTATCAAGAAATATAAGGTCTGGGTATTTTTTTGATATGTGCCTTTGAATATATATAAATTTTAATATTTTTTTGAAAAGTGGGGGGGTAAGGTCTGGGAAAACTGCGAAGTTGTAAGTCACCCCCCTCCCCCCCTCTACCGTGTACAGAAATGTATTTTTTTTTGAAAAAGGGGGGGCTTGCGTAAAGGGGTCTTGCAAGCCTCCCCGTGAATCTATCTAATCCAAATCAAAATATAGTTGATCCTGCTTGGGTTCGACCACTTTGACAAAGATTGCTTCAACTGGCTTTTGGTTTATGTCCATTTGTATAAAAGCCTCGCAGTTCCGAATCACTTCGGAAGCTGCTTGGCTGTAGTTTTCCCATGCATCGCTCATTAGTCTAATTCCTCCCATGAGTCGCCCTCGTCGTAGGAAATCAAATCCAAAGCGGGAATGGTGATTGCCTCCTGACCGTTTCGATCATAATAGTGGATTTCGAATTCTGTGCCGCCTACTAAAGCGGTTCCGTTGTCTGCTAATGTTATGTCGTTCATCTTGTTACTATCCTCTCAAAAATTCGGGTTCGGGTCAATACTCTTTTTAATTTTTATTGGCTGAAGTGAATCGCCAGCAGCACAATCATCGCGCCAATGCATCCCGATATAATAAGGTTGCAGATGAATACGTGTCGGTTTGTGCGTTGAATGTCTGCGAGATGTTCGGCGTTGCGAGCGGCCTCACGTTTCATTTGAATCCAATCGGTTTTAGTGTTTTTCATGTCGTTCATCTTGGGTTGATTAAATCAAAAAATAGGGTTTCAGTCAACAGTTTTTTTCAACTTTTTTACACGCCGTAAAACTCTCGGCTGTCGGGCATCATGTCGCGGAAGCTATCGGCTTCGTTGAAGGTGACTTGTACCACGCTCAGGACAATGGAGCCATCAACCACGTTCACGGGCTTGTTGGCGATTGCTTCGGCTTCGGCCTTGTTGTTGGCTTGTACTTCGTACTCGCTGAAACGCCCGTAGCGGTCTTCGGTCTCGATTCGGAATGTGTTCTTCGTGTCGTTCATCTTGAGAAGATTAAACCAAAAAAACGCCAAAAAGTCAAGCCCCAAACCAAAAAAAAACCGCCACTTGTTAACAGGGCATTGTGAATAACTTTCGGGTGCAAGGTGGCATGATTTTTGCAGCCGCCAGCGTGCCACCTTTGCAAGTTTTTTTTAACTGATCGCCAACTCTTTTCTCGTGTACCGTTTCACAGATATGGTCCACCAGTCACAGCCGAGATCTTCGCCTTGCTTGTCGCCTAGCTTAAAAGCTTCGTAAGCATCTTGTGCGTTTTCTATCCGAACCGTTTTGCTATCTTCAAACGATCCTTTGATAATCTTGGCGTGGTAAGTTGTGATCTTTTTTGACATTGTCCTGTCTCTTATGCGATTGGTCATTATAGCTTAAAGGTCTGCATAGAAAGCGAGTGCTACGCTTGCGGTGGTAATATATACAATGATTTCCATCTTACATCTCCGAGTAGGTTCCGTCGTAGCAGTTGGGTTCGTAAGGCTCTGGCCCTGCGTCGTAGTAAACCTCTTCGCTGGTTGGCATCATGTCGCGAAACTTGTCTGCGTCCATGTCAGCCCACCATACGGCTTGCTCTTCGCGGCTGGAGTAAATCTCTGGCATGTTTGCGAGATGCTCTTGCGCGTAAGCCAAGAGGTCATTGTAACCTTCGCGGGTGTGATCGCGAGTTGCCACGGGTTCGTCATCAATCCAAAGGGTGTAAGTGTCTTTCTTCATGTCGTTCATCTTGGGTCTATAGTCTCAAAAAATCGGGTTCAGGTCAATGCTTTTTTTAATTTTTTTATCGCTCCATTGCGATTTGTTGATTCACCAAAGCTACAAAGTGAAGCTTGGCCTTAAAGAAGGAATCAAACTCGCGCTTGAATCCATCGTTCCACTTGATTGTCCAAGTACCGTTTTCGTTTACTAGTTCCATTTCTTCGTTTTTCATTTTCATCATGCGATTATGTTACCATAGGGGGTAGGACATCCGCTGTCCTAGCTTACAAATTCTCCAAATTCTTTTTTAGCGTCCAAGTGAAACGATACCCGCAGAAGACTCTTGCCCATTGGCACTTCGCGTCCGTTGTGGTTTACCATCACACAACTATTCACTGGCTTGCGGGGGTTGAGGTCGCGCACTACAACGGCCTTCCAGTTGGGGTTGTCGCGGTGCTGCACTTGTGTTCCTGTCTCAAACTTCATGCGTATAGACTACCACAGGGGGTAGGACAAAGGCTGTCCAACCTATAAAAAACTTTTTTCTTTTTGTTGGTGCAAGGTGGCATGATTTTTGCAGCCGCCAGCGTGCCACCTTTGCAAGCTAATTTACTTGCAAGATCCGTCCGAAAACCAAGCCTCTGGATCGTCGTCCTCGTCGCACTTAAAGGCGTTCTCAAATGCGGCGTCGCGCTCGTCGATGGCCCGATTCATGTCGGCGGTGTGCTGCTCCCACTCGGCAGCGGTTAACAGCGGCCTACCGTGCTTGGCCTCGTGCATGGCTTCGGCAGCTTCCCAGCGTTCACGCTCCGCCCAAGTGTTAAGCACTCGCAACCACTCCTCATGCTCGATCTGCGCGAGGTCGGCGGCGGTGGCGGTTTCTTCGATTGTTGGCATCATGTCGTTCATCATGTGAAAATTAAAACAAAAATTAAGCGAAAGGTCAATACCCAAAATTAAAAAGTTATTCACAGAGAGCAAAGCTCTCCGATGGTGAAAGAGGGCGAAGGCTTTAGTGCCTCCTTTACAACTGCCGTATGCTCACCCGCTAGCTGCCGCTGGTACTCGGCTTCGGCTTCCTCGGCCTTGATCTGCGCGTCGATCTCTTGCCCAAGGCTTTTAATCTCCTTATCCATATCCTCGATCTGGGCGCGGAGTTCGGCATCAGTGGTAGGCATCGCTGCCCAGCTACCCTTGAAGCCATAGGCATCCTTATGCATATCCACCACGCAGCAAAGGTTCAGATACCAATCCAACTGCAAGGGGGTGTGAACGCCGACTTCAGCCCAGTGGTCGAGATCTTCAACGAGGGTCATGTACTGACGGTCAGCGTTGAGGGCGGCGAGGTGGGTTGCGAGGTCTTTGCTGTCGTTAATCATGCTGTCACTCTACCATAGGAGATGGGACAAATGCTGTCCCACCTATAAAAAACTTTTTTTCTTTCCTTGGTGCAAGGTGGCACGGCGCGTGCGGCATTTTTCATGCCACCTTGTCAAACGGTTTTTAAGAACGTCTCTCGAAAGGTCTATGCCCATCGTTGATTTTCTGATACCAAAGGTCTTTGATCTCGTCGATGTGCCAAACGTGACCGCCAGCGCATTCATACTGATCCTCTGCGATAAGAGTAAAACCCTCATCTTCAATAAACAGTTCTAACCATTGTGGATTGTTCATGATTTTTTACTAATTGTTTTTCAAGTTATCAAAATGTGCTGTTTCTGTATAAAGGCCAAAGGCGAACTCAAAGTAGTCCAAGGATGGTGTACCCTCTTGGCGTTGCTTAAAGTCTTCGTAAAGTTCCTCGATCTCTGGTTGGAATTTCTTAAACCAATTATCAAATGCTACTTTTTCTTTCATTAGTCTACCTTTTTGTAAATGGGTTTGGTGCGATGTCCTTCAAAGTAGGACGGGCAAGAGGCTGTGACTTTTTCACGTTCTGCTTGAACGTATAGATCGCCAACGATCTTGCCGTTCCAATATCTTTTGTTTTGATTGTAATAGAAGTCAATGGCGCATTGCATATCCCAAACGAACGGGCGAGTGCTTGGCTCGTGTTTGCTACGAAAGTGAGCGCAAACCATATCGGGGCCACTGTAACCCGTGGTTTCTTTTTTCTCTAGTGGCTCAAGTTCAATGTAATAGTTTTTCATGATCTTTTCCTAGTCTCTGTCTTTG
>Ga0070750_10000282_pt1 | contig 28218 bp, 47 predicted proteins | sample VirMetDEL_Nov_24_FD_77013 | JGI IMG/M metagenome (GOLD analysis project Ga0070750, IMG submission 77013) | Aqueous microbial communities from the Delaware River and Bay under freshwater to marine salinity gradient to study organic matter... | ecosystem: Environmental > Aquatic > Marine >...
ACACCCTCAGCATCTACACTAAAAGTAGTGCCGTCTTCTAGGCTATATGTACCCTCAGGCATTGGTGTCTGCACACCGTCTTCTGATAGTATGTTAACTACTACACCTGCAGCTAGTTCATCAGCTTCAGATACTATAATTGTGCCGTCTGCTAACTTTCCTTCAAACATTAGCTGCACTTCTTGTGTTTCAGTTGCTTCATCATTTAAGCCTAAAGCAATACGTATTCTTTCTTTTAAGTCCATTTTAGATAGTTATTAAGGTGCTTTTAGTATAATATATAATTCAAGTTATTTTGTTTCATTTTCACGCTTTACAATTCTTTCTGCCCATCGTAACATAACGTCACCCCCCCATAAGTTATATGATATAGTACCACAGTCATCCCAGTTACCTGTATCAAAGCCTTGTGCACGGCTTAGGTAACTGTATACACGCTTTACAGTTTTGAAGCTTATAGGCTTACGTGATGCTAACTGTTGGGCACGTACCTTGCCTGTTTGTGTTGCACATTTGTTGCCACGTTCTTCGTTTTCAATTATAGCACGTTCTGCATTAGCACTTGCACCTTTAGGGTAGTCAGTATAACTAGCTAACATAGTACATGTATCGTTAGCTTCTATATCTTCAATAACTTCCATTAGTGCCTTGACTATATCGTGGTTATTGCACGGCATATAATACAAGTCACCATCGACTTGATGTTCATGTGTACCCTCACAGCCTAGTTCTTTAGCTGCTTCAATAGCATCTTTTATATCAGTGTATAAAGGTAAGCCACCTATTTCACCTACAGGTTCTGCTAGCCTTTGTGTGCTTAGTGTTTGCATTTTGTCTACAAAGTAACCCTCTATACTAAGGCCTTTTAGTTCACCGTCTTTAATTCTGTTCCATACTTCATCATTCTCAATACGCATGCTTACTGCCCACGTGCCTACAGGTAAGTCGTAGCCGTATAGTGCAGTCTTGTCTGTTTTACTGTCTTGTACTATCCAGCTTTCAACAGTATACACACCTGTTACTTTTTCTTCATGCTGTATAGTTGCATTGTTAGTGTTTTGGTGCTTCATGTATGCTTCACTAGCTTTACGGACTGTATCAGCTGTAAAGTATACATAGTAGTCTTGACCTGTTTGTTCATCATACCTGTATATTTGCTTATACGGTATAAGTGCAGGGCTTACTAGTAACCTTTTTTCATCATCTATAGCTGCTAGTGTTAGGTTGTTCTTTTGTTTATTAAAGTATACAAAGTTCTGTTCTATAGCAGGGCTACTAACTAAGCTTATCGCATCAATAGCTAGCTGTTCACTATCTTTGTCAATTACTAGTTCTACTATTTTATAGTTGCTGTTAGCAGCTTCACATTCAGCTAGTGTATTGTATCTACATGCACCGTCACCGAACCTATATTTACCGTTACCACATTTTTTACAAGGCATATTTCTTTTATTTTATATTGTTGCTTTTTGTCTTATCTTATTCAAATTATTTTGACTTTCTGTTATATCGTCAGTCACTACAAACGCTTTGATTGCACCTATAGTAGCACCACCTGTACCAGTATCTAGTGTGCCACCATTAGCAAAACCTACACCACCACCTGCTTCATTTATAGCACTTAGTAAAGGCTTGAACATACGTGTGCTTCGTGCATTTATTACAGTTTCACCTTTGCTAAGCCTAGCACTTACACTGTCACTAGTACCAGTACCTGCACCCCTTACTACACCACCTCTAGCAAACTCAGGTTCAGGTGTTGCTGTTATAGCGTTAACTTGCTTGAGGCCTGCTGCTACAGCTAGTGCTGCAAAAGGTATACCTAAGGGTACACCAAACTGTGCTAAAGCCTTACTAGCTGCTTGATATGTATTGATAGTAGCTTGTGCTATTGCAGCTGCTTTGCCTGCTGCACTTTCTTTACCGAACACGTCTTGTGCTGTACTTAGGCCTGTCATTAAGCCATCCTGCATAGCTGCCTGTTTAGCCTTTGCGTTTTTTAATTCATCGTCATCAAGTTTCTTTTTGTCATCAGCTACTTTTTTATTTGCTGCTGCTAAATCATCTGCTGCTTTTTTGTCTAGTGCAGCTTGTTCACGTGTCAACGTTTCTATTTCAGTAGCTATCCTTTTACGTGTTTGGAACGACTGTGTCTGTAAGTTGATAAGTTCTACTTCTAACTGTGCTAACTCGTCAAAGTCTTCTTCTAAACTTTCGCCTAAGTCTACTTCAGCTTGCTTAGCAGCTAGCTTTTCTTTTTGTAACTGTATTGCTTTTTCTGTAGTAGCTATTTCTAAGTCACTAGCCTTTTGAAGTGCTTCAAGCCTTTCGTCTAGTGTTTTATTTTCATCTAGTGCTTCAAAACGTGCTTTTTGTATTGCTTGTGCTGTCTTTGCTTTCTCTATACTAAACTCACGTTCAGCATCTTTTATCTTTTGTAATGCACCAGCTAATTCTATTGCTGCATTAGTTTCGTTCTTTATTTCAGTTGTAATTTCTTTAATTGAATTGGCAAAGTTTTTACGTTGTACTTCATCCATACCTGTAGCCACTTGTAGTGTAGCACTAGCAAAATCTTCTGCACCCTGTTTAACACCATCAAAGTCTAAATCTATAGCTGATTTAATTATTTTACCAAATGCTTTGAATTGGTCAATAGTACCCTCTATTCTATTTATAAGGTTTTCTTTTATAGTATTCCATAAACCTATGATTGCTTCTTTAGGGTTGCTAAAAGCATTAACTATTGTTTCACCTACTGCACTAAATCTATCTGTAAGTACTGCAACTGCTGCACCAAAGCCTTTAAATATTCTTTGTAATTGTTCAGCACCCCTTTTAGTATTTGTAAAGTATGCTATCAAGCTACCTATAGCTATCACAAAAGCACCTATACCAGTTGATATAAGGCCTGCTTTTATGCTACCGAACATAGCTTTTGCTGTTGGTATAATTTTAGCGAATGCACCTTTCACACTGTTAAGGCTAACACCCATTATACTAAAGTTACCAGCTGCTTCTTTTGCTGCATCACTAGTTTCTGCAGTTGACTTTTTTACATTGTCTAAGTCTTTATTCGCTGCAGTAGCATCAGTCTTTACACTTATTATTATTTCTTCTTTTGCCATTTGCCTAGTATTATACTATTGTACTTTGTTTTTTTATTGTATCGTGTTACTAAAGGTAGCACGTCTTGTAGGCTACTATATGCTACGTTAAGCATGTCACCGTGTATCTTAAATTTATCTGCAGCTAGTTTAGCCATTTCTTATTTCTGTTACTGTTAGTACTACGTTATAATTGAGTGTACGGCCTGCTATACCTGTTACACTTATTTCTATATAGTCAGGTGTACTTGCTACTGGTGCTATACTATATACAACAGCAGATAAGCCACTATCCCCACTGTTAACAAAGCCGCTGTCTAAAACCTCAGTCAATGTATTGTTAACATATTTATATAGGCCTAAACTTGTACGTAAAACTGCTTCATTGTTTGCACTATCTAGTACTACACATTTACTCTCTATATAGTAGGCACTTTCATAACTTTCATCTATAAAAAACCTGTTGTCATTTACTAATTTTAGTTCAGTCGCCCTATCATCTGTAGTAGTGCCAGTATAAGTCAATATGAAATTCCTTGCTGTGTTACTTTCGTTGTATACACCGAACAATAAGCTGCCATCTAATTTAGTATATAAGTTATTACCTAGTACATTGTTATACATACCGTCAACAGTATTGTGGTAACCTTTTACACAGTTGTTATAGCCACCTACTTTATTATTAGCACCGTATACTTTATTAGTTATGTTACTTACTGTGTTATTAGCACTATAGCTACGTGCCGTATTTTTGTTATATGTTTCTCGCCTATATGCATGACATTTACCGTTTATAAAGTGGTAACCGTATGCACTGCAAGTAGCTAAGTCACCTGCACTGTCTTTGCCATTTTTAGTAAATGTGACTACACCATCTTCGTCAATTGATTTAACCTTATCTATCATAACCTATACAGTTCAACAGTTGAAAATTTATTTTTGTCAGTATTATATTTTATTTTATTTACCCTATATAGTTGCTCATCTATACGTACACTGTTAGCAAATGTAAAATTGAATATATCTTGTGCATTTAATTTTAACTTGATAGTATACAATAAGCTGTCAGTAGTATTGTACCTTTCTGCAAAATAAGCTTCATAAAATTTGTTATATAAAGTATTGACAGGTGTACTACCTAAGTCAGGTGTATATAAAGGGTTGACTATACCGAAAGTCAAAGTATCAGTATCAGTGTTTGTATTTATTACGTCATTAGCATAGTGGTAGCCACTTGACCACTGTTCTAAATCGTGGTTAAACTGTGTAGGTGTATCACCTATCACTAGTACGTTTTGGTAGGGTGCAGTAACTGGGAAGTCATTTACTACACTATTTTTAAAAAATACACGTGGTTTGTTTTCGTATCCTTTTACCTGGTCACCATCTTCAGTGCCTACATGCATCATGTAACCTACGTCTAGAGAACCTTTATATTTTTGTACGTATGCAGGGGCAAACACTTCGAGCTGTATATCTAGTGTACTTACATTTTCACTATCTAACTGTAAGCTAAAGTTACCATAGTCACTTCCAGTAGCTAAGTTGTACCTATTTAAGTAATAGTCATCATCATCTTCTGCAAATAGTAAATTGATATCTCTAGGTATTTTTATAGGTGCTATTTTAGCATCTTGCATATCAGCTTTGTAAGTCCAGTCAACAATAGTTCCTGCACTAGTGAAGTCCATGTAAGGTTCTATTTTCAATTTGTTTTCTACACTTGTAGGTTCTGCTACTAAGTTGAACATTTTAAAAGTATCACGTAAAATATCTACTAGCTTTATATTGCCTATTCTGTTACGTACCATACCGTCAGGGCTGTCAAGGGGCTGCAGCTGTAACCTAAGCTGATTGAAAGGGTTTTGTACAAAGCCACCACCACCAGTATTGATAAATTGACAGCCGTTGCCACTAGCTTGAAACCTAACTTTTACTGTAGTGTTTTGTGAAATAACAATATCACCGAACATAGTCACAATAGGGTTGCTGTTAGGTGCTATGTTATATGTGTCTATAAGGTAGTCACCATCTGCCATAGTAGTACTACCTGTTACCTCAGCATACATATATATGTTCCTATAGAAATTGGTAGTATTTTTTAGCCTTAGGTAGTGCACTATAGATAAGCTGCCGTAAAAACTAGCTGTATATATATCAGTGCCTAAGTTGAAACTATTGTTAGTATCTTCTTGTGTATGTTGGTAGTCTTGTGCAGTAAAGCTAAATGTAGAAATATCAACAGGGTAGCCACCTGCTGTAAAGTCATCTATAGGGTCTACACTAACTTTTACGTATTCATCATTAGCGTTAGCTACACCTGTGTCTTGGTAAAAACTAGGCTGTGTAGTGCAGTCAAAATATATTTTTTCAAAATATGTAGCATCATCAAAAAAGTCACTATCGTACTCAAAACCTGCAAAGTCAAAAATTTTGTCTATAACATATTTTAGCTTTAGGCATATAGGTGTATTGACCATTTCAATACCGTGTAGGTTTATGTTTTGGCCTACATTGAACGGGTCGTATAGTTCACTATTACCTACTATGTTATACATAACTGCATCAGTAGGTGCTGCAGTAGCTGAATAGCTTGCACCACTTGTAAAATTATCAGGCACGATACCTGTAGTCCATGATGTAGTGATGTTGTCAATACTACTTCCACCACCTATATCAGCATACTTTAGGTGCTGTATATCACCAAAAGTCAAGTCATTGATAGTGCTTTCACCTAGTAAGTCAAATAAGTTAGCTACTTTGTCATAGGCTACAATTTTATAGTAATAGTCTAAGCCTTTTTTGTCAACGCTTATCAACGTAAAAAAACCTGTCAACACATTTATACCGTCTACTTCAATTCTGCAGCTTACACGCTTGTAAGGGTTAAAAGTTGTAGTATACCTATCAGTGTTATAGTAGTGCTCAAAAAATTGGTTGTTAACCTTAGTAGCAGGTAACTGAAAGTCTTTACTATAGCCTGTATTTTTACCCTCAGTGCTTTGTACGTCATCAATAGCAAGTTCTATGCTGATGTTTTCATCACCCATAGTATCAAGCAAAGTTTCTATATCAGTGCCCTGTTGTATAGCGAATAGTTTTACCATATTTAGCCTTCTCTTTGTACCCTATAGTTATGTGACATTTCAACAGTTATAATATACTGTATGACTTTGTCATTTGCTGATGTTTGTTTTATATACTCACTTTCAGTTATTACTACACCTACCCACTCAGCAGTAGCACCTGTACCTACTTGCATTTGCACGTTAGGGCTAGTAAAACAGTGCTTCAAAAAGGCTGCTTCTTCTTCTGTTATAAAATCAGTGTTAGCTTCTATAGTTTCTTTTACTGTGTTTGTTAGCACTTGTGTACCACCAGTGTTTTCACTATAGCTGTAACCGTAAGTGTCGCTATCTTGCCTATAGCCGTACTGTTGTTCATATGTACTACGCTTACTGTTGGAGCTTTGTGTGCTTTTTTTAGTAAAATTATAGTAGTCCCATGCACCAAAACTATTCACCCATGCTAGCCTTAATGTATCAAAACCTTTACAGTCATCCTCTATAACTTTATAGTAATATATTTGTGACTTGATAGCATTACTGTCATTTTCTAAAAATATACTGTAAAAAGCAGTATTGTCTAAGTTAGTTGTAGTTGTAATAGCCATATCTCTGAAATTCTGCATACCTGCAGGTATCCATAGCAGCCCAGTACGTTGTGTCATACCAAAAGTACCTGCTACGTCTTCATAATTGTTATCTAGATTTTGAGAAGTTATGACAGCTTCATTACTATCATAAAAATTATACTGCACCCTAGTCCAATTATTTATATGTGTGTGGTGGGTTCTATTGAAAGCAGCTATACTAGCATAGTCATTAGTCCTTATTTTTTGCAGCTGGTGTTCACTAGTCACGTCTTGCATACTTACAAACGTTGCTACTATACCTGTAGCATCTGTCAATAGTTTACCACTAGCACTGTTACATTTGTGGTCTAGTATAAAAGTAGCATCGTTACCGTCTACATGCTGCCTAGTACCGTTGTATACAAAAAACTTTTTATCTATACCTGCTGTATGTGTCTGGTCAGTAGCATCTCTTAGTATAGTACTTTGCACACCGTTAACTTCGTATTCTTCACCACCACGCAAGTCTACTTGTATTAAGCTGTTTTTATTTTGGCTTATAGTTACTATGTTATGTGTAGCATCTTTTTCTGCATTACTACCGTCTAAGTAAAAAGGTGTAACGTCAGTGCTTAAGTAGTCTTGAAAAATTTTTTCTAGGTGAAAGTTAGCCCTATCATATTCGTTAGGTGGTGCTTTTAGTGTAACTACTACAGTGCCATTTATACTGACTTCTAGTAAGTATTTTAGGTTAGTAGGTGTTATAAAACCTGTAGGGTACACATAGTATGTGCTTTGTGCATTATCTAAGCTGACTACATATTTTTGATATGCAGGGTATACACCCATTTCTAGTTTCGTGTTACTTAGTTGTACTGTGCTTTGTGGCATCTTATTTACATTTCTTTTGTTACTGTTCTTATAAAAGCTGCTGCATCTTGTGCATATGCTTTAGCAAATTTTTTAGGCATTGTACGTAAGCCTTGATTCAGTGCATCAGTGAAAAAGTTACTAGGTGCTACACCGTATAGCTTTATACTACGTGCTATCAAAAATACTAAGCTTTTACGCTTTATAAAACGGCCTTTTTCATCACGTGCAGCTTTAAGGCCTTTACGTACTACCCACTTGTCTATCACGTTACTAGGTGGTTGCTTTGTAGTGTACTTATAAGGGCTTCTAGGTGCTTTTTTACTACTAACTGAACCCCTAACACCTTTATCTACTAAAGATGCGTAAGGTGCACCCAAAAAGCGTAACTCAAGCACGCCTTGCTTTACGTTAAGATAGTAACCTAAACTACTGCCTAAGTCACCACTAGCGTTTTTACCTTGTGCATTGAGTATACCTTGTGCAGTCTTTACTACCTTTTTACCGAACAAGTCGAATACTTTTTTTACGTGCTTTGTCTTCACTATAATGTCGCTATAAATACTTCACAGTCTACTACAGCACTACCGTGTGCGTTATGCACAAATAAAGTTTCTATATCATCTTGTGATGTTATAGCTGCTTTGCTTGTAGCACCGTTGCCGTTAGGTGTAAAGTACACTGCACTACAGCCTGCTTTGATTTCAGTAGCTGAAGATGTTGCACTAAAAGCTTTAGTCAATATCAAGTTTTCAGTGTCATCTAAATTAGTAACACGTAAGTACTTTAAGTCTTCTACGTCAAACTGATTGTCAGTTACTGTTGATATAAAGGTTGCTAGTGTTACTGATGAGCTAGCTGGTATGCTAAATATACGTTTAAACACGTTGCCTACACTTGCTATAGTTTTTGTAGTCGTTTGGTCGTATACAGTACCGTTTAGTGTCAAGTTTTCTGCTATTGCTACTGTAAGTGTAGCAGGTGTTACGGTTGTTGCCATTTATTTATTTATTTACTATTTATATTACTATTACTATTATCTTTTATTATACTATAATATATATACATTGTTAGTGCCGTTTTGCTGTTGGGCAAAACATGTAAGTCACTGTTAACTAGTAACATAGCCGTCACATGCACTAGCATTAAAAGGTACTACAATATCAATACTTGCAGTCCAGCCTGTTACTTCATTGTCAAAACGTTCTGTAAAAGGCTCACAGCTAATAGTTTGCTGTATAGCTATATTGTGCCTAAAGTCTGTAAAGTCAGTGTCAAAGTCACTATTCAACAGTACACTAAGCACGTCACCAATAACTTGAAGCATATCACTAAGCACTTCTTCTTCATTACTTTCATCTTTTTTTACTAAGTCCATAACTATAAATTGAAAGCTATAAGTAAGGCTACCAGTTTCGTACTGTGCAGTTGATGTACCTATATGCAGTAGTGGGTACGTGGTTTCTACTAAGTCTACTTCAAATATATCTCCTATAGTAGTCGTTTGTATTATAGTGTTGTTAGCACCTACTGCACGAAATAAGTCATACAGCATGTTAAGTGTTACATTTTTATTTTCTTGCCCTTTGTAAAATACGCTCATCAGTTTTTGTTTTGCAAATATGTTAAGTCTTTCTTATATGCTACATAATTAAAGCATGTGTCAACAGTTAGTTCTAGTACCTTGTCAAATTTTAGTATATCACCATTAGCTAAACTATAGATGACCGAATACCAGCCATAACGTTCTTCAAACGCTTCTTCATCAGTTTTGTAAAGCTGCGTCTGTTCCTCCTGTTCGCTACCTTTGAATATGCTTGCATAGTGCTCATATAACTTACTGCGATAGTCAAAAAAAAACTAGCAGCACCACTTGCTACATTCATACTCATTTTTTCTTTGAATATATCAGCCCTTTTTTTAGCACTTACAAAGTCATAGTCTTCTATATTGTACTTGCCGTTTTTTTGTTCAGTTATAGGCCTATACAGTATGCTCATTACACTGTGCATGTTAGCCCAGGTGTCTGACAATTTATTGTCTAAGTCTACGAATTCTTTTAGCTTTAGCTCACTAAGGTTAGGGTGAAAGCCATAGTCAACACCGTCTATTTCTAGCTGCAGTACTAACTCATCACTAGGCTTTATAGACATTAGTTCATTTAGCCTTTCAGCTGCTTTGTCTATTATACTTTTTTTTGCTTTGTTTAACGTGACTATAGGTACACCAGTGAAAGCACTAACTAACTTTATTGTCTTATCTAGTTCACTATCTTCTTCGTTATATGTAGCCATAAAACGCATGTATGTACTGATAGGTACTTGTTCCCACTTGTTAGGTATATAGTGCCCTGTGCCGTTAATAACTATTTCCATACTATAATATATAAAAGGTTAGTTCTTGTATCTTTGCCTAGTTATTTTGTTATAGTGCAGGTGTTGTAGCTTTTGTTTTTGGGTTGCAGCACCTGCATTTATTGTATATAGTACCTACCTGTTGACCTCAACTCATAGTACATACGCATCATTATAGCATCACTAAAGTCAGGGCTACGGCCTATAGCTAACTTGACATCATCTTTACCTACTAGCTGTAGCTTAGTGTCTTTGTCATAGTTTTTACGCCTTACTTGTTCTAGTTCTTGTATAATACTGTTGCGTGCACTTATATCATTAGTGTGTAAATATATTGCACTACGGTTGATATAGTCAGCAAGTGTATAGTAGCACTGTGTTTTCAAGTTTTGATAGTTTTGCTTTTTTATAGCTGCACTGTTATTTACAAAGCCTACACACCTAAGTATATCACGTACACCACCACCTACACCGTCATCATCTACAATTATATTGCTAAGCTTAACACTGTGCATAGCTTGTAGCTTACGTATTTCATCAGCTGCCTGTGTTACACTGTTACTGCTCAATACGACAAACTGCTCAGCACGTAAGCCGTTCCAGTAAACTATAACTGTCTTGTCTTTACCGTAACGTGCTATATCTGCTGTTATATACTTGTCACCTGCTTGTATATGTTTGTTGTCAAAGCTGCTTACAATAGCATTATAGTCTATAAGCTTGTCATCACTGTCATCATATTCCCAGTTACCAAATAGTAGCCTTTGCTTACTTATATAGTCAAGCTTGTTAAGCTGTTCTTTATAGTGCTTACTTACGTGCTTATTGTCATCTACTAGTGACTGTATAAATTTACGGTATACTGGTAGTTTACTTTCTTTGTGGGGCTTGTAGAATGTATGATATACCCACGACTTACTAGGGTTGCAAGTCAACAGTACTTTAGGTGTTAAGTTATATTCATCTAGCTTGTAACGTATACGGCTTGCTACTATTTGCTTTGCTTTTTCTGTTATTTGACTGCACTCATCTATAAACGCTGCTGTAAGTTCTAAACTACCTAAGCTATCAAAATTACGGTCACTAGGGTACTGAAATAAGTCTTTGAGTATAACAGTACTGCCGTTAAAAAAAGTAATAACATTACTGCTAGCATTATAGCTGTAGTGTGTGTTAGCATGTATACCCCACTGTGCACACACTTCAAAAAAAGTATTGAGTGTAGTTTTTTTAAGTGTATCTAGTTTACTACGGCCTATCAAACACCTAACACCGTCATATTCTGTACATAAATATATAATAAAACAACAGCCTAGGTATGACTTGCCACCACCTGCAGCACCACCGTATAAAACTTCTGTAGTAGTTTTGTCAGTAAGGTATTTTAGTGCTATACCTTGCTTAGCTGTTAGTGTCGCTGTCTTCATCTATTACAAGGTTGATACGTACAGGCTTGTCACCCCCAGTGTGTTCAAGTTCTTGCCTTTCAACAAAGCCCCTACGCTTCCCTTTAGTTTTTAAGTAGAATATAGTAGCAGCTGTGCTACCGTCTTGTATCTGTTCAAATAGTTTACTTTCTGCAAAGTCTAGTGCTACGTCTTGTATAGCTGTTACTTGTGCACTAAAGTCTGCATCTTCATTTAGCCACCTGTAATAAGTAGCCCTACTTACACCTGCTTTTTGACAGGCTGTAGTCACTACACCTAGTGCTTTTTCTAGTGCTTCTAGTATTGCTTCTTTTTTAGTGTGTTTCATTTGTCTTATTTTTAGGGTTGATACCTTTAGCCCTATTTACTGCACGCTTACGTTTCATAGTGTTAAGCCTTGTCACTTCTTCTTTATAAGGGTAGCAGTGTTTTAACTGTGCCATAGTATAGTATACTATTGAAGCCCTATAAAAGTCATCAGTATAAGGTGTTATAGGCATTACACCGTGTATTTCTTCTTGCCCCCTAAATATACACAGTGCACCGTCTAACTGTTCAAGTGCTATACGGTACTCAGGTAGTACTAGCTCACCACCTTTACAGTTCTTTTTTAGTATTAGTACGTTACTGTAGCTGCCTTTTATATTGCCACTATCACGGTGATACTTTATTGCATGGTTAACGTTTATATTCACTGTAGTGTAAGGTGTATCAGTTAGCCTATAGTCATCATTGACTAACTGCCGTACTGCAGCTAAGTCATTGTCATATATTTCAGGTAGGTGCTTTTTGTATATATCACATATCACGTCTTGAAAAGCAAACATAGTTTTCATGATAGGTTTTTCCTCTATTGTTTTGTTGCTAAAGCGACAAAAGTCATTCCTAAGTGCTACACGTGGCAAAGCACCGAATACACTTGACTTTGTGGGTATAGCATTAGTACGGTAAGTTTCTACATACTTTGTAGTGTTGACTGCCTTACGTATACCTTTCAACAGTTGCTTATCTATGTTAACATATATACCTATACACACACCGTCTAGGTAAAACTTAGTGTCATCTGTTATAAGTGTATCATAGTGCTCAGCTACTGGTGTACTTTTGAGCAGTTGTTTACTATCGTTATATTTTGTTAGGTTAACAGTCTTCATTTTCTAGTATCTTATATATAAGTACCCTGTAGTCATCACAGTCATATTTTTCTAGCAAGTTTTCTAGTCTGTTTACTACGTCTTCAAACTCATCAGCTTCAAAAGGTATAGTCAAGCTTTTTATTTTAGCTTCCATGAACCTTTCAAGCTTGCTATCTACGTCAAGGTTGCTGTAGTCTGTAGTATTGCTTATATCGTCTTCATTTTGCCATACGTCAACACCCCAGTCAGCTAAGTCAACAGTGTTAAATTCGTTACCTAGTATATCCCAATCCCACTCACCGAATGATACGTTGTCTTTTATTACAAAAGCATCTTGCTGTTCTTTTGTCATATCACTAGCTACTATAATAGGTATTTCTTTAAGGCCTGCTTCTATACATGCTTTGTATCGCATATTGCCACCTAGTATAACGTTATTTTCATCTACTACTATAGGCCTAAGCTTCAGCATATCAGGTAAGTCTTTTATTGACTGTACTAGCTTTTTAAATTTTATATCTTTTATTAGCCTGGGGTTTTTAGGACTTGGCCTTACAGCACTTATGTGTACTACTTGTGTTTTCATTGAAATAGTTTTTATTGATACGTTTCATTTGTTCATTTTCACTGATAAGCTGTAGCCGTTCTAACTCAAAATTGAGGTGGTCTATAGCTTTTTTTATATCTTGTTTTGCAGGGTTGTTAGGCTTTTTACCTGCACGCAAAAGGTACGTCACTGCAGTCCCTATATTGTATGTTAAGTCATAGTCATTTATTACGTGGTATGCATGTATACCCTTATATGCACCTTTATAGTATTTTGGTAGTTCTTTCTTTTTAGTCATTATTTTTTATTGTCTATATATTTACCCTCAGCTATTTCTTTTATCCCTTTTAAGCACGTGCTAAGGCATGCACTGCAGCGTGTAGTGTGTTTGTAACGTGTGCCGTATATTGTATTATACAGTTCTACTAGCTCACGCTTTACTAAGTGGTTAGGTGCACGGCCTGTGCAGCATAACTTGTATAAGCGTTTAGCTTCTTCTATTTGTTTGTCAGTTACCATTTTTTTAAAGGGCATACTTCTGATTTCCATGCAGCCTTAGTTTCTATAGGACAGCCACATACACTGCATTCTTTATGTTCGTGTTCCATGTATTCACACCTGCTACATGTATGCACCCTATCATAATACACGTCAGTGCTTACATTTTCAAAGCCACCTAGTACACGCTTGCTAACTGCTTTTAGGTAGTTATAGCTTTTTACCATTAAGTTTGCCTTTTTCATTTTGTCTTATTAGTTTTATTATACCGTATGCTTCATGTTCATTTAGTATTACGTCTACGTCATCAAAATATACAGTTTCTAAGTCAAGCACGTATTCTAAATCACCGTTTTCATTATACACTTCTATTATAGGTATTTCATAACCTACTAAGCGTGCTAAGTCATCATAAATCATTCCTTATATCATTTAAGCGTTTTGCTATATGTTTTTTAACACCTTTTATAGTGCTGTATATTGACATTCTGCTTATACCTGTTTTTTGTGCTAGTGTAGTATATGTATATTTTTTGTCATCTAGCCTACCTAGTACGTATAGTTTAAATAGTTCCCTATCGTACCAGTATAGTTCTTCTAGCAGTTCATTTATTATATCAACACCCTGTATAATATATAAAGTGTCATCGTACTGTTTGTCAGCTGTTTTGTGTAGCATACCTTTTGCTAGGTCTGTATGGTATGTTACAAGTTCGTATTCTTTTTGGTAGGTGTAGTAGTATCTGCTTGTCTTGCTGTAGTAGTTTAGCTTGCACATACGGTTGAAATACGGATATATTTCATCACTCGCTACTAACTGCTGCAGCTTGCTACTTTCCATAGTCAATAACTGCACAAATACTTCTTGCACTAAGTCATCTAAATCTGCAGCTGGTATAAAGTTAGCTGCTATACTTTTTAGTTGCCTGCATAGTTTGTCGCTGAGCATAGGACAATACTATACAAATTATTGATATATAAAAGGTGTGTGTAATAAAGTTATCAACAGTTGAATGTTGATAGTAGCTATATAAGTTCTTTTAACCTAGCTTTATAGTAGTCTATCATTTCTTGTAGTTCAACAGTACTAAATTTACTAGCTTGCTTGCTTTTTATTTGCAGCTGCTGTACTATATCTTTACCTAGCTCTGCAGTTAGCCTACTACCGAACAGCCACTGCTCACCCTGTGCAAACAGGTTGCAGCGTGGGCATTGTGGCCTGCAGTTGTTTTCATCCCAGCGTGTTGACAAGTGCCTACGTGATATGAAGTGACCGTTATGCATTTCTTTTACATGTTTTTTATTATAGCAAGTGTAACACTCAACAATACCGTTGTCATCAGCTGCAGCATATCGTACATACTGACTAAAGACCTTGTCTAGTTCTTTTTTTAGTTTTGTGTGTGTTTTCTTCATACTGCTTATTACGCTTTTGTAAACGGTGCTCAAAATATAAAGCTAGTAGTATATATGCACTAACTTGTATCAGTACTATAATATATAAAGCTTTTAGTGCTGTCATTTTTAAAAAATTTTATACTGTTTTGTATCGTTGCTTTCGTATATACCCAACACTGTCTTGAATATAGTTTCACCTGCTTGATAGTCTACTAAATTTCTTGCAATTTTTAGAATAGGTTGTTCACCTTTGTATTGAGTAAAGTCATAGTCATGAAATTCACATAACCTATTTAGTTCATCAGTGCCTTGGCATACTTTAGCTACCCTGTCACCTAAATCATTAGGCAAGTTAAAATTAGTCCAATATAAGTGCCTATTTCTTTTTTTTGGGTTTAGCAGGGGCTCATAGTATGGTGTCACATTTTCTACTACATACTTACCTTTATAGTGGTAGTCTAATAGTAGTATTTCTTCATACAGTTTCATGTTTGGGTATATAGGGTTTTTGCCATTAGCACCTATTGACCAATACCTAGCCCTGCTGTGTGTTGGGCAAGGTGGTGATGACCATATAAAGTCATACTTACTATAGTTATGTAAAAGGTAGTCATGTGCATCTTGCACTAATACTGTATCGCCTGGGAAACGTTTTGCATATAATTTAGCTAGTTCTTCATCAAGTTCTACAGCTGTAACATGTATATCTTTTTTAACGTCATTCCATTTGTAACGGTTGCCACCTAAGCAAGCATATAGGTTTAGTATGTTCATTTACTTAGTTGGTTTATCCAGTGTTTTAGCTTACCTATAGCATGGTTAGTCCATGATGTATTAAAGGTTTGTACTAGTTCAAGTGTAGGTATTTCTACTACTACTGTTTTATCTATTATTTGCTTGCCGTTTTCAAGTATCATATAAGGTACTGTAGCTTCAATATGTGTAGTATTGCCGTCTACTTGTATACATGTTAACTCATTTATACACACATATGTGTGCTTAGGCTCATCATTAGTTTTTGTCAATTTTGTCATTTTAGTTTTGCTTTTGTTATTGTGTTATTTATTAGTTTCATATTTTCTTCGTGCTTTTGATAGTCGGTCAGTAGGCCTTGCTGCCTTTTAAGTGCAGCACTTTGTTTATATTCTTTCAGCCATATATTAAAGTTTCTTACATTGACAAAGCCACCATGCTCACTGTGCCTTACACCTTGTTCACATGCATATGCTACTTCCTGCATAGTCATTCTACTGTAGCTATTTATAAGGTCATCATATAGCAGCTGTGACATTAGCACTACTTGCTGCGTGTCAGGCTTTTGGCCTAGCATCAAATAACACTTGCTTAACAGGTCTACACAGTCAGTCTTTAGCTTTTTATTGTCATGTGTGTACCTGTACCATATCTGTTCTTTCTTATTCATCATTTATTATTTTTCTAGCTTCTTGCCACGTATCAAGTATATTACTTTTAGTTTGCTTTTTGAAGTTAGCTTGATTGTTGTACCATGTTTTGAGCCTACGTTCAATACAAAATGTAGGCTGTAGTTCATACCTTAGTTTTGTTTTGCTACGGTTAGGCTCACACCAATATGATACAAAGTCAGATACCATAGTTTCACTAAAGTCATCATATCTATTTTCCCAGGCTGACCACACGTCACTTTTAAACTTGCTAGCTACAGCTTGTAAGTCACGCTTAACAGCTGTATCATAACCTTGATATGTTTTATATTTTAATACTGTCACTTTACTGTTTTTAGTATTACTATCTATTTTTATGTATTTCATTTTTTGTAGTCGCTGCATTCTATCGTATACTGTGCTAGGTGGTAACCTAAGTTCTTCTGCAGCTGTTACCCTACCTGTTACAAATTGCCCTGCTTTTAGTGACCTGCCGTAAACTACAGCAGGTTCACTGTTAGCTTTTAGTATACACCATACAAACACTTTCAACAGTTCAGCATTTTCGAATATACCGTTGTCTAGTATTTTACGGTGTAGTTTTATATAGCCCTTAGACATCATAGTGACTGTTAAACACTATAGCTGTTTGCTTTGTAGGGTATTGTAGCAAAGTGTACTCTGCTATAATAGTTTGATTGCCTAGCCTTGTATACACTTTTTTGTTTTCACTGTGTATAACATAGCCGTCATTTCTAAGGTTGAATATTACGTTTGCTAGCCTTGTGATACCATATTCCATGATAGCATCCCAGCTTGTTATTTTTTTGTGCTTACTAAAGTGGTCTAGCACTACTTGTCTTTGTGTCATTTTGTAAAAATTTTAGGTTAAACGGTTTTCAATAAAAGTTCTTTTTGGGCTTCTAGTGATGCTAGTGCCCTTTCTATATCATCAATTACTTCAAGCTTTGCTAGCCTATTCCTAAACAGGTCGCTAACATGTGCCCTGTTGTCATATTCATCTAGTACAGATTCGTACAGTAAATTATATTCAGGGTAAGCTTTAGGGTTTGTGATATAAAAATTGTGCTGCTTACGGTAGTGGTAATAGTTAGTACGGTGTTTACAAAAGTGCTCAGCTAATTTAGCAGGGCTTATACCACCGTCCATGAGCATATTAGTCACTACCATACGCCCCATAACTAAAGGTTCAGTCTTTTTCTTTTGGTTAAGTGTGCCTGCAGGCATACCTAACTTTTTTTCAGTTATGCTTGTAATAAGGTTGATTTCAAATTGTAACTCAGTCACGTTTTTTTGTTTTATGGTTATCGTCTTCGTTAAGTATATTCCAAACAGGCATATCAAATTTCTTGATTCGCTTATATATGTGCCTTACTTTTTTATAAGCTTCTGCACGTACAGTCTTAGGTACGTCAGTTCCTGTAGCATCAGTTATTATACTGTGTGCTTGCTTCAACAGTTTATGTGTACTCTTTTTCATCTTAAATCACGCATTTCATCAGCACGCATTTCTGCATAGTGCTCACGCATATTTTCATCATACTCATACTGTTCTATTTGTTCACATTCACAGCCACAGTCATCACACATGGTGGCTTCATGCATATGCTCATCATCTGAACAATACTTACTGACTTCAGCACCACAGCAGCTGCTTACACAGTCGCTGTAGTAGCCGTCATCATGTGGGTTGCTTAGTTTATAGTTGTCTAAACTTGTCATGTTAAAAAGGCATTTCATGTGATACAGGTTCATCTGCAGGTATTGTACCTGTTTGCACCCAATTTGTTAATATATCAGCATTGTGAAGTATAGTAGTGATGTTACCACCATTAGCTATAACATAGTCTGTAGCACATTTAAGGCTTGACTGTCTGATGATTGATAACTCTCTCCCAGGCGAGTTAGCTTTTTGTGTATAGCTACCTTGTTCAAATGTATTGACAGGCTTAACTTTAGGGAATTTACCCCCTATATATTCGTACTCAGTTTCTTGCCCTACGACAAACTTATTTTGTTCAGGGCTTTTGCTACTGTACTCACCTACGTCACCGTTTTCAAAGCTTACTTCAAACTTGTAATAAGTTGTATTGTATTGCTTACTTTCCCATGTGCCGTTAGCTTGCACGTTTGTTACTTTACTTGTTTTGTTCATAATAAAATTATATAAATAGGTTAAAAAAATACTTGATAGTTGCGTGTCCACTATAAGTGAAGCACAGCCAAAAGGGCAACAGACATACTGCTGCACCCCCTAGCGTTTCGTATATGCTTTCTTCTTGCTTCATTTGCTTAGTATTTTAGCTTGCGTTTCTTTGAATAAGTCTAGTGCTGTTTGCCATGTATCAATACGGCCTTGCATTAGTGTAGCCTTGACTTCATCATCTTCTAGCATATAGTCTTTTTGCATGTTTTCACACACTGTTATGTTCTTTAGTATTGTTTGTTCTAGTTCTAACATAGCAAACATAACGTCACCGTATGCTAATTTTGTTACGTTAAGCTGTGTACCATAGTGTGCATCAGCTAGGTTTTTAAAAAAGTTTTTGTCAATCATTTTATTATAGTATTAGTTTTGTTACACATTCTTAGTTCTTTTATAATAACGTTGTCTACGCTAAGCCTAAAAAACGTTATATCGCCTACTACACGCTTTGTAGTTATTACTGTAGCTAGTAGGTTACTGTTATTTGCACTTGTACCTACGTACACCTTAGTCTGTGCAGTATTTTTACTGCCATAGCTTTTGCTGCTTTTGTAATTGCACGCTGTTATATCGTGCCATATAGGGTAGCTTCTCATAATGTTATACAGTTTTAGTAGTTACTTATTTTGTATTCATCATCAGCGTATTCACAATATTCATATAGTGCTTGCTCAATTATAGCTACGTCTTGTTCTATGAAGTTTTCACGGCCTATAATAGTACTGTAGTAGCCGTTGTTATGCTTGAATATATATAAGCCACCGTCATATATAAGCACACCCTCAACAGTGTCTTGCCATTCACTGTCATAGTCATACTCATCATATACGTGGCTGTAGTTTTGTTTTAGTGTTTGTACACCTTTAGCATCTAACTCTATGTAGCCTGCTGTTTTTTGGAATTCTTGTAAAGTCATTTTGTTATATATAAAATTAGGGCACTATTGCCTTATACCACAAAAAGCCCACACCGTTAAGTGTAGGCCGTTGAGGTTTGTTATTTTTAGAATATAAAAAGGTTTTGTATACTTTTACCTTTTGCACGTTTTATTTTATGAAAGGTATTGAAAAAAGCTTTATACACTTTACCTGCGTGCATAGTTTCACCATCTCTATACCATTTCATTTGCCCACCACTTATATGGTGTTTGTTAACTACTTTTATAGTGTAGCCTTTTTGCAACATGTTTAGTATGTTTTTTTGTGCAGGTGTAAATTTAATACCTTGTATAGCATCTTGTAGTACTTCTATATTAGTCATTTTATTATATTATTTTGTTAAACTTGATGCTAATATAAACACTTTTAATTACTCACAATACTTTTTAACAAAAATTTGTATATAAAGTTATTAGATATAGAATGTTAATATTCTATATACTTACTAGATATGAATATATATATATGTTGTTTGTGTTGGATAGCTGCTGGGCTACAGCTGCATCAATATATTCAACGGTTGAGTGCCGTTGTCTTTTACTACCATACATGCGATAGCAGGCTTCTTGCCACTTTTAGCATAGGCCATAGCATAAGACTTAAAGTTGATACCACAGCCGACTTGACTGCCGTATACCCTATACTTTTGGCCGACATAGTGCTCTGTATAACACTGTGTATGTAGGTGGCCTTGTATCGTGTTCATCATATCAGCACGGCATTTAGTGCGTGCAGTACCTGCTTCACCGTGTATATACTGTACGTCATCTTTTACATAACGTTCTACAAAGTTCCACCCAGGCACTTCAAGTACCTCTTTATATGACTTTATCCATTTACTAGGTATAGCACTAGTCTGTGCTTTACGCATTACCATTCTATCATGATTGCCTATTATTACTGTAGCTACTGGGAAAGCATCACGGTATCTAGCTATACGCTGTATAGCAGCTTCTAGTTCATCTGCACCACCTAAGCCGTCAGCACTAGTTTCATGATAACTACTATAGTGGTTGTCTATGATATCACCTATAAAAACTACTTCAGTACAGTTATGCTTATAGTACTGTTCAATACAAAAGTCAAGGTATTCATCTAAATCAAACGGACAGTGTAAGTCGCCGATGACTAGCACGTTATTACTACTGTGCTTACGGTAGTTAAGTAACAGTGCTTCTTCGTCAGGCTTTAGCCTATATCTATTGTTTGCCATTCTTTACTTTTTCATAGCTACGACCACCAAAATAAGCACCGAAAGCTGTTATACTGAGCATTTGCCATAAGTCTATATAGCTGTCTTTTATTTCAAGTTCAACATAACTGAAATCAACGAGAGTAAATACAGTAAGTACAAAAAGCAAAAATAGTAAGCTAATAGGTCGTACAGATTTGGCAAGCCAGTTGTCACTTTGCATATCAGCTTCCCAACGTTTAGTGACTTCTTGCTGTATTTTATTTTCATGCTGTTGTATTTGTTTTTGTATTTCTGCTTTTACTAGTTCTTTTTCTTCTGCTGATGTATGCATCTTGTCAATAGCATTACCTACACTGTTGACTAAGTCACTAGCTTGTGATGTAAAAATTTTTTTAAGTATACTCATATCAATAAAGCCATATAGCATCTTCTTTGTCTGTATCGTCATCAACATGTATAAACACTTTGTCTATACCTTGTCTACGGCCTAAGCCTACAGCGTGAAGTGCATTTAGTATTTTAGTTCTTGTATAGCTATCACGGCACATTATATCAACAGCTTTGCACGGTACTTTAGCATGACTGCTGCCTACACGGCCACCTACTTTTTGATTGTGTTCAGCTGTACGGTATGCACTTGTGATGACAAAAGGCACACCTGCTATGTCACGTGCTTTGTCTAATTTGTGTAAAAAATTGATACACATTTTACCACCGTCAGCGACTGGTAAGCCACTACCTGCATCATCAGGGCTATCAAATTCATCAAAGTCAAAGTATTGTAGCATACGAATTTATTTAAGTTTTTTGTGTTTTTTCTTGTGAATGACAAAATTAGATTTAAGCCTATTTACAGCCGTTTTGCGACACTTTACTAGTTCTAACATATAAACATATTGATATATAGCAGTTCTTATAACCTCGCAAATTTACCTCTGATAGTTTTTACTGTTTTTGTGCTCAAAAAAAAACTTTCCTATTTCTTGTATATTATATAAAAATATAGTAAGTCGTTTACGTTAGTCGTTGCAGCTTTGCAGTTTAGCTAACTGTATTTCAAGTTCTACTATCCTGTCTTCACAGCTGTTTATGACTTTAATTTTTTTTTCTAAACGTTGTTCTAAAATTGTAATTTCGTGGTCAAGATATGTTATATTACTGTATGCTATACCTGCCATAAATATAACACCTATCACCCACACGATATGACTTAAAGATATAGTCAAGTCTTTTTTCATCTGCCTTGACCTTTATATTTTTTTTTGTAACCTACTTGCCCTTTACTTGCATTTTTACTGTGCTTACGCCTTTTTACTTTTGGCTTAGCAATAAAACTGTATACTGTTTTTTTTGCCATTACTTACGCTTATTTCTATAATACATGAACCTATCAACAGTATATGCTATAGATACTACTAGCAATAGTATTTGTAACACTTGTTCAACAGCAGTGAAGCTTATACTGAATGTTAAACTATTTAGACTTAGTACGTCTGCGTTCTCTTTTAACAGGTCTTTCATCTTTCTTTTGTAGGTAGCTTTTTAGCTTTGTTACATTTTCTTTTTTTGGCTTATACATTTAGGTCAGGTGTTAAAAAGTCACGTAAAGTTATACCTCTAAGTTGCTTGTCTTTACCGATATTCATACCACTGTAGTAAGCTTGTGTGTTAGGTGCTAAGTCTGCACCACTATTTGTATTAAACTCAGGGAAGCTACTAGTGTTATTACGTAAATATTCTACTAACCTTTCAGCATAGTACTCTGCTGTGTTTTGTATTATATCACGCATGTACTTTATATCTTCTAAGCTTGCAGCTGTACTAGTTTCACTGACTTTACGTACTATATCTTTGTTCATAATTTTATAGCTTAAAAAAGGTAAGCATTCATATAAACTATAGTGTATAAGTACAGGCTGTATATATTCATCAATAAGGGTTTGGTATACACCTGCTACACTGCTACCAGTTACGTCACTTTGTAACTTTTCATATAAGTCAGTGCCTAGTAATTGATGCACGTGTATATCTTGTGCTACTTTTATGTACGGTAGTAATAGTTCTACGTCAACGTTACCGTTGATAGTAGTACTCTTTTTTATTGTGTCTTCTGATATAAATAGTACAGCCATTAGTTTAGTCTTCCTTGTCTAGGCATATCAATAGGTGCTTGATATATACGTTGGTCGTTTTCTTCAGGTCTAAAGCCCCTACTGCGTGCCTTTGTTTTGTTAATTACTTCGTCTGTGTTATAGTTAGGTGTTGCACCTGCTTTTGTTACGTATATTTTTCTCACCCATTTATGATGACAATTTACGCCTCCTTTGTATAGCCATACATTGTAAGTGTTAGCACCGTTAGGTCCGTGGCCTGGGTTGGCTTGTATACTACTTAATGAGTGTGCTTGCCCTATTATATCTTCTTTACGGTATACCTTACCTGCTGCTATCATTTTACTGCAAAACTTACGCTGTGCAGTGTGGCTTTTACTTTTAGGTGCGTACTGATACCTAACACGGTATAAGTTACCGTCTTCATCTTTGCCGTCTTGTTGGCTTCCTCTTTTACGTGCTTCACCTGTTCTAGTAAAATTTAATTTTTTAGCAAGTTGGTTAAGGTTATGCTCAAAGTCAAAGTCAGCATGTTCTATATCATCACTGACAAGTTCTTCTTCATCAATTAGCTGCCAATTGTCTAAGTCCTCATCTTCACCATACTTACCTATAAAGTCATCTAGTAAGTCAATTTTAGCTAACTGTTGTTCTTGTGCTACAGTTTCTTCATTGTTTGATAGTGCTTCATAGCCCATTTCTTCCCTTAGTTCATCTTGTGTTAACACTTCTTTAAGTGTTTCTGCATCAAAAATAGCATTTAAAGGCTGCACGTCTTTTATGCTTAGTGGGGTTACTATACCATTTACAGCTAAAAGTTTCTTAAAAGCCTTTAAAATGATGTTTTGGAAAGGTTTTATAACTGTATTCATATACAGTTCGTAAGCTTGTACAAGTTCATTACGGCCACCTAACTGACCGTCAGTCTTAACACCTAACAGCATAGGGCTAGTAACACGGTGGCCTATCATTATATTTTGCACGCATAGTTCATTCAGCACTGTATACTGCTTGTCTGCGTTGCTAACTTGTATAGGTACTATTTCAGGCTTACTGTTAGCATCATCACTGAAAGTCAATACAAATTTGCCTGCATTATTACTTCCACTAAATTTGCGTGCTATTTGAAATTCTATTTGTTCTCTTTCCTCTTTCGTAGGAATACCATTAGTAAAGTTAATAAAATAACTCCCACTGAACCCATTAGCTATATTATTTAAGTGATAGTCGCTTGTAAGGTTGTCTATTTGTACCCAGTTAGTTGATGCTACATAGTCAGGTGTATGGTACAATTCCATAGCAGGTGAATACACACCACTGTATAACAGCTGTGATGCTTCACGTCTATCGTTAGTATTAAAGCATGCTACACGCTTAGGTGCATACTCTTTTTTTCTATACTGCGACCAATCTGCAGATATATAGTAGTCTTTTACTTTAGTATCACTGTTAGGCTTACCTACTCTTACCTGCTCAACAGGTACGTGGTGTATTTCAGCGATACGTGTTCTATCTTTTGACCATATCACATTAAGTGCAAAAGCACCTTGTAACTTCAAGTCAAAAGCTACTTTGACTAGTATTTCATGTGCAGTTTCAGTACCGTTTATACTAGCTAGTAATTTTTTTACCTCAACATACTGTTGTAAGTCTTTGCCCTCATCAACAAGTATATCTTCACCTGCTATCATAGCAGCTGTAGCATTCACTACTGCAGCATGTGTTGCACTGTTGTTATATAAGTCAATAAGGTACTGAGGGTACAAGTTGCGATATTCACCGTCACCATAGTGTACCCAGTCAGCACCGTTGACTTCTTTTATTTTAGGCTGTACTTCATTAGTCAGCTGTATGTTTAGTAACCTGTCTTTCATTATAGTCCGTTTCTACTTTTTATATCGTTTTCAGCGTTAGTCAAGTCTGTACCTGTTAGTGCATCATTGAATATAGCACATTCAAAAATTGATGCATCTAGCGTACCTTGTGAAAAGCCTGTAAAGTCAAATAAGTCTGTGATAGTACTAGTTGTACTTTCTACTTGTAATTGGTTGTGCCTTAGCAGTACGTTACCGTTACTTAACCGTATAACAGTGACTAGAAATTTACTTGTAGGTATAGCACTAGTAACATTATTCATATCAGAAATAACACCATTAGCACGATAGCCTACACGTATAGTACTAGCACCCCTAAAGTATCTTACTGTATCATTAGCTAAACGGCCTATGACTACCTCATTTGTCAATGATACTGTTTCGTCAAAGTCTATTACAAACATAGCAGTCATAGCACCTAAGTTAAGCTGGTCTGATGCTGTAGCTAGGTAGCTTTTATTAGCTTGTGAAAATACTGCTGCACCTGTACTAGCTACATACCCTGTAAGGTTGTCTGATGAAGGTGGTACGACATCCATGTTTTCACTACTGTTTAAACTACTATCTGCCCATGTAGTTATATTGCCACTACCGTCTACAGTTACACCCTCTTTGTTTTTATACCATGCTTTCAAACTTGATATATCAGTTAGTGCAAATGTAGATAGTACACGGCTTTTTAATTTTATACCGTTACCTAAAAACATACTAATTGATATATCCTACAGCTACACCACTTGTCAAAGTGATAGCTGTTATGTTCAAAAATAATACTGTTCCTGCAGGTATTGTAGTATGTAGTATGCTTGTAGCTGCACTACTACCGTGCAAATTACTTACTGCTATTGATGATACTACACTTTCAGTTACAAAGTGCACAGCATAAAAGTCCTGTGATGTTACTGCAGCTGTGCTGATTAGAAACTGTTTGTTACCACCTTTACCTAGTTGTTCGTTCAATAAGTCTACTGTGTTTTTTACTGCCATTTTTTTAGATGCTTATATATTGTGTGTTACTATTTGTTGTATTTGTATTAGTAGTAGGTGTATACTGTGTATAAGTTACCTCAGTAACACTATCGTCTTTTATAAACGCTTTACCAGTTTCTACTACTTGTGACTCAGTTACTGATACACTGTCAACGTTGCTTATATCTATACTAAGGCTAGTCACTTCATATATTTTATACGTATAAAAGCCCTCGTCAGGTAAAGTCAAAGGTGGGCTACCTATAGTATCATTGATAGTGAAACGTGTTAGTCGTGGTGTGTGTGTTTGTGCACCATAACTCCACCAGTTCACCTTAGTCATATCATTGTTAAGGTTAATTAAATAGTACACAGTTGTACCACTTGCGTTAACCCTTTTTTCCCTTAACGTTGTAGGGAATGTACTATTGCCACCTTTTGTAATATGTATCATTTAGTATAATATATAAATACTTTACTGTTATTTGTTTTATATCATAAAAAAAGGGGCACTTAGCCCCTCTTTTACTAGTTTATATACTATTTATTAGTCTTGGTCAATAGTTATACTACTTCCACCGTTGAAGTCACTATTGTCAAACGGTGTGCTAGTATAGTCAGCTACTACAGATACAGGGAAGCGTTCAGCACCTGTGAAAGTCAAAGTGTAACCGTTCATATCACCGAAAGCTGCACCACTAGCACCAGTACCAGTAGTCAATTCCATACCGTTTTCACCACCTAAACACAATATAACATTGTGGCCACCTGTAGCTAGTCTTTGATTTAACTCTACAAAAATGACTAGTCTATTTTGTGACAATAGTTTTATTTCGTTTTGGTCGGCACTTGATAAGTTATGCAGCATGATAGTAACACTAGGCTCATAAAACACAGTGCCGTTTTCAGGGCTACCTGTAATAGTTTCAGTATAACTACCTGTACCACGTGGTAAAACATACTTACGCAAAGTATCAGTAGCACCACCTGCGAATTCTAAGTCTGATATAACTCCTGCTTCAGGGTTAGTCAGTACTAAGTCTTCTAATTGTGCAAAGTATACAGCTTTGATACCACCTGTGCTGCTTTTGCAGTCAAGGCTTCTTCCTTTAGTCAATTCACAAGGCATATTCTTTATGTATTAAGCTATAGCAGGGGCTTTTACACCCCTGTTATATTTGTTAGTTATTTATTTTAGTCGTGTCTTACGATATCACCACCTTGTGCGTGCTGCACACCTGCAGTAAATTTAGCTACTACACGAACATTATCAGAGCCGTCTAAGTCAGCCATGTCTAACATTCTGATTTCAGTGTGGTCGCTAAGTAAGTCAGTACCGAAGAATAAGTTAGAAGCTTGTGCTGCTACTAATTTATTATCAGGCATTCCTGGGCATACTGCAATTTTGATACCTTCAAACATTTTTGTATACTCACCCATGTGGTTGAAAGGGAAAGCAGACAAAGCAGAGATAGCAGACAAGTATAGTCTATATGATGCTTTGCTCATGTAGATATATAAGTCATCTTTGCCGTATACTGCACTAGGTATAGAAGCTACACAGCCCTGTAAGTTAGTAATGATAGAACCTGTTCCACTACCTGCAATAAAAGCTGTAGCTGCACCACCGTCATTGTCACTTTCTACGATTGCTGTATCGTTTTCGAAGTAACCGTTACCTGCGTGCATAAAGCCTGTAAATTCACCTGCGTTTGAATCTAAGCCTGTCCATATGTTAGTTTCTACGTGGTCTGCAATAGTAGCAGATAAGTAAGACATAACAAAAGCAGTAAAGTCATCAGACAGTCCGTTGTTATGTGCACCTGCACGCATTTGAGCAGCTTGCCAATCAGCAAGTAAGTCTTTTTTACATAAGTCTACGTTAATTTGTAACTCCTTAGGGTTGAGCACTCTCTCTGTAAGAGTAAGTGTACCTGCATCATTGAAGTCACAAGTAGCATCTACTATCATACCACTGCTTGATACCTTAGTTATGTTTCTTTTGTACTTTACATTTTCTAGTACTGTTAAGTACTGTAAAGAATCAGCTGACTTTAACGCTGCAGCAATATACTGACCAGCGTGGTCACCACTGTAATTTGATGTAATTGAAAATCCCATTTTTCTATTTATTTATTTAAGTTATACCAGTATTTTTCTTGTCTTGTCATTTGTGCAAAAGGCTTGTCATTATTTGTAAAAGCCTTAGCAAACTTAGATACTTTTACAGGTGCTTCAGCTGGTGCTTGACCTAACTCTTTTACCTGTGCTTCTAAGTTTGTATTTTCTTGTTGTAACTCAGCTATATTTTCATCTTTAGCTAAGTTTTCACCTCTAAGCTCATCAAGCTCAGCAGATATACGTGAAATATCTTTGCGTACTTCTTCTAGTAGTTCTTTTACTACACTACCTACCTCAGCAAATAGTTCAGCGTTGTCAGACATATAAGTTTCCTCATCATCTTTTTTCATATCGTCTTCGTCATCCTCTGCTTCTACTTCTTCAGCTACTTCAAGTACTACACCCTCAG
>Ga0070750_10000286_pt1 | contig 28091 bp, 18 predicted proteins | sample VirMetDEL_Nov_24_FD_77013 | JGI IMG/M metagenome (GOLD analysis project Ga0070750, IMG submission 77013) | Aqueous microbial communities from the Delaware River and Bay under freshwater to marine salinity gradient to study organic matter... | ecosystem: Environmental > Aquatic > Marine >...
ATACATACAAGCCGCACGTGAAGAGTTATCAACAGTAGATAGTGATAACTTTTACAAAGGCAGAAGTCAAGGTTTACCTTATTACGTTACAGATGTTACGTAGAAAAAAACGGAAAAAAGGACCAGTAAGATCTAAAAAGAAAGTAGTAGATGGAATAGAATTTAAATCAGGTCTAGAAGCTTATATGCATACAGCTTTAAAAAAAGCTAACATAAAAGCAGAGTATGAGGGCAGAACTTATACTCTACTAGACGGGTTTAATTTCACCTTAAATTGTTACGAAAGACAAGCAAATGGTAAAGGTGATTTTAAAAACAGAGGAAGTAAAAAGATCTTAGGAATGAAATACACACCAGATTTTGTTGGAGAAGGGTTTATTATAGAATGCAAAGGAAGACCAAATGAGTCTTTTCCAATAAGATGGAAGATATTTAAAAAATACGTTAACTATCAACTAAGAGGTGTTACACTTTATAAACCACAAAACCAGAAAGAATGCGACATGACAGTAAGCCTAATACTTGGAGAAAAAAAGAGCAAGCTAGACGAAAATACAAGGAGAGACAAGTAGATAAATTCATTAATTGGAGTATAAAACAAAAGGGTTTTTTAAAGTATAAAGAATTAATTGAATTTGAAAAACAATATAAATAATGCTAGATTACGACATTAGTATTGGTTTTTACCCAGGCGTATTGCTTGGGTTAAGAACCTACAAAACTGAGATACCAACATTCGATAGAGAAAATAAACCTACAGACACAGTAGTGTTAAGACATGATCATGTTCTGTACATACCACTTATAGATCTTAGGTTAACTACATATCACGAAAAATAATATTATATGAGTGTAAGAAAATTAAAAGAGCAAGTTGATGCTATGACTAGAGTTATTCAACAACTAATAAATGAGATAAATAATACTAAAGATCTATCCATAGGAACTTTAGAAGTAGTTAAGTTAATGCCAGACTATGATAAGGCATTGAAAGATCTTAAAGATAACTACGAAAAACAAAAACCCCCTAAACTTGAACTAAATGATGACAAAAGCTGAGAAAATAATAACTAGGTTTTTAATATTTGTAGTGACAATGCTACTTATGGTTTTAACCTATAATAAGGTAGCTGCACAAACAGAGCTGTTAATGCCAAATGATGGTTTTTGGTACGAGTTTGATACAGATGATGCGCTTTTATATGATGATGGTTACCAAGGTAATTATGCTAATAATGGATTAGGAGCACTAACTATTTATCCATTAACTCCAGGAGGGTTTATTACTCTTAGTTTTTTGTTTATGGATATAGAAGAAAATTCCATATGCTCATGGGATTATCTTGAGGTTTATCATGGAGAGAACTTTGATAGTTTAGTAGGTAGATACTGTGGAACTAATTTACCACCAGTAATGACATCGACAGATCCTACAGGAAGTTTTACGTTGTTGTGGTCAACTGATGGATCAGTAACTAGACAAGGTTTTATAATACAAACTAAAATAGCTGGATTTCCATTACCTATAGACCTAGTATATTTTGAAGCTGAATACATAGAGAACAAAGTAGATATAGAGTGGATGGTTGCAAGTGAAGTTAGGAACGATTATTTTGAAGTGCAAAGATCAATCAACTGCCTTGAATGGGAGGTTATAGCTAAGCTAGACGGGCTTGGCACTCACAACTTTGAAGTGGTATATAACTATATAGATTACGAACCATTAATGGGTGTTTCTTATTACAGATTAAAACAGGTTGATTTCGATGATAAGTTTGAGGTATTTCATCCAGTTTCTGTAATCATAAATAAAGAAGATTTAGAGATTTACAAAACAATAAACTTAACAGGTCAAGAGGTTGACGAACACTATAAGGGAATTGTTATTGATATTTACTCTAACGGAACAATGGCTAAAAGAATACAGTAGCCAAGCTATTAACTAAATAAAAAGTATGATAAATGAATATATCAAACAAAATACTTTCAGATATTACAGTGTACATGAAGTATGCAAAGTATATTCCTGAATTTGAGAGGAGAGAGTCATGGGAGGAATTAGTGACAAGGAATAAAAACATGCATTTAAAGAAATACCCTAAATTAAAAAAAGAAATAGTAGAGGCATACGAATTTGTATATGATAAAAAGGTTTTACCGTCTATGCGTAGTATGCAGTTTGGTGGTAAACCAATACAAATATCACCTAACAGAATATACAATTGTGCTTACGCACCTATTGACAGTGTTGATGTTTTTAGCGAAATAATGTTTTTATTATTAGGTGGTACTGGTGTTGGTTACTCAGTACAAAGACATCATGTAGCTTCATTACCTCCAGTTAATAAACCTTACGTTAAAAGAAAAAGAAGGTTTTTAATTGGCGATTCAATTGAAGGTTGGGCTGATGCTATTAAAGTATTAATGAAGTCTTATCTTAATGGTAAAAGCTCACGTATAGATTTTGATTACTCAGATATAAGACCTAAAGGAGCAATGTTGGTTACATCAGGTGGTAAAGCTCCTGGACCTCAACCATTGAAAGAGTGTATACTAAAAATAACTGGTATATTAGATCAGAAAGAAGATGGTGAAAGATTAACAACTGTTGAAGCTCATGACATAGTATGTTATATTGCTGACGCTGTTTTAGCTGGTGGTATTCGTAGAGCAGCTTTAATAAGTTTGTTCTCTGCTGATGACAATGAAATGATAGCATGTAAGTCTGGTGATTGGTGGGAAACTAATCCACAAAGAGGTAGAGCTAATAACTCTGCTGTTTTGATGAGACATAAAATCACTAAAGAGTTTTTTATGGATCTATGGAAACGCGTAGAACTTTCTGGAGCTGGTGAACCTGGTATATACTTTAATAACGATAAAGACTGGGGCACAAATCCTTGCTGTGAGATCGCTTTAAGACCTTATCAGTTCTGTAACTTATGTGAAGTTAATGCTTCAGACATTAAAAGCCAAGAGGAATTTAATGAGAGAGTCAAAGCTGCTGCATTTATAGGTACATTACAAGCTGGTTACACTGATTTTCATTACTTAAGAGATGTATGGAGAGAGACTACTGAGAAAGATGCGTTGATTGGTGTGTCTATGACAGGTATAGGTAGTGGATCTGTTTTAGGTTACGACATGACAAAAGCCGCTGATATAGTTAAAAGAGAGAACTCTAGGGTAGCTAAAATAATAGGGATAAATAAAGCTGCGCGATGTACAACCGTGAAGCCGGCTGGGACGACATCTCTGACGTTAGGAACATCATCTGGTATTCATGCATGGCATAACAAATATTATGTCCGTAGAATACGCGTAGGGAAAAACGAATCAATGTATGGTTATTTGTTAAACAACCATCCTAACTTAGTTGAAGATGATTATTTCAGGCCTCATGACACTGCTGTAATTAGTATACCACAAAAAGCTCCGGCTGGTGCAATACTAAGGACTGAATCACCATTTGAGTTATTAGAGCGTATAAAGAAAGTTGCTACTGAATGGGTTGCACCTGGACATAGGAAAGGATCTAACACCCATAATGTTTCAGCAACAGTAAGTTTGAAACCAGAAGAGTGGGAGCCAGCAGGTGAATGGATGTGGGATAATAGAGAACATTACAATGGTTTATCTGTACTACCTTATGATGGTGGTACTTATGTTCAAGCACCGTTTGAAGATATAAAAGCTTCTAAGTATACTGAGCTTATGAAAGACTTACAAGATATAGATTTAACTAATGTAAAAGAAACAGAAGACAACACAGATCTATCAGGCGAACTAGCTTGTGCTGGTGGAGCTTGTGAGATAACTTAATAGTGCTATACACTTATATAAAAAGGGGACCTCGTATTGAGATCCCCTTTTTTGGTTACAGGAACTTTTGGGTATGGTGCCCATTTCTTATTGTTCCTTTATTATTTCTTTTTGCAGTTATTAACCATTTTAATTTTACCGCTCTTAGTTCTTTTACCGCTAGGTGATTTTTTCTTACCTTTAGCAGTGTAACCTTTCCAACATTTTTTAGCCATTATTTTTTGTATTTACAAGATTTACCTTTTTTACTTTTCTTACCTTTTTTGGTTGTAGTTTTTTTAACTTTACTTTTTTTATATACCATAATTTACCATTTTACTTTGTTTGCCCAATATGCTGCAGACATTTTTCCTTTAGCTATATTCTTTTTATGCCTAGCTCTAAAAGATTTTTTACGTGCTTTGTCTTCTTCACTCTTTGGATTTTTACCTGCACCACTTACACCTTGTTGACCAAATCTAATTATTTTTTCTTTGCCATTAGCACAAGCTTTAACTATGTGAGATTTAGTTTTATGATCTGGTGTTCTCTTTGGCTTATTACAAGCCATTTTGCTTTTGTTCACTTTTGTCATTGCCTTCTTTTTTTATTTTTGTTACTTCTTATTTTTGATTCTATTTCTCTTATCTTTGAATCCATACTGTTTATATAGTCTTCATCTAATACATGTAGCTCTTTATCTAGCTCAATACCTAACCTAAATATTATCTCAATAGTTTCTTCCATTTGATCAAGACGTATATCATACGCTTTGTTTTTTAAGTCGTACTCTATCCTATCAATTTGACTAGGTGGTAGAGTCTTAGCTATTTCTATATCTGACTGTAAAGTGAAATACATACCAACAAACGATGCTGTAATTACTATTATACTAATTATAGTTTTAAGATCTAACTTTAGTTCTGTATTTTCATTTATTTTTGTCATTAGAAGGCTTTTTTGAATTTACTTTTTGACTTTTTATAACCACCTTTAGAAGATTTACTACTTTTAACTCTGTATTTTTTTTCTAAATCTTTCTTTTCAGCTTTCATATCTATACCTAAGTTCCATTTATTCCAACCTAGAAGTAATCCCCAGTTCTGTATAGTTTCGTAATCAGAGTTTATAGATAAGGCATTTTCAATTCTTAACATAAGCTTAGCAAGTGGTAAGTTAGTAGCTGCTTCGGTTAGTAAGACTGTAGATTTATAATAAGGACTACTTAGTATATCTTCATTAACTCTCCAACCCATAGCTTCTGCTAAATCAGAGTTGTAATCAATTTCTTTACCAGCACTTGAAAGATCTCTAATTTTAGCTTGAACAGGTGGAACCACACTTAATAATTCTTGCCAAGCATCTCCTCTACTTTGAAAACCTTCTTTTTCAGATTCTTCAAACCACTTTAGTGAAAAGTTTTTAAGTCCAGAAACTACTGCTCCAGCATAACCCATACCTCTTAATATACTATCAACCATGCCATTCGCAGTGTTCATTATTTTATCATCTTCTTCTTCTTCACTCATGAAAGCCATAGCGTACAAACCTTGTTGTAGATAATTAAATAATAAATTCTGTAAGAAAGAGTAATATATTATTCTAGATATATTTTCTTTAGCATTACCTCTCTTATTTATTAAATCTTGAAAAGATCTTTTTATTATTCTATTATACTGCATAGGTGTGTTAGCGAAAGCTAATATAAACCTACCAAAAGGACCTGCTTGTTGCGCACTTATTTTATCTGGTCTAGCAGACTGTTGAGATCTTTCAGATTTTTCCATAAAGTCTTCGTAAGCAGCAGCTTCAGCTTCTTTAGTAGACATACCTTGCTTTTCATAGGTGTTTATTCTATTCCTATAAAAACTAGCTCCACCAAAAGCGATAGCTGCAGAATCACCAAACTTAGTTAAAACAAAACCTTCTTTTAATATTAAGTTGACAAAACCAACAAAACCTCCTCTTCTAATAGAGTCAACTAAATCAGACTCTGCTACGTTTATTCTCAAGCCTTGTCTTCTGTCAACCATGTAGTCTGAGTTTAAAAGGAACTTCATATCTTTAGCGAACTGCTCTGGGTTTAAGTACGATTGACCTACTTTCAATATATTATTGTCAGATAAGTTAATAAAGTTAGCAAAAGAAATTAACTGCAAAGTAGCTGATCGCATGTTTAAGAACATAGTAAAACCAGTTGCTCCAGCCATCCAATCAGTTATTTTTTGTGCTGCTTTACCGTACTTACCTTTTTTATTTTGGCCAGTTTTCATTCTATCTAGAATATTTCTTAAAGCTGCAACATAGTCGCTACCATAAGCAGCTTCTAGCTTTAACATATTCTTTTTACTAAAGATCACATCAACATTCTCTTGCCATTCTTTCAAATATCTTTTTCTCTTGTTTTTATTAATTCCATCATATATATCTCTAGTTATACTTCCAGCTAACCAATCTTCACCAGGGTAATAATAACCATCTTCTCCATTAACATCTATTAAGTTATCAACAAAAGCTATTAATTCAGGATTTTCATTAATTAAGTTTTCTATGTCTTGTAACGTGCTATCGCTAACTCCTTCTACTTCTATACCTTGTTTAGACCAAGCGTAAACTCTAACAGCATCTTCATAAGTTATACCTTCTAAAGCTTTCTTTCTTAAATCTTTTGGTACATCTTTTAATTGCTTTTTTATTTCTTTAAACTCCCTACTTAGTCTTACTCTATCTTGGAAAATACCTATCATTGCTCTGTTAAAAGGCTTAAACAGTACATCGTTAAGAAAATCTAATTGAGCATCACCTAGCTCTCCTTTAGACAACAGTGGATATAATAAACCTAAGAAATCTTCAGCTGATGGTGGTAAAAATAATTTTATTTTCCACCATTTTTTATTCTTTCTAGCGATTCCTTTAGCTAGCATGTCATATTCTTTTTCGCTAGGAATACCTGTCTTATCTTCTATCATTAAGTTAAAAGCAGCGTCTAAGTTACTTTTGCTAAATTTAGTATCTACAGGTTGAGCTAGTGTTTTTACTGCACCTGAGTCGTTTAATAAAGAATCTTTTATTAGTACAAATGTACGATGTTTTTGACCGTCAATATCTATATCAGCTTCAAAAACTCTAAAATTAAAATCTTTAGATAACTCTCTAGCCATAAGTTTGTATAAGCTTACTCTTCCGCCTTCGTATCTACCGTTGAAAGTTATTATTTTGTAATTTCTAGAACTTTTGTCTTTTATTTTACTTTTAATACCATTTACAACAACACTGAGTACTGGTAAAGCATTACCTGTTTTAGTTACTGAATTGTCATACTCGTATTCACGTAATGGATCTTCTGATTTTCTTAACAAAGAAAAACCTGCATCTAAAGCTGATACACTACCTCTTTTATTCTTATTTGCATTGAATATATAGTTTTGTAAATCCTGAACATCTACACCTTGGTTTTCAAAACCACCAACGTTTGCAAAATCAGCTAATCTAGACTCTACAAGTTCATTATCTATATTCTCTATAGTTATAGCGTATTTATTGTCTTTAACATCAAATATAGCAGCCTCACCTAAACCTTTTGAAAATTGCTCCCATTTTAACTTTTGACTCGTAGTAAAAGAAAACTTAGCTTGACTGTCCATTAGCTTATTGCTTTCTTGGTTTCTTCTTTTATCTACAGTTCTTTTTAAATTATTTATTATAGTTGCTCTTTTCAAATCTAAAGTTGAAGCCACAGTAAGTGCCATTACATAGTCGGTCATTACTTCGTCTTCAAGTACGAAACTGTTAACATCAGAAACGAATAAATCTTCAAAAACTTTTTTTAACTTGTCTTTAAATTCTAGTGCTGCAACTTGACTTTCAATAGTTCTTACTCTTCCTTCAAACTCACCAATCATTAACTCTAGCAACGAAGTTCCATAGTCTTTGTAATCCATATATTCAATAGCTTCATTAGTTAGCTTAATATACTCTTGAAATTTAGAAACAAATAAATTCGCTTGATCAACATTTTCAAATTGAAATTTTATATTTTCAATATCTTTAATGAGATCTTTATCATAAGTAGTTTTATTTGGTAACTTTAAGTCTTTTAAACTAATGTAATAAGGTGCAACTTTTTCATAACCTATTATAGCATCTTTATTCCATATAACCCCACTTCCAACATCCCATCCATAATACCAATCATGAACGTTATCATTTATTTTTTCATTTTTTCTAATGGATTTTCTAAGGTACTTGCGAGCTATAACATGAAAATCATTGCCATCTTCATCAGCTATTTGAACTCCACTCCAATCTTCTTGAACTTTATTCCAATTTATACCTCCTCTTCCATAATCAAAACCACCATATTTTATATCAAAATTAATTAACTTTTCTTCCGTATCTATAACTAGAATTTTACTATAATCAAGTTCTAAAGTATATTCGTTTCTATATAACTTTGGTGTATACGCAGAGCTGACAAAGCTTTTCCAGCCGTTTCCAGTCGCATACCATAAACCTTCAGGTTTTGAATCTATTCCTTTTGGCTGTATTTCTTTCTCACCAGGAAGAACTAATACATCTTCTTTTACTAGTATAGTTGGGGTTGTAGATCTACTAAATTTTATATTAGGATCTCTATCTAAAGCTTTAGCAACAACTTCTTGGTTTAAGTTAGCTATCTGCTCGTCCATTCTTAATAAATCTATTATATCCGGATCTCTTAATATGTCTACAGTAGCATCAAAACCTAACTCAGTGCTTATCATATCGGCTAATCCCATCATTCTATCAACAACGTTAGATGCTTGGGGTAGTAAAAAATAATCTACTATATCTTTTCTTATTACTGTCTCACCACCTCTTTGTTCAAAAAGTTCCTCTTGATCATATTTTCTATAAGCAATATAACCAGCACTAGGATCAACTCTACCTTCTTTTTTACTTTCAGCATAACCTAGTCTTCTATTTTCAAACTGTATCATAACATCCTGCTCTAAACCTTCTGCTTTGCTAAACTTTTTAACTAAAGTAGAATATGGTATCTTGTCGTATATTACAGCGAAATTTTTCTTTATAAAGTCTGAGTATTTCCTTCTGTTAGTTTTTAATATCTGCTTTTCTTCACCTGCGATGTTTTTAAATACAACATCAGAACCAAATAAATCTTCTCTTATCTTATCTCTAAGAGCTAAAACTATTTTTCTTTGTAATTTATTTTTAAACTTATTAACTGTTTTAGCAAGATTGTTTTTCTTGGTATCTATTACAGACTGTTTTGTTGAAGGATTGTTTTCAGCTTGAGTTAAGTCTTCTGATTGTTTTTTGGCTTTGTTAGCTAAAGTTAAATACTCTTCTTTAAAGTCAAAAACTCTACCTTCATCTGTAGGTAATCTTTTTAATAATATACTTTTAACATCGTTGAGTATTTCATCTTTAAAACCTTCGTTAATACCTAATTGTTTTCTTAAGCTTTCTCTATTAAACTTATCACTTTGTCTAATGTATTTTAGTTCTTCAGAAAAAGTGTTCTCATTGAACATGTCTTCTGAATATTCATTTATATCGTCTGCTAAAGCTGTAGTTTCTACACCTATTAAAGAATCAACATCTTTATCGATATCGAACATGTGTGTATTTCTTATAAGGGAATTTCCTACTTTAAAAAGTAAAACTTTATTTATCCAAGCGCTTAAACTTTCGTTTTCAATAACTGCATAGTCTTTTAGCTTTAAGTACATATCTACAGGTATGTCATCTTGAACTTCATTTAAGTCTTCTTCATAAAATCTAACAACATCAGTTCCGTAACTTGACTCGCCTTCAAAAACTTCTAACTCTAAATCAAGTATTAAGTCAAATAATTGCTTTTCTTGATCGTCTAAAGAATCTATTTCTTTTTGTATTTTGTCTTCATATATAGAAGGATCTTCCATATATCTATTAGGGTTCTTTTTAGTTTTATTAAAAAACCTATGTAATATTATGTTTTTATAATCTAAAGTAACTTCACCAGAATAATCTTTATCATAAAAAGTAGCAAACTCTCTATTAAAGTTCCTAATGTGATTAAGCATTTCAGTGTTAGCATCAGCTATTAATATATCTTTGTTTTGTCTAGGTACATTAACATTTATTTTGCTTAAAGCATTTGATAATAATCCATATAAATCCTTTCTTTCTGTCAAAGTAGATATAGCTCTATCAGCTCCTCCAGAACTCCATTCACCTTTAGTTAAGTTATATAAATTATCTATTTTTTCTTTATTTGTTTTACTAAATTTCCCTTGAAGCAAGTCTTCATCTAAATCAAAAAAAGCATTTTTTCTTTTAACAGTTGTCTTAAAAAATCCAGAACCATCGTTATTTACATCTAACATTTTCTGCATAAAACCTTCTTCACCTTCAGTGTATTGAGGTTCTATAAAAACAGTGTTATACTCAAAACCTTGTACTAACCCATCGTTGTAAAAGTTATCTCCTCTAACTAACAACACATCTCCTTTATATTGTTTTTCTACAGGAATTTCCATAGTTGGTCCAAACAAATCAACATCTTCCTTTGGAGTAGGAACTTGTTCTGTTGTTTGAAGTTCTATAGACTTGTTTTTTATAACTTCTACAGCGTAATTTTCTTTCTTTAAATAATCTATTTTCTTTTGAAACAGCGACTTACCTTCAGGGGTTAAAGAACCATCATCTGTAATTAAAAAGTCACTCATTACGTTCCAGTCAGTAACCTGCTTACCTAAATCTTTCAACAATCCTTCAACATCTGCAACTTCACCTAAAACAAAATAGTTTTCACCAGATAATAAAGGAACATCATCCATGTCTAAACTAGGATCTTTTGCTAAAACGCTAAACGTATTTTCCAGAGATAAGTCTCTGCTACCTAAATCTATTTTCTGGTATTGGTACTCAGCTAGAGTGTTACTAACTCTATCTATCATAGAACCAGTGTGTATGAAACTTATTTCTTCTTTCTTACTTTTATTTTCATATATATCTTCAAGAGAAAGAGGTAAAACATCGAATCTTAACTTTCTAGTTAAAACTTCTTGCAATTTATTAGACTTGTATCTCTGTAATACTCTTTCTTCTTCCCAAGCTTTTTCAATAGCTTTTTCTGATATTTTTACAGGTTTGTTCTTTTTAGAAAACTTAACATTTGATACTTGAGGACTTATTTTGTCTATTAAATTTAATCTAACTTGTAATTCATCTTCATCTAAGTTAGCCATGTCACGCGTTAAGTAACTTAATATACCTTGCTTTATAACTAGGTTATTTTTTTCCTGCTTAACAAAACTCTTAGTAACTTCTTTTAATTGACTTAATTCTAGATTAGTAAGTTCAGACGTTGGTATTGTGTTTGTTCTACTAAACTTAGGCCCGTACTTAGACTTAAAGTCATTGTACTCTCTAAAAGCTTTAGGATTTTTCTTTTTAAGTGCACTTAGTTGCTTATTAAGTGACGCTTCTTTAGCAGCATCTGGATAGTATATCAAATTAGAAAGTTGATCTTTTATATTACCTATAAGCTTAGCATCTTCACTTAGGTTTTTAGCAGCATTTTTTTGACTTTCTTTTAATGCTAATATTTTAGCAAGTTCATTAGATTTTAAATACTTTAAATTATTGCTTAATCCTTTTTTAAATTCACTTAACCTCCTAAGTTCTTCTGTTTCTCTTTCGTTTTTATCTTTTTTCTTTTTATAAGCATTAATAGCTTCATTAACTTGTTTTAGTACTACTGTAAGTTCATCAATTTTAGCTTGTTTTTGGTCGATGCTTAAGTTTTGGTATTCTAGTTTTGGAAGGTTAACTGATCTAATTTTATTTACAAAGCTCGAATCATACCTACCAGATTCATCAACAATTAAATCTTCAATAGTAGTTAAAGAAGTATCTACTTGTCCTTTTTTAATAACTTGTTTCTTTTTACCAGTTTCTTTATCTACTTGAGTAACTACATAAGTGTCATCACTGAATATACCTAATTCAAACTTACTATCAAACCTAGTAACAGCCGCGTGAGGTCCAGGGAATGTATTTGGAAATTCATCTGTATTTTTTCCGTTCTTTAATATCTTAACTCTTCTGTCAGTTATTAAATTAGGATTTACTTTCACTATAGTGTACACATTACCATCATCATCGACAACCCCACCATTTTCTTTTAACAAAGCTTTGTATGCTAACTGTTTATTTTTAGAAGTTAATTGATCAACCCATTCGTCAAGAGTGTTTACTTTTTTAGCTTTAGAACCCTCTTTGGATCTTCTTTTTATCTCAGTTGCTTTGTCTTTAGCACCTTCTCTTCTTTTATCCGCAGTTCCTCTTACACCAGCAGCATCAAGTTCATTTAAAGTACTTTGGCCTATGTTTCTTTCTTTTCTAAGACTAGATAGATACGAGTCAATTTCGCTTTTATCAAACAACCCAGTTTCTGCTTCCAACAACGCTTTTGCTGATTTTATTTTTTCATCTAAAGAAGCTATTTTTCTTTGAAGCACAGCTTTTTTATCTTCCTTAGTGTCTATTTTATCATCACCTACGTTTGGTAGGTTTTTTACTATTTTAAACTTCTTAGTTTTAACAGCTGGAGATTCTTTTTTACGTTCTTTAACTTCAGGTTTTTTTGTTGTTTTAGCAGGTTCTGGTATTTTAATACCCGTAACATCTTCTTTCATTTTAGCAGCTTCTTCAACTTTAAGAGTACCATCTGAAATTTTCTCACCTAAACCTATAACAAAGTTTATGACATCTTTATCACCTTTAAAATCTATACTTTTCTTAGTTTGATCTTTATATAGATCATTAAGCATCATACCTAGTAATCCACTGAACTTAGGTTTACCTTCTTGATCAACAACGACTTGTTTTTTCCCTATCAGCTCTATGAAATTAGTTATAACTTCTTCTGATTTATATTTAACCCCATCAATTTCTATAAAAGGTTGTTTTTCACCTTTTTTAGCAACCTCTACAAAACCTTTATCTAAATCTAGAACTTCACCTTTAGTAATACCAAACATTTTCTTATAAGCTGTAGTATTTGTTTGTTTTAAATACAACGCTATTTGGTTTGCTATGTTGTTATATAGTTTAGGGTTGCTTTTAGAATTACCTAAAACACTAGCTAATATACTATGAGCTATCTCATGAGATCTTGTTTGAGTTTTATAGTTATTTATTGCAGCTTCTTTTGAAAAAAGTATAATATCTTTACCATCAATTGACGCTAAGTTAACACCATTAACTTCTCCATTTTTAATGCTTTCGTAAGTTTCGTTTATAATATCTTCATTTACACCTTTATCTTTAGCCCATTTCTTATAGTAATCAGCAGCTCCTTTGTTAGTTTTATATTGTTTTAAATCAAGATTAAATCTTTTAGCTAGTTTAAGATCAGACTCATAGTTTTCATCTATTTTATCTTCAACATAAAGTTTGTTAGCACGTTGTTTTATTTCAGTTTCACTAAGATCTTCAGAAGTTAACTGTTTACCTTTTTTAGCGTTTTCAGAAATTATAGCTTCTTCAGCTCTATTGTAGTACTTATTTTTAACCCCACCATCTAACAAAGCGAAATCATCACCATAGTTTTTTAGTTCTCTAAAGTTATGCAATGATTGAACAGCAGCATCGTGAATTACTCTTAAGTTTTTTAGTTTTTCTAAACCTACATCTCTACTTAAAGATCCGTTTTCTACATCTTTAATTATCTCTGAAGCTTCTTGTCTAATTCCTTCTAACTGAACTTCTGTCTTTAAGAACTTTTCAGCTGCTTCATCACTTATGTTGTTATAAACGTTTTCTGTTAATATATTTACATTGTCGTTTATACTATTCTGTATAGTTTTTAAATCACTTTGTAATTGCTTTTGTAGTTTATTTCTTTTACTTTTAGACAAGTTTTTATTGTTGTCTATTTTCTTTATTTCTGCTGATAGTTTTTTATGGCTTTTTATAAGCTCTTGAGTTTCTAGACCTAACTTATTGTTTTTGTTGTAATACGCTGCAGTCATAGCTCCTCCATAAAAAGGTAGATGACTCATTCCTGTACCTATCATCAACCCAGAAAAAGCTGCATGATCTACATTCTCCCAAATTGGTTTACTATCTAATATATTTTGAGTTATTTGAGTTGCAGATTCAGAAAATGTTTCTAAAGCAGGATCATATACTAAACTTTGTCTAGCGTTATTTTTTATATAGTTATATAAAGTCTCACGGACAAGTTTTTGTTTACCTTGTCTTTTAACTATATCAAAACCTCTTTTTAATATCCTTTGAGTAACGCCTTCAAACACACCTTCAGCTAAACCAAAACCAGTAGCTATAGCCATAGTTTTAAACTCATTGTCTTCAGTTACCCCGTACAGTTGATTTTCTGCATCTTTATCTAAAATATATCTACCTCCACTTGACGAACCGATTATAGTCATTCCAGCGGCTGGTCCAGTGGCAGCAAGTGTTGCCAATATAGGAACTTGAGTTGAAAACTCTTGTAAAGCAAACACACCAAAATTACCCCAATCAAAGTCTTTGTGACCTAATCCTAAAGCTTCATCAAACTGAACATCAGGTGCATAACCTTGTCTAACATCACCACTCCAATCGTGGTAATCTAAAAACATTTTATCAAAACTTTTTTCTTGCTTGTCTCTATCTTCTTTTGATAATGATAAATTCCTAACAATACCAGGTAAACTGGCATACTTATATAGTTGGCTAGAATAATAAGCTGCATCAACTGCTATGTCAGCAAAACCAACACCTATTGTACTAATACTTTTTGACAGTAAGTTATAATCTCTTCTAACTAAGTCTTTAGCAACTTCTATATCTCCGCTAGCTTCACTGTAAGCCTGTAATTCTTCTCTCTGCTTGTTAATTGAGGTATTCATTAAGTCAAACATCTCGTAAGATCTCTGAACATCATTATACTGTTTCTTTGATATCTGACGGCCATCTTCTAGTGTAACTGTCTCTTGACCTGGGAAAACGCTAAAGCTTAGATCAGGGTTGTTAAAAACATCATTAAACGCATCTATGACATCTTTTTCTTTACTACTCAGTACCTTTTCATTGTAAGTGTTTAAATCTTCTTCGTACTTTGATAGTCTTGCTTTTAATTTAAAATCTTTATCCTTTTCTTGACCTAATTCTACTAATCCTAATTCAAGTATAGGTTTATCGTCTATATTCTTTTTTATCCAATCTGTTTTCTTTTTTATTTTAGCATCGTCTATTCTTTCTTGAATAATGTTTTTTCTTGCTAAATCTTCTATCTCTTCTCTAGTAGGTTTTTCTGAAGTAAATGGTCTGTTTTTTAATTGCTCTTCAGCTAACTTTAAATCATCTTCATAAACATTTTTAGGAGTATAAGTATAGTCTCCACCACCTCTTACAGATAAAGGATCTCCAGCAAATCTTGGTGTTCTTGTTGCATTAACTGGTAGTGGATCGCTAAGATCGATGTTTTCTACTTCTTCTTTTATTTGTTCTTGTTGCTCATCAGACAATGCGTAACCAGACTCAGGGTCATTAGCAAACTTAATTTGATCTTCAACTCTTTTTTGGTAGTTTTTATCGTACTGATCAACATCTAACGCATCGATGTTATCATTAATAAAAGAAACTAATTCATTTTTATTTTCACTTAATAACTTTTGTTGAAAGTCCATTTTAGAATGAGCTACATCCAGTGGTATAGTTATAGTTTTAGACTCATCATTAGGGTTTGTAATTTTAACAGCATCAAAATTAAAACCAAAAGCAAATGGATTAGCTGCTGAAGCTGGATCAAAAGTATTAGTTTCGTCAATAATAAAACCAGGGTATTTATCTCTCAATACTTTAACTACATCTTCTTCTTCGAGAGATCCAAATATATCTTTATATTTTTTAGTCTTCTTTTCAACTATATTACCTTGAGCATTTCTGACAGCCGTACCTGATATCGATGTCTCAGCTTCAAGCCAATCATGTAATCCTTTTACTGGCTCCAAAGAACCATCTGCCGAAACTAAATCCCCATTTTCTAGTGTTCCCTGTACTTCTCCTGCTTCCACACTTCCTACAGAAGGAGTTGTCTTTCCCGATTGCCTCTCTTTATAAAGACGAATTACTTCTTTGATTTTTTCTTCTGGCTCTCCAGCATCAATCATTTTTTGAATTATAACTTTTAAATCTTTCATATAATTTTATTTTTAAGCCCCTTCTTCTTCAGCCCATTTCATATAGTATTCAACATCTTTTCCTGTACCCGTACTGCTTTTACCTGTTTTCTTATATAAATCTAAAGGCTTTGTTAAAGCTCTATTGAAAAGTTCTATTAAATCTTCTTTATCATTGTAGTCAACAATAATTTCTCCTTCTTCTCCAGTATCAACATAATAATATTCTTCACCATTATCGTCTTTTCCAATAAAAACCCCATGCGACTTTGTGTTTAGTAACTCGTTTAACCCTTCAGCTATTGATTCATAAATTGCTTTCTCTTGAACTTTAGTAGCTCTTTCTTTAGCACCTTCAGTATCTGGACTTAAATATTCATATAATTTTTTATACTTTTGAGGAATACCTACTTTTTTACCATTTTCATCTAATTTGTCTTTGAGATTCATAACAAAATCAGTTCCTTGTTTCTGCTTTCTAACAATGTTTAATACAGAGTTTGCTTTCTTTTCTAACTCTGAATAAGCTGTATTGTAAGATTCTTCTTTGGCTTTTTCTCTATCCGACTTAGGATCAATTTTGTATTCAGTAGGCATTAAATCTTTAGCTATTGCCGTAGTTCTATCTGATTGACCATATTGATTCATCATTTTATCAACTAAAGCTTCAGTAGCTCTGTTAACTTGATTTTCACTACCTGTCCAAGCTTCATCACCAAGACCTAACTGCTGGAAAGTGCTTTCATCTATAGCAGCCCTAACTTGATCACTTTGAGATAGCTTTTCTCTCATAGCTTTGTCAGCTTCAGCCCATTTCTCTAAAGTAGTTGTAATTGAAGTACCTGACTTACCGTCTTTAATATCTTGCTGTATTTTCTCTTGCAATGGCTTGTAATCGCTAGCGTAACTTTTCCACACTTTACCTAACATATCGCTTTTGTCTTCAACAAACTTAACTATATCACCCCTACCATCTTTATATTCTTTTAAGTATTCTCTACCATTTAAAGTGAACTTGTTATCTGCGTTGTTAGGATCTTGATAATCAAGTATTATTTGCCCGTTCTCATAACTGAAATCTATATTAGCACCATCATTGTCAGTTATGTCATCCATAAAACCTATTCTCTCAGTTGGAGTTGAATTTAAGTAAGCACCAACTTGACCTTCAGATATAGTCCTTGATTTTTTCCATTGTTCAGATTGATCATTTAGTGTACCTAACATATTAGGAACACTTTCAATTGCTGTTTCAAATTGTGTTAAAGCATTTAAAAACTCTGAATTATCGCCACCTATAGATGCTTTGCCTAGTTTATTTATTTGATCTAACTGAGAACTTAACATCTCTTGTATTTTTGTAGTAGCAGTAACAGTAGGTCCTTGTATTTTGCTTATAGCTTTACTAGCACCTCTTAACTGTTCATTAATAGCGTTCTCGCGTTTTAATCTATTTTGTCTTACAATTTTTTGTTGGTTAGAAAGTTCTCTAGCTCCAGAGCTTAAAACATCTCCAGCTTCAGTTAAACCTGATAAACTTTTATCTATTATTCGACCTGGTTGTGAATATGTACCCATAATTATTTATTAGTTTCAGTTGAAAGTGGTAAATCAGCTTGTATACCAGCCATGTCAATTGCAGAAGAACCAATACCACCTAAAGCACCCATCATGTCAGACTGGTACTGATACTGTTGTGCTAGTGCTGTGTCATACTGTGCTTGAGTTCTGTCTAGTTGCTGTAACTCTCTTTTCTCTCTTTCTGAGTATACAAATTGTTTACCTGCAACATCAGCACTTTGTATTCTTTGAGCTTCAGTCATTTTAGCTTGTTGGAGTTTTTCTTCTCCTTGAGCTCTTAGTTTTTCATTTGCAACCTCTTGAGACTCTATACTTGCTGCAACACCTTGTTTACTTTTTAACGCTGCTTGAGCTAAAGCTGTAGCACCTCCACCACCAGCACCAGTTGCTCTTATAGTATCTAGTGTGTTAGCTAAAGATATGTCAGCTTGTTCTACTTGCATTTCCGCTGCTTTAGTTGCAACACTTAAGTTAGCGTAAGGATTTGATAGCATAGCACTCAAATCTTTTATACCTTCATAAGGATTAACAATTTGCTGTCTATTAGCTTCTAGCTCAGCTATTTTATTTTCATAGTTTTGAGCATCTTTTCTAGCTTTATTTGCTTTATGTCCAGCTATTAAAGCTGAAACACCTTTGACCGCTAGACCAATACCCGCTGTTAATAAGAATCCCATTTTTTTTATATTAATATGATGATGTTACGAAGTTAGATGATACAGCAAATATTTCTTTTGCTCCACCTAAATCTGTTGAATCGTCTGTTGATATTTTAACTGCAGCAAAATAACCTTTAACACCGCTCATAGAATTATTAAATATAACCTCTCCAGGTCTTCTAGAACTAGCATTTATTAAGTTTGCTACGTATTTGTTTTCTTTTCTATTAAACCCTGCTCTATAGATTACACTTCCATCCGTGTATTTACCCTCATCGTAGCTTTTTACAGAATTAGTTTCATCTTGCTTTTGAACGTAATTTATACCTAATAAATTAAAACCTTCAAAGTCTGACTTAAAATAATCAACTTGCCATCCATTACTACCTTCGTAGTTAATAGTATTAAAGTTTTTAGATATAGAAGGATTAGGGTTTAATATAAATGTTATGCTAGAATTGTTTCTAACATTATAAAATAATCCTCTGTTTTGATTGTTTTGATCAATAAAGTAATGCTGATAAAGCGACTTGTCTATTAACGTGTAATATTTATCCTTTAAACTAGTTATAAAGTCAGGTTTGTAAGTTAAAAAACTAACCCAACCTTTTACAGACTCATCAAAAGATAATGTGTTGTAGCTACTTAATTCTGTTGAAATATATCTAGGACTTTTTTGCATAGATAAAACATAATTAGAGTTGTGTATATCCCAACCACCAATTATTTTACTCTTGTAATACTGTTTTAGTCTTAATACTGGCCTAGCAATAAATGACAATTGAGCAGTGTCTTCTATTTCAATTCCAAAATCTATAGTGCATGTGCCATTGCCGTTATCTGTAACTTGCCAAACAATAGCAGGTGGATTATCAGCTAAACCAGCCGCACTTTGGTTTAAAGTAGCATCAATCCAGTTTCCATTAGCATCTTTGTACTGAACTAAAGCTCCGTAAAAGTTACAACAATTAGATGATGTTATAGTTAGTGTTGTTGATGATTGACTTGTTATAGTATACTCAGTAGTTTCTAAAACCCAATCTTTTGGTAACGATGCTAAATAATCTCTAAAGTAATCTGTCATACCATATTGAGATATTTCAGTTATACCATCTCTAGACAACCTTAATATCAAAGCTCTGTTTCTATCAGCAAAATACTTTCTAAAACCAAACACCGCAAAACTTTCTGGACTATCACTAATACCATACTCTCCTAAATAAGGAACAATTTGCCCTATAACTAGATTTGTCGATGTTACATTACCTGCTCCCTCAGCAGAGTATATTGCATCTTTATCTATTAATGCTTTACTTACTTTATTCTCTTGGAATATAGTTAAGTTTGTATTCTCTGCATGTAGTTTTTGTATACTACCATTAGCTGGAGAAAGAGACTTTGTTATTGCTTCGCCAGGAGGAAACACATTAGTTTCATTAACACCTGTTCTAGGATTATATATACCAGAATAAATCAAAGAACTTTCTCTATGATCTTGTTTTGCATCCTCATCTGTTATGTATGCTCTCACACCAAAATCAACAGAGGTGTTATTAAAGCCACCACGTATCCTAGATTCTTCTATATACCAATTGTTATTCGTTGCTTCAAAAGCTCCACTACCAAAAGGATACACAGGATAACCAGTAGGGTTCCAAGGTAAACCTGGCCATTCAGAATCAGACAAGTCAGGAGAAGCCACATCCTTTAAAGCTGTTTTTAATAAAAACGAATTGTAGTAATCTACATCTATTGCGTAAGCCATATTAACTAATTGTTATTGTTATTGTAGAAGAATTTATAGATATGTTTCCAGCATCAACTACGTTTAATTTAACACTATAAACACCCGCCGTTACACCTCTATTAACATTAAGTATGACAGTTCCATCAATTGTTTGAGGTGATAAAAAGAAATCGTTAACATTGTTCAAACCTGAATCAACTTGAGATTCTATGTTAAAGGTTAGTTCTTTTTTGTTGTTGTTTGTATCTGTACTGCCATTAGTTGCATCGATAGATTTACCTGCTGGTAAAGTTAAAGCTCCACCGCTAGTAGATCCAGTAGCTGTAGCAGGAAAAGTGCTTGCAGTAAAAGAAGGTGCAGCGTTTGCTAGTTGTAAAGGACCTATTGTTCTTGTACTTATAGTTCCAGGAGCACCTGTTTTTGTAACTTGTATATCGAAACTAAATTGATTAGCACTAGCATCTTGTTGATACCAAAGTGCTGAATTAGTTTGCAATCTATAAGAACTTGGAGAAGCACCAGCAACCAAACTAAACTTAGAAGTTTGATCTACATTGTTGCCATCATATACAGATAATAAAATCATAGTTGCGGGATTTATTATAGCACTAGTAGCAGTTTCCCAAGCGTTAAAGTCTGAAAGTATAACAGTGCCAGATGTATCACCTTCACTCCAAGTTTGATTTAGTGTTCCTATTGCATAGGCAAAGTTGTAATTACCAGCGACACCACTTGGATTATGCCAACTATCAACAGCTCCAACGGTGTTGCTTCTAATATTTGTGTTTAAAGCACTTATTAGACCTACTGTAGAAGTTTCCCAATATATATCTAAATTAGAGTTTGTTGTTTCAGTTTCGTATATAGATAAAGCTGGTCTCATTGGACCAAATGTGAAATTAGTTACATCATTTTGACTATAATAAGGATAAACGCCTATGGTGTAATCGTTAGGTATTATTTTAGCTATTAATGGATTTTCACCGCTAGCGTAAAACTCAGGATTTTCGTTTTCAATATTTACTTTAAAAGAAGCATATTGCCCACTTGAATTAGCTATAGGCCAAGTAACAATTTCTCCATCTTTATACCCTACACCACCTAACTCTAAGTTGTTTAGTTGACCTGAAGTTCCTCCGCTAATATTGACTGCAGAAGCTGTAGTATAAGCCGTACCAGCATCAACAATTCTAGCCTTTATAATTGCACCAAGTCCACTTACTTCTTCTATATATATTGTAGCACCATTACCAGTACCAGTTACCGGGGTTAATGAAGCAGGTCCAACACTATATCCGCTTCCCGCGTTATTTATGTTAAAAGATTTAATACCACCAATAGTTGTAGACATTGTCACATCATCAATATCACCAGTTGCACTAAAATTTAAAGTAGCAAACAAGCCAGTTCCAGAACCACCACTTAATTGTGCTGGGCTAGTAACACCAGTTGCTGGACTATAATTAAATGCATTAGATAAAGTTAAATCTTTAATGTCACCTGAATCACTTAATAAATCTAAATCTCTAGCTGTGCCAATTGTTACTACTTCGTCATAAACAACATTATTGTCTGAGTAAGGATAATATTGTTCTACTGCTGTTGATGAAGTATTAACTACTCTAGGATATAGTATCAAACTAGCGTTATCAACGTCAGTTACACCTAATTCTCTAGCTCTTCTTCTAAAAACTTCATCTGCATTTTTACCAGCTGGTATTAAAAGATCACCAACTAAATCAGCAAAATTATCCTTTATGTATTGTGTACTTTTAAATGTTTTTTGATCAGGACCAACTTCGCTCAAGTCTCTAGGAACTTTGTTTATATTATCACCAGTTAAAACAATGTGACATACCGGCTCATCAAAGGTAGATAAAGATCTCGGGTTAGTATAACCGTTTAATATCCCAGGGAAATATACATTGTAATATTCTTGCTGTTTTTGTTGTACTACTACTTTGAAACTTTTCCAACCTAATGGATTTTGTTCACTCCATAAACCTGGATAACCTTCTAAAGCTAAGTTTTCTGGAATTTCTTCAGCAAAAGAAACTCTTAAACAATTACCAGGCCAAGTATCTGTACTTGAATACAGATTATTAGCACCTATAGTCTCTGAAAATGCTTTTGTGTTGTACTCATTTAATATAGTGTTTAAATCATATTTAGAATCTATAACATCTGATTGTCTACCATACATGTCTGATAATACAATACCAACAGTGTAAGATCTGTTTTGCTTTAAATGATGATTTTGATATTCTTTTCTTATTTGAGACACTATAGGATTACCTACAACATTATCTCCTTTATCTGCTACAGTAACTGAATAATTTATAGTTTTAGGTGGCGTATGCTTATCCCTATAGTTACCATATATTATCCTATTACCTGAAGATTCTTGAGCTTGAGCTCTTACTGGAGTTATATCTGAAACTCTAGTTATTTCTTTTGATGGTAGAGTTTTTATAGGTTTCGTTGAGCTATACTTATAAGGAAGTCTATATAAGTCTAAAGGCAATGTGGTTGTGTTTTGAAAAGTTTCCCAAGTTATATTGTCTATTACTTTTATAGTCGTGCTATCAGATTCTTTACTTAATATTTCTATTTCATCTATTTTAAAGTTATCTCTAGCGTTTGCCCATGTATCAGTACCTACACCACTAACCGGTGGTGGTATCATCAATGTCAATTCATTGATTTTGTTTCTCATAAACTTTACCTCTGTACTTTGAAAAGCTTTTTTTATGTCAGCTTCTGTAGATCCATTTTGTATAAAATAGCCATCTTGTTCTGGAACAAAAGCTATCTGTGTAAAAGGAGCTATTAAAGAATACTCTCCATCGTCAAACTTAAACCTATAACTAAATCTAATAAATTTATCTTTAAGAAGTTCAGCATCACCTTTAAAGTTGGCATCGTAGTAAGGATTACTAGTTGTGCCATCTGGAAGAAACTCACTTACAACATCTCTCATTGTGCTTTCATAACTTAAAGTAGATGCATTATATCTTATTAGTTTAGCTGGTTGAAAAGGATAATACTTTGCCACTGAAACGTGGTTTTCTGAAGTATAGTAACTAGGGTTAGTTTGTGCTGAATTTATATTTATTTTTCTAGGTTGATTTCTGTTATCAGTCCAAAATAATAAGTCTTCTATTAGGTTTATACCAGTTATTATATGAGTTTTAGAAAAATTTAACCAATCACCACTAACTAATATGTTATATTCATTAGTCCTAACATTATGCATCGCTATGTAACATTTAACTTGAGATGCACCTCCAGTTATATTTTTATATAATAATGCGTGATGTGACAATTTATCGTTAGAGCTATCAGTATAATTAGTTAACATTACTATAACTCTATCATTTACAACATCCGTGTATTGACCTATTATTTCTAAACCACATTGAGCGTCTAATCCAAATTTACTTAAAAGTTCATTGCCAAGTATATTTTCAACTGCCCCAACGTCAGAGTCTTCAGATCTACTTATTGATATATTTTGAGCGTCTCTATATTCACCATTAGGTATTAATCTACTATCCAAGTCTTTATTCATCTTGGACTTTAAGAAAGTATTTTTAATCTCTGCCATTAGTGTTTAATTTGTTTAGACTTATTCCTCATTACCTGAGTTATCTCTTCTAATTTTATATTTGATAATCTTATTTTAGCATTTCTTAAAGCAGCTCTTCTATCTTTTTTAAATCTAGATACAATGTATTCCTGGACACCAGATCTTCCAGCCAACACTGAATATGCAATATGCATATACATTGCCTCCTCGGCCATCTTAGGTACCCTCATGTCAGCGTCTAACGCTAAGCCATCTGATATATATTCTAGTATTATTAATTTACCTGCTAAATCGCTACTAAACGAAAATTTTCCTTCTCTTTCGTTAATAGTGTAGAAACCATTTACTTGTGTAGTCTCTGGATTTAATCCATATCTTTGTCCTAATCCCCATCTACTATACCTATTGTTATCTACTGACGCATCTAAGTTTTCATCATAACCACCTGTTATTCTTCTCATATCAGCAGCATCCCACCTTTCTTCGGTTTTAGATTGACCTTGTGTGTTGTTACCAACATTATCTTGAGTTGGTATCCCATCATTGTCTTGAACTGGCACTCTATATGGATTGCTAGTTAGTCTTGTTGGGTATATAATATGTTTAACACCTAAGCTATCAACCCAAGAAGTTTTAACGTAATTAACATAGTCTTGAGGTATTATGATAGATAAACTAGGTGGTATAGTTAACTCTTGTGATTTTATACTTTTTAACGTATCGTAACTAAACTCTTGTAATCCTCTCTTTGCGTGAAACATTACATCAGTTCTTTTAACGCTTGGTATTAACTTACCTGTACCAACATAAGCAACTATAAAGTTATTAACTATATCATTCAGCGAAATATACTCGTAACTCCCGTAATTCTGGTATAACGCAGGTTCTAATATTCTTATTTGTATAATATCTGTAGCTATCGCAGCAACAGTTAATGTTACGATGTTACCACTGACAGTATAATCAACACCAATAACTAATAAAGCGTTGTTTTTGTATACTGCAAAATTAGCATTTGTAGTGGTGGTAGTAACTACTAATTGTACATTACCTGTCCATTCATAAGGACCAGTACCGTTAGGCAAAAATGTTTGTTGACCAGCGTAGTATTGTTCGTTATTTTCTGTTAATAGTCCCATTTGTTATTAGCTTTTTTCGTTTACTTCATCTTGTTGAACCATTTGAGCAGCTGTTTGAACTATCTGTGGATCTCTTATAACTACACCAGCATACATTAATATATTTAATATAACATTCGTTTGCTCGTGGTTTTCAATTTCAAAGTTCACAGAACCAGTAGCTGGAAAAGGACCAGTATTTGGATTAGGAGGTACACCATTACCATCCCATATATAACCTCCAGTAGCGTTATCAATATAATAAGCCCAAACCACATCAGCTGGTTTTCTTAAATAAGAAAACGTTATATCAGCAGGTGTTTGTATACTTTGTGGATATACACTCACTTTATCGTCTTCGTATAGATATACAGGGTATGTTAGTGATGGTTTTGTCAACGGAGATTTGTTGATATATAAGAAATCATTTCTTTGTACTCTCTGGAGTTCTGTAGTATCTTTATATATTACAGTTCCAATTCGATGTAAGTCAGCTGGTTGACTAAAGTAACCACCAGCATAAGCAGGTGAAACACCTGTCTTTTTAAATATAGATAAAGAATCATCTACATTTTTAACGCGATTACCATATTCGCTTTCGTTTTCTGGTACACGTAGTTGTTGATTTAAATCTTCTACATATTTTTCAAAGATTTCTAATTGTACTTGAGTGCCTATCTTATTAAACTCATCTGGTGTTAAATAACCACGTTGTTCTTTGTTGAGTATTGATAAGACGGTTTTGTAAACTGTATCTACGTTTATCGCCATTTTAAATTTTTTATTGTAAAAAAAAAGGCGGCGTAAGTGCCGCCTTATATATAGTTACATGTTATTTGAACTTTTTCTCTATAGATTTATAAACCTGTAGACCTTCATCAGTTTTAAACCATGCTGCTATTGCAGAGTATGGACTTTCGTCAAAAGGAGTAGTCATTAATTTTTTACCATTACTAACCCAAATAAATGTTCTTTGATCTCCACTTAAAGATATTATATTAGCTTCAGTTGCTTTGATAGCAAAATTTCTTAGCATTACATTGTCATCATTAGCTAATTCTATAAACAGAGCTGGATTTCTTTTAGCAAATACTAATATATCTCTTTTTATTTGCTTAGAAGTCATTGTAGATACACTAGACCCTTGCTCAACTCTAAGTATAGCCTCAGCTTGATCAACTTCCATAGAATAAGCAGAATTCATAGCTTCTATCTCTAGCTCTAAGTAATCTAACTCATCTACAGCTTCCGCAACCTCATCAACTTCTTCAAATATAACACCCTTCATTGGGTGTACATCTAAAAACTTTTGCAAACTAGTTTTATTTCTAGGTACGCTTAATACACCATCTTCAAATACTATATGCTTTAAAGTACATGGTCCTTCTTGTTCATCTACAAAAACACTTTTTTGATTTGTAGCATATCTAAGCTCTCTTTCATAACCTTTTTCTTCATCAAACCAAACCAAAGGATATCTCGAAGTATGCTTAGATGGTATTGTATATGTTAAAGGTTCTCTATTACCAGTTAAAAAATAATTTCTATCTTTAATCTCCCACTTAGGAGTTTCAGTTTTTTTTGTTTGTTTATTTTCTTTTGTTTCCATAATATAATATAATATAATAATTAAATTACTCGATTAAACGAGTTTGTTTTAAGGTAAATTACCTATTGTTATTTGAAACCTGGTCCACCACCTTTGCCAGAGATATTACTAAAACCACCGCTACTAACTTTTACACCAAATGGTAATGTTGGTAAATCAATGTCTTGGTTTGGTCTTTGGCAAGATGCTACTAAAGCTCTATCAAAAGCTGAAGCTATTGATGTAGCATTGGCAGCTGTAGCACCAGATAATGTAAATTCCCACTTTCTAGCTGCTGATGGTTGTATTTGAGTTATTGAAACCTTAGTGTACAAATCAGCAACACTAGGTCTAACAACGCTACAAAACTGACCATTATTAGGTCTAAAAATGTGAACTATAGCTCCTTCACCGTTGAGTTGTTCTGCAGTAACAGTAAGTGTTATACTTCCCGTAAAGTTGGTAGTATTTCCATTTATAGTTAAAACATCTCCTACTTTATATCCTGAACCAGCAGTTATAATGTTTAAAGTCGTAGCGGCTGTTGATCCACCAGAAATAACTACATTCCCTTGAGCGCCACTACCTGAACCTCCAGTTAGATTTAAATTTAAAGCAAGACCATCAGCAACCCATACCATGGATGATAAGTTTAACTCTAAAGGGGGTATTGCAGGTTGATTAAGTTTAAATGCTCCACTATCAAGTGGAACTTTAATTGCATTTTGCATAATTTTAGTTTTAAAATTTTTACTTTATAACAAAGCTAATGGACCAGCTACAGGGTTACCGATAGCATCTTCACTTCTAAGATAAAAACCAGTTCCTAGCACACTTGAAGCTCTAACACGGCCACCAGGTTCTAAATTAACTTGCCTTACAAGTTCTTTTATTGAATCAGCAATTTCTTGCGTAATGTTGTCAACAAAAGTAACTGAAACCAAAAACACTCCATCACCAGGATCAATTACGGTAGCACTATAGTTATACCAAAATCGAATAACATTTCCTGCTTTATCGTTAAAAGTTACATCATAAACGTTGTCAACGTTCAAATTAACACTGTTGCTAGCGTCTAATTCAAATTCTATAAAGTTTGCCATAATTTTATTTATGTTTAAATATTAGTAAAAGACCCCGCCGAAACGGGATCTTATTATTTTTATGCGAAAGCAATTGATGAAATATCAACCATGTTCACTAAAATAGCAGGACCAGAAGCCCCATTTGCTAATTCAATAGCATCATTTATAGCATCCCTAATTCCACTGAAATCAGTTTGAGTAGGGTAAGTTACAGTAATTGTATCTACAGCCGCGTTAGCATCTAATGTAAGTACAACTGCGGTAGCAGTTGGTGTTCCAACGTGTATCACATTGTCACAAGGTAGCAAATCAGCTTTTCCACCATTGGTAGAAGCTACTTTTGCAAATTTTATATATCCCATTTTTTCTTATTTTTAAAGATTAATAAAGTGGGGCAACATAGTTACCCCACATATATATATTTACGCTGCTTTAAACAACACGAAGTTGTTAGCCGCTTGTACGCATAAACATCTCTCAGATAAGAAATGTACTTGCATTGCATCTAAGTCAGAAGTGTAAGCACCACCAACAGAACCAGTAATCCAAGATTTCATTCTTCTATCATCCGCTTCAGAAGCTCTGTAACGAGTGTGTAAGAAAGGACGTCTAATGTTCTTACCTAACATTTGATCGTAAACTGTTGAAGTTCCAGCAGGAACTAAAACACCATCAATGTTATCAACTAAACCTCTTGTAGAAGCATCGTTAAGGTATTTCCAATCAGTTTTGTAGAAATCA
>Ga0070750_10000287_pt1 | contig 28060 bp, 37 predicted proteins | sample VirMetDEL_Nov_24_FD_77013 | JGI IMG/M metagenome (GOLD analysis project Ga0070750, IMG submission 77013) | Aqueous microbial communities from the Delaware River and Bay under freshwater to marine salinity gradient to study organic matter... | ecosystem: Environmental > Aquatic > Marine >...
CGGAAATGGTGGGTCGTCTGGGATTCGAACCCAGAACCTATTGGTTAAAAGCCAAGTGCTCTACCGTTGAGCTAACAACCCGTAAAAAGTAAAAGATGGTAGCTGAGGCGGGACTCGAACCCGCAAGCCCAAAGGGCGTCAGATTTTAAGTCTGATGTGTATACCAATTCCACCACTCAGCCATACTTAGATTATAACCGCTACAGTGTGGACTGTCAAGAGTTTTCTCTACGAAAACCCAACAAAAGAGCAGCCAAGAACGCAGCCGACATTCCACCACGAGCGACGGTGTTGCATCCACTATTCTTCGGGCTCGGTGACGTAGCCTTGACCTTGCCTGTATCTGCACTGCCGTCGTCGTGATCGCCAGTGTCGTGTTCAATACCCGTGTCTACCTCAAGCACAATGCGCTCTTCTGGCTCTTCTTCTTCCTCTGGTTCTTCTTCGGGAGGCAAAAAGAATGGCTGCGAGATTGTAACGTCATTGAGCATCACGCCAAGTTCGTAGTGGAACGGATCGTACCACCCAATATCATAGTTGCCAAGGAAGTTAAGGCTATCAATGCGGAACGGCATGCCCTCTTCAACTTGAATACTCAGGAAATATTCGTGGTATGCTGACTGACGCTCACGCTCTCCCAAGTTTAGGTACATATCCCAAGCCATCAAATCTGCGCGACCATCAACATACACGTCCCACTCGTACAGCGTGACCTCGTACTGCGTGTTGACTGAATACTCTGACGAGTGATAGCCCTTAACTTGAAGCTCTCCCTCGGTCTCGACTTCATATCCGTCTTCATCCAGCTTGTATTCTCCGTGAATCATAGCCGCGCCTTCTGAGTCAGAGCCAATGCCATACTTGTTCTCAAATGTGACTTGGCTGTACGCATCGATCCCGTAAGACTCAAAGGGCACGGACCAGTCCCAACGGAAAGCACCTTGCTCTCGCTCAATGTCCGTCATCGCTTCGACACTGATAACAGGGTGCTCACCCCAGTCGGTCCACTCGTCTGCCCACAGCTTACAGTTTGAGCCTCGTGCCCAATCCCACGGAGCATAGTAACAGTTGTCTCCCGGTGTCGAGCGCGTCTTAATCACAGCGACATAAAAGTCAGTGCCGCGGTCGATGGACGACTCAAACCAAAAGAACTCGACGATAGCGTCAATGCTGTTATCAAGGATGTCGGAGTTGCCAAGGTAAAGCGTATTGCCTTCAAAGAAAGCATACGGATATGTACCTTCCTCTCCATTAATATCAATGGCGTCTTCAAACGTCACGTCGATGTCGCCCGTCAGGATTGACGCTCCTGTATAAGATGTGTCCGAGGCGCTGAGCGATCCGGCGTGTGCAGTGCCGGAAAGGCACAGCGAAAGTAGTAAACTAGTAAACATTATTCTCCCAAGGTTTCTAGTAGTATAACACAGTGGTGTCGTTTGTCAATGATTACATTCGAGAAAGTTCAGGTTCAATGAAATATCTTTTCTGTCCGTCCAAGCACAGAACCTCATAAATATAGTCGTCCAAATATTCGTGATGTGCGGAATCAACATAAACAACAACGCCATGGTAAACTTCATACTCTATCTCTTCATCCTCATACCAATCATACAGGTATGGAAAGCGATCATAAGAACACTTAACAAAATCACCTACCTTAAAATATGGGTCGAAAGTCCGCACATATTAAATAGTTAGCGGCGGGTTCTCTTTTGTAACTTGAAGTGGCGCTCCTCAACAAAAATGGGGTTACTTGCGCCGATCGGCAGAATCTTGTATGTTTTAGCACCCTTGGCTGCGGAGCGGACGATGTTGGTGACCTCAAGAATGAACCCGCCCCGCGTCTTAAACTTGCTCAGCACGTCGTTAACAGTGACCCACGGAAGGCGTGTGGTGTCCTCGCGATCAAAGTAAGCATTAGAGCTTTGAAAGTTTGCGCGCGCAACTACTAGTGCTCCCACTTCGTATTTAGGAGCAGCGTTGTGAGTCTCCAAAACTCTTTGTGCGTACTTGTTACTGCTCATCTTAGTGTAGGCGCGATAGTCAGGGACTTCGCCAGCAAGAATATCTTTAGCTAGCTCACGGAAGTATCCGGTGCGAGTGTAGTAGTTAGCGAGACACTTGGCGTTGTTCGCATGTTCAAGAGCATATGTGTCAGCCCACTGGTCGTGTACAGCTTGAGATGACTCATCGTTACGAGCCAACACCTTGCTAACGGTTTCGATTTGCTTCGTAGACAACTTACGTCCGCGACTAACTTGCTCAAGGATAGACTCAAGGAATCCACGATCCCATCCTCCACATACCGACCTTGAAAGAACTTCTTTGATTTCGCTTTCCATAGTAGCCTCCTATACTTATAATATATACTCTACGCAGTTAGAAGTCAAGCTATAAATGTCAGCTAAATGTCAGTAGTCTGGAGTCTCGGCTGCAAGCACGATAGCGTCAATATAACCCGGAGGTACTTTAACAACCTGACAGCGCCAGCCGCCCCACTTTGGAATAATCTCAAATAACGGGAAATCAGGACACTGATCCAACACAGAAAGGGAGGGAGTTGGAACTTCCACAAACACCTCAAGTACAGAGCCCCCATCGTCGGAACCAGTCTTAACCTCATATCTACCATCGTAGTAGTTTGAAATCTCTACCGTAAGTGAGTTAATGGCGGTCTGCTTGTCCATCTTGTCACCGTTAAAAAATATGTTAGCCATTTATTACCTCACTTAATACTTCAATGCTATCATGGAGAATGTTAACAACATACCAGCGACCATCTGTGCAAGAGGCGACTGCTATGTATTTTGGGTCTTGTTTAGAAACTTCCATAACTATTCCACATTTGTAAATAGGCTCCAAACCAACAAGCACGTCGCCATTCGCCTCATAAGATTTATGAGATTCCACCCATTTAATCAAAGTGCCTTTTTTATACTCCATATAGTATATACGCCGACCGACGTGCAATCTATATGATTCAGACAGGCTCTTTCTTTTTATCGGCTATTGGAACTGAAATATCACCGTATTTTCTGTGGTTGGTTATAAAACTTACAAGTTCATCATAACCTCCCACGAGAGTTTCGCAACCATTTTCTGCAAAAATAATGATTGGGTACGTGTGGTGGTTGTATTTTTGTTTGATCTGGTTCCGATATGACTCCCCGAAGTCCATGTTAACGAAGACATACTCACATTTCGGATAATAGTCCATAGCAGCCGCACATGCCATCAAACAAGAGGGACAATCGGAGACGCCATAAATAACAAAAACTCGCGAGGCGTTCATTCTATTCCTTTAACTTCGTCTTGAGAATATTAACAACGCTATTCTCTGAGAAATAACTAACCTTGACATCAAACTCTCCAGCAAATATCTTTCTCATTAATCTCAAGTTGGGCGTGACCATTTTATCATCATGATTAATATAGACGCCACGACCGCCAACATTAGCTAACTTCAGAGCATCTCTGTGGGCAGCTTTGAGAGACGAGTAAACACCTTGCAAAGCGCCGTCGCGCTCAAACAAGCAATAGATATATATCTTTGTCATGACACTTCGCCGGTCGGTAAAACACTAGCCAGCGAAAACTTAAACAACTGTTCGTAATAGTCTGACTCTGCTCTCAGAGATTCGATGTATGTCTCGTCCATGTCATCATCTAGCGCAGTCTTGAGCTTACTTTCATACTCGGCATACATATCAATCGCTTCTTCTAGTAAGCTGGCTTGATATAGGTTTTGTCCAAATTGTTCAATAGCTACACTGGCGCTAAGAAACGGTCCACATGTGGGAAGTTTCCCTATCATCGACGTGCGCCCTTGCACTTCTTACAGGTCTTATCGCGAAAGACCTTCTGTTCTTTTGTGTCGAGACCAATTTTACTAAAGTTGCTGATTTTGTCTTCAAACAGGCGACCATCCCTAAATGCGCGGATAACATCCTTATCTCTATTAAACGCGCCAACCATCACGATTGCAGAAGTAGGGGTGTGTAATATATATTCGCCAGGGTATACTTTACTTTCTTCTGTAATGTCAGTAAATTTCATTATTAACCTCGTCGATTCCAACCATAAAGTCATAAGCGTCAGTCTTTAGGTCATCGAGTCTGTCTAATATACCATTCCTTCTTAAGATTTTAAAGGCTATATTTTCAACTGAGAATTCTTGCTTTTTGCTCTCCAGTCCGGCGCGGCGCATGTTACGAATCTTTCTTTTAAGTTTGTCGATTGCTCTCAAGGCTTTTTGGTAATCACCAGCCAACAAAAGATTGTTCGTGCGGTTTACACGACCTTCAATCTCGTCTGCCTTTCTTCTCGCAGACTCAAAATCAATCGAATCATCGTACTTGTTGGGCTCAATGTTCCACTTATCGTCCATCACTGAGTATACGCCCGATGATTTGTGTCCTTCACCCACGTTCTCTACATAAATCTCAACGTCATAGCCTTTCAACGTGATGTTGTGTTTATCGTTCCAGCGGGCGCGAGCATTGTCAAAGAAACCTTTAACTAAGTCGTAGTTCTCATCAATCTTGGAGAAGTCAACAATAATGTGAAGGTCCACGTCTGAGTAGCTAGACCAGTTATAGTTCGCGAGCGAGCCGGTTAAAGTAATATCTTCAATTTTAACATCAAACGGCAAACCTTCGATAAAGTTCTTCGCGATCTTTAGCATAGGTTCGCGTATCTCGTCCTTCATCCTCATACCGTCCCAGATGCGAGGCTCTAATTCGTCGTTGATTCTAAAGCTGTCTGCTTCTACTTCTTCTTCAAGAGCGGGACCGGGAGCACCAACGCTGCCGCCGCCTGAAGCGCCGGGAGGTGCGGACACATCATCCTTGTCTTCCTTGCCTTGTAAGGGATCACTTATACGCTTGTAGCCGGTCGGATTGCCGCCAGTGTTACCGCCCATATCCGTTAAAGTTTTAATGGAGCGCCTGATGCCCGCGGGAGACGAACGAGTTTCATTTAAAAATCTAAACCATTTATCCATATTATAATTAGTCTACCAAGAGGATAATGCCACTCTCTTCCAAGTGTCGGTTGCTACACAAATGTAGATATAGTTAGCGTCCCATCTGATCTCGCCCTTGTGTCCGAAGTCGGTGGCACTGGACGGAGTGTTGTCGATTCTGAGTCTGATTGCATCGGCGTCAACATCAAGAGCCGTTTGAGGATCTTTGTTATTGATCCCGACCTTATCATTGGCACCATCTACGTAAATCATATGTGTACTGTTATCAGACTCCACTCGGAAGTCCATCAGTGATGTTGAGCCGTCGTTGATAACCACCTCTGGTCCAGAGGAACCTTGGATATTGGAGACGGCGCGCAGTCTGATACCTTCTCTTAGTGTTCCAGCATCACTAATCTCAAAAACCATATGTTTGTTGCTGCAACGATTTACAAACTTTAGATTGTCAGAGTCGTTAATAAAAATCTCCGCTCTGTTTTGTCCGCTCTCAGTAAACTTAATTTTAGGCTGCGTGCCGTCGATACTCAAATGAGCGTCTGGAGTGTTGGTTCCAATGCCTACCATTGAGCCAGAAACCACTAGCGTGCTGCTGCCGGCTGTAACTAAACCAATGTAGTCCTCTTCAAAATCAATCTTAGTGTTTGCTTGTGCATCAACTTCGGCGGTTATATCGTCGAAAGTTCTTTCGCCTAATGAAAATTTATAACTCATAGTTTAACTCCTATAAGGGTAAATGTTGATCGGTTGCGATGGACTCGACCTTATGGTTGGCAAAATCACGGATACCATGCACGGTACGTGTCCAAGAAAGACCATTGTCACTGCTCTTACAGATGTCTCCCCCATCAGCGCCGCTAGTGCCACCATCAGAGCCAACCCACCAAGTACCACTGCCATCGGTGCAAATACAATTTGCGTTACCTTCATCAGGAAATGCTTGTTTTGTTCCGACAATGGAGAGCGTCTTTCCGTTCACATCCGCTGCCATACTGCTACCCGTGTCGATAAAGACAACTCTTCCGTTGCCGGCGGCTGCGCGGTAAGTCTTATTGTAGTTCAAAGAACCGCCAGACGAAAGGTGTAGGGCTGTTCCCCAATCTGTTGTGTCGCTTGCGGCGGCTGAGATGGCGCGGGACTCTTGTGTACCGGCTCCATCATCATATCTATACGCAACAATTACACTAGAATTTGTATAAACCATATCACGAATCTCTCCTGAAGCACCCACAGTTATAGTTGCTTCTTCTGACCAAGCCTGTCCATCGTTCGTGGATTTGTATATCTTGGAGCCTATGCCGAACCACCAGTTACCAGCGCCATCGCTAGTAAGTGCTCTAACATTGTCACCGTCAAACGTAAGTGAAGAAAGATCTACGGCACTCCAAGTGGAGCCGTCTGTGGAACGCCAGATTCTATCGTGTCCGGTCATGACGCCGGCGGCGATCCATACGTCGTTGCCCCATAATATAGTAAACATTTTCTGATCCACGTTGGTCGCCTCTGTCCAAGTGCCCTTGTTAGTGAAGTTGGTTTCACTGCTATGGAGGATTGTATCCCCACTAACGGTGTTGATGGCAGCCCACATATCATTTCCGCTGCCATCTTTTCCATATGCTATGTCGAACAAATCCCAAGTTTCAACACCGTGAATTCTGTGTACGTTGTCTTCCCAAACGGTTACTGTATCCACATCTGCAAGATCTGCCCAAGATGCGATCCCATCATCCATACCAATTGCAAGCCGAGACATCGCCTCTGTCGCCGGGGGGTTATACCCACGAACCATAAATTTATAAGTCATAACTTATCCTCCATCATATATAGTCTGCTCACCGTCTTCAAACGTAATAATTGTCTTGTTTGTTGGGTGAGGTTTAATGTGTATTTTTAAAAAGTCATCAAAAGCATCAAAAAACGCAATCGAGCCACGAGGAGCCGGCGTTAACCAATGGATAACTGTGTGACCGGTGGCGAATGTAGCACCCTCAATGACAACTCCCTCACCAGATACACCAGTTTCGTCATGTTGCCTACAAACAGTAAAGGTTCTAATTCCTTGTGGTGCTCGATTAGTTGGCTTTTTTGGTTTTAAATCAGCCAAATCAGTTGTCACTAACTCGGCTATCTCTATATTATCATCTACATCAGTCATCAGTTTTAATCTCGATGTCGGTATCATTTTGTTGTGCCTCAGAGAGAGTATTACACAAAACGCCAACATTTTTAAGCTCTGTTTTTAATAGTTTTACTTGCTCCTCTAATTTACCTAATTTTTCAAGCAGCAAATCAAAAGATACTTTGTTTATTTTAGTTTTCATTATTCAGCCTCCGTGATAGTTTTTGTCCAGTCAACTTTAAAAGACGGGACAACTAACACTACATTATTTAGCACCTGAACACCAAATTCAGTATGCCCTACATCAATAGCAACAACGTGTCCAATATATTTTCCCTTATAATCAAAGACACCAGACCCCGAAGAGCCTTCCCATGCATAAGAATGTAAGTAGATAAACTGGTTTCCGCTACTGCCAGCTACACTTCCACCAATGGAGAGTGGACCTAAGCTATTTGGAAATCCAGTGTAAACTACTTTATTAAGTAGAGAGTATACATTTTCCCATTGTTTTCTTTTTGGTAAATCGCGCTCTATATCAACAGCATCACGCTCACGTATCTCTTCAACTTGGATTATTGCGTAATCGTTTTCGATGCTGAAGTCTATAACTTTTATACAGTCATATAGCCTCTGGTCATGGACTACTTTTGTACTATCGCAATCTCCGACCATTCCATGAGCAACAGTGATTACAAAATAGCTACCGTAGGACTTAATATATGTGCCAGAGAATGTAGAGACACCACCACTAGGTATATCTATGGAGATCAATCTTACTGCGCTGTTTCTAGACTTTTTTATTGCTTTCTTATGTGAAGCAGAATGGAAATCAGAGATGTTCTGCTCTATGGTAGCCTCTGTAGTCCGTAAGCTGCTGTCAACAAACGAACTATACGCAGCTAGCGCAATAATCGAAAAAGTTAAGGACCATTTAATTGCTTTGTAGGAAAACTTTTTTAAAAATTCTAGAAAACGAATCATTCACACTTGCCTCTGGTAGCTAAAAAATACCGGCACTTCTTTGAGACCAGCTCTCTTAGCAAACCAAACTATGTCTTCGCCACCTGTGATCTTTGCTCTCTTGTTTTTGCCCAGCGCCACGTATACCGGCGCAGTGGGTCCGTTCTTAATAAATTGTTGATACATTCCGTCAAACGCATCCATCGGTGCGCGGAACTCTCGGCTGCAATAGTCAAGTAATTCCTCAACAGGGTACATAACATGATACCCCATCAAGTTATTTGGCGCAATCTCATCATACATTTTAACGCCACCTTCAGCCCAGTCCATCATAATATCTTCGATTGACATGCGCGGTGTACGCATCTTCGTGCCCATTGAAGCACGACCACCCATCGCACCAAGGTTACCAACACCACCGCCAAAGTTAGCGATACCGCCATATTCTTGCAGTGTTTCTCGAACAGTTCTAATTGTACCGCGGACATTCGTCCTGTGCATTGGGCTAACTCTTAAAATTCTTAAGCCCTTAATCTTCATCAAGCCAGGAATCAAAACCTTATCACGATATTTAACGCGACCGATGTTGCCAAGAAGTTCAAACTTGATCTCGTATGTCGCGACATTAGAAGCGCCAACGTCCTGAGTGTCCCCCACGGTTCGCACCGTGGTTACACCTTCTATTCCTCTAATCTCTGTCTGGACTTCTTGAGCTTCGCCGCCAAGGTCTTTGGAGATAGCAACATCTATTTTTATACTGTAGATTCTAAGATCATATGCCTCATCTTTTTCTTTTAGTAAGTCGTCGATTCTCAATAATAAGTCTTCTGCACTCTCGTTGCGTGTGACCATGTTAGTAGGCTGTCCGCCCATCATCTCTACTTGTCTAGCCACAAGCTCATCAAATATTTTTGGCTTCCCGTCTTCTTCGACATCGGCGAGGTCCGAAGTCGAACGGAAGGTGTTTCTTACCATCGGGATAAGGAACTTGCTTGTCATGATATATCTCTGGGGCTCGTTCATATCTGCGTAGTTTTGTTCAAACCAACTGACTATCGCGTATACTCTCTTTGCCGCTTCGATTGTATGGGAATATCCCGGTTCGTTTTCATAGGCATCAATAACTCCGCCGTATTTCTCTTTGGCTTTATTGATTGCGTCTTGTGTCTTTTGGTTATCCATTACCGCGGCAATGTTGAGCTTCCGCCGTTCGTTGTCGGCATATACTATACCAGAAATAACTTTGTCAGCAGCAGCTTGCACAAGTTGCGGGTTGTCGTTTAAGAACCGAGCGATCTCTTGAATGATCTCCGTCTCTCCGGGTTCTGACTTTGCATTAACACGCATGCGGTACAACCACTTGATTGCCATGACAGGGAATCTTTCGCGGCTTCCACTGGGACGATAGTTTATGTCAGTGAACACAGCAAAGTCGGTATCATCAGCTAAGACCTTAATAGGGTCAGTGCCTTTGTACTCGTCTCCGAAGTCTAGTTCCTGTTGTCCTGGTGCTTTGGCTTTTGACTTTAAGTGCGCTGTGATTGCACGAGACAGTTCTCTCGTGAACTGGTTTGTATATTCGTCGGTACCTTGCATGTTAGCAAAATTGTACTTTCTTCCGAAGCCAAACAGGCTTCTTCTCACAGCATCGGGATTTACGCCCATTATATTGCCTGTGCCAGTCCCATACATTTGTGCGCGCATATCGTCCCACTTTACGTCGCCTGTGTATGGGTGGAGCGGCTGTCCGTCGTCGGCAGTCCAGTCAAACTCAAGACCACCTCTGTCTTCTTTGACGTGCCACTTGTCGAGGTCAGTGAGTTTCATTAGCTCTTCTTTTGAGCGGTCGTAAGCACTCTTGGACATATAACCCTCAGCAGCTAGATTCTGCCTGATGGTCTCTGTATGTGACGGCGCCTCGTCCTCCTCAAACTCCAGCATGTTGTCAACAAATTCGTCAAACTCTGATACCTCGCCATCTTCGTCGGCTGTAAAATTTTCAAAGCCGTTGAGCCTGATGATTAGGTGGGTCGTTGGTCTTTCAGAGCCAGCGGGAACGTCATCGGGCTGAACGCCAATGAGGTTTTCTAGGCTGATGTCCCAGTCGCCATCGTCACCCGGCATCTCATACAACATGTCATCGATCCCAACGTCTTCAACAAACTGGCGCATCGCACCGTACTCTCTTGGAATCTCTTTGAAGTCTCCCTCGTCAGGCTTGAAGCCGTTGTCTGTGGCGCTGTACCCTGGCCATCCAAGGTTGATTTGAACTTCGTATTGTGCGTTGGCAAAGCAGTAAACTTCATTCATCTCTTCTTCAAGAGTATAGCCAACGTCGCCATATCCAAGCTCATCTTGGTTATCGGCGTAGCGTTCCATAACACCCTCGCAGTATTCCTCTGCTCTTTCCATGCGGTTCTCAATAGAACCTTCGAAGTTTGCGTTGGTTTCTCTCTGAAGATATTCGTTCATCTCTGCAAAACCATCGAGATCGTTTGAGTGTTCGCCTGTTTCTGTAACCTCTCTGATGCCCATGTTGTTGATGAACCATGCGATATGATCCCAAGTCTCTTCATCCGGGGCTTGGTTCGATCGACCTTTGATTTGGTAAAGCGTGTTCTCGTAGTCGCTCCAGGTCATCGTAACATATGACGAGGACTCACGGCGCTTGTCTTGACGTTTACGAAGAGACACAAGCACACCGCGGCTATCAGAGCCACAGTGCCCCATTCGTGATGCTTCAACATCGCAAGCAGACACGTTCAGATTGTACCAATAAGAGCCGTCATCAAATGTGTGAATAATGAACTCTGGTTCTTCTTTGTTCGCGAGATATTCAACTGCCTTGTTTTGAGCGTCCTGAATGCTGTATTCATCTTTGATAAGTTCGTAGTTGGTCGGATCATCATTGAGAAAACTAACAAGCTCAGAGTATTGGTTCATCCAGTGGTGAAAGTTCTTACCAGCAAGACTGCGTAGATACTCTTTAAAGCTCTCCACCTTCTCGCTTGGAAGCCCAGCCTTGCTCAGTGCCTTGACTGCCTTCATGAATGCCTTGCGCCATGTACCTTGGGGCTTGTCTAGTGCGTTGCGAATATTCGTAACGACAAACGCAACCTTCTGGTTTTGCTCCATTCTTTCCTCGTCGTATGCTTCACGCTTGCGAGTGGGATCGTTGGTTGAGAATGGCGGCGCAACACGCGCTACGGGATCCAGCCTTTCGCGTTGGTCGGGCTGGTTAGAAATAACGTAGTCTCTGAACATGTCTCCCATGAGAAAGGTGATCACTTCGTATTGAAGCGACGGTATGGTCATGTGACCAGCCATTCCACCGCGGGACTTCTTCCAATTGTTCGCGATGTACATGCGCGCCTTCTCAGATGTGTCCGGCATCGCGTCTTCTAAGTAGTCGATGACAAACTCAGGAAGACCAATGTCTCGTAGACCCTCCGTTAAAACCTCTTCGCGAAGGTACTCAAACCAATTACCAGTAGAAATGTCCATTTATTTAAACTCCAACACTATAAATAGTTGTTTTTATCAGTATCTACGCAAAAGCCTCAGTCTTTAGCAACTCTGCTGTATCTTCCCAAGTTTCTACCTCGTAAGCGGCTCCATTTGGATGCTCACGGAGAGCTTGCGCTAAGGTGTGGTCATTCCCCGGAGCGGGGATTCTATCGCCTACAAAATGAATCTGGTTGTGTTCTAGCGCCTCTGCAAAATAACGAGGTATAACCTGTGATTTATCGTTGCCTTTATCGAAGATGTCGATACTGACTGCGCCTCCAATAACAAAGTCAATCTCAGGATACTTTTCACTCAGCTTTTTAATAATTCTTTTTCTCTCACCAAAGCCGCCTTCCCATTCTTTAAACTTCTGACGCTGCTCTGGTGTAGCATCAATGCCAACAATAGAGAAGTTCATCATACCCGGACGCTCCTCCCAGTGTGTACCAGTCTTGATTGGGAAGTCTGACTTAGCAGCGTAAGAGTTTAACGAGCGGGTAAGATTCTTGGCTCCGGTAAACTTATTTTCATAGACCTCGTCCCATTCACTATATCCGTTTTCGTTGATTTGGTCGCGACGTTGGTAAAAGACATTCCCCATACAAGAGAAAACACCATCAACCATATTCATGATTTCCAAACCAAGCTGGTCCACTATTCTGACAAACGTACCACCTGACACAATATACACTTCTTTGTCTTTCATCCAGCGGCTAAATTGTTTTTTGAATGCCGGTGTGATTTTAGACTTGGCTGGCGTCAGTGTGCCATCAACATCGAAAAGATAAATATTGCTCATCGATCGTAGTCATCCGCGAGTCGGACCACATCATCCAAGTGAGGTGTCGATACTTCCATAAGCCTTACCATACTCTTACCTGCTCCAAACCTGTGTACTTGATTTGGCTTGATGTGTAACACTTGATTGACATTAAATCTTTGCGGCGGGCTCTCGTCGTCATCAGTCCAATTTAACAGGGTGCCCTCAAGAACATAAACTGTCTCTTCTTTCTTCTCGTGATACTGAAGTGATAGCCTTTGTTTAGGTTCAATGTGCAGCATCTTGGCTACATAATCTTCGGTCTCAGCCCAAATATGCTCAAAGCCCCAGGGCTTTTCTACGATTCTTCTATTCATATTATCTCCAAAATAGTTGTACGCCAACAATGACGAAAGAAAGTAAGACACATATCATTGTCTTTGCTGTAAACATGGATTCATTAAGAAACCACCAAGTTAACAGCGGGAATGTTAGATAGGACATTGTGAAGATCAGGAACCGCGGTCCCCAGACTTCGCCCCACTCTTCATAGCAAAGTTTAATACCATACCAGAAACAAATACCTGTTGGAATGGAAAACAAAGCAGCCGAAAGTATCGGCTTATCTTTCCACCAATCCCAAACGAACTGAGCATTGAGCTGGAACCAGCCGAGAGTTTGTCCGATAGCGAAGAGCGCGCATGCAATTAATACTTTATTCATGATTTATATTTGTAACAATCAAATCTTCCGCGAGATCTGGATTCTCTGTTACTACTCCAAATTTGTTAATGTATATTTTGTTATCGAAGAAACGATCTGCGTATTTGTCGTATTTGAATACTAAAACCATCTTTTTCTCGTCCTTGTTCATATAATCTTTTATCTTGTCAAAATCATAATTGGCAGTATCGAGCGTGACAACTTCTTTTTTTAAAATGTGACTTTGTTTCATTGCACCAACGGGAATCAGAATTGTCGAATCAGCTTCGACTTTGTCAAACGCTAAGATTAAATTTTCGTGTGATGTAAACGATAACTTTAAATCTTTCACCAAAGGGATAGAGTTTTCAAATGATACTAAATTAAATTTTGAATAATTATGCCGACTAAGTTGATTGCACTCAAAGTTGCCTTTTTTCGAATATCTATTTAACAAATAGAAAAAAGCAGCTCGGTCCTCTGGGTTATCAAACAACGAAAACCAATTTTCTCTAAAATATGACAACTCGCCAGTATTAGTTTCTCTATGGTAATATTCTATGGAGTTACGTAAACCCCATGGACTCTTTATGAGACAGTTCCAAAACTCCCAAACAAAGTACCTGTTAGTAGTCATAGTTACATCAAAGCCCGCAGTGTGCAAATCAGTTTCTATATGACCGGCTTTTAAGCCGAAGGTCTTTATCTTCGTTTCAGGGTCTAAATAATCTTTTAGAAAGACTGAAGATACAAACTTATTCGGGCATTTCAACAACGTGTTCAGCACTGTGTTGTGGCTCCGGTATGGTCTGCTGCTGTTCGCCGTCTCTAAGACTAAGTTCATATTGGACATATGAGCTTACAATACCAGTCACATCACTAAGAATATGATCTAAGTTTGTCAACTCTCGACGAGCATCATCTATTTTCTTTAACACGTCGGCAGTTAGAATATCTTTCCCAGCCTCTTCGGGCAGCGACAAGCTGCTAAAGATGTTCTTGGCGTTTGCATAAATTCTATCTACCTCGCTTGGCAATTCATCCAAGTCGATGGAATATTGTATATTAACTCTCTTTAACATTTTAACCTCTTATTAATTTCTTGTTTTGATTTAGTGAACGCTCAATCAAATCAGGAGCCCCAACAACTACAATCTCAGTTCCGGTTTGACCACGATTGATTGTAAGTTTCGTAAACCTGTGTCCCGTGTTTAGATCGTCTGGAAGGTGTCCCTGCTCATTTAAGTCTTGCATTCTGGCTTCTTCTCTAATCATAACCACGTGTTCTGGATTGACAAACACTTCTCTTAATGTATAGTTATTTTTCTTGCTTGTCAACATATTGTTTTCACAAATCTCAGTTAATCGTACTAGCATGCTGCCTCCATTGGATATACGTCTCTTCTTTTAAGATTCCACTCGTGACCATTGGCGTAAACTTGATAAATACGATTAGTGCCGCTCAAATAAACACCCACGGTTGGTTTTTCTGTCATCCGTAATCTCATTCTCCCGTCTCTTTTGCACCAAAGTTCAACACCTTGCGGGATGTGTACTAGATCTCCTTGGTTCATCATTCTGCCTCCGTTTGTATGATGCCGTAGTTGGTGGTAATCAAAGTTCCGGCACAACTAGAAGCATTTTGCAATGCTGTTTTGGTAACCTTCACAGGATCAATAATACCACTTTCTATCATATTGGTCAAGCAATCATTTCTGAAATCCCAGCCTTTACCATTAGCAGAACCTAACACTCTGTCAATAATAATATCAGGTGACAAACCAGCATTAAGCGCCATCTGTGTAATGGGTGCTCTGCAAGCGTTCACTACAATTGACACTCCATAGGCTTGGTCGCCGTGTGGATCTGATGTTGATACTACGAGGTTTTGCGAAGCTCTAAGAAGTGCTGTGCCCCCTCCGCCTACAATGCCTTCATCTTGAGCGGAGCGAACGGCTTCAAGTGCATCCTCTACTCTATGTTTCTTTTCGATCATTTCGACTTGTGTAGCGCCGCCGACCTTAATAACCGCAACACCAGAAACCAGCCTGACAATTCTACCTTGCATAAGTTCGGCTGCTTGCATATCATCGCAGCTTTTAATATCACTCTTAAGGGACTCAATTCTTTTTTCAATCTCTTCGAAGTCTGCATTACCACCCACGAAGGTAGTGGCATACTTGTTGCCCTCTACGCTCTTGGCAGAACCCAAGTGTTTAAGCTGCACATCGTTCAATTTGACCCCAGATTCTCTTGTGACAAAAGTGGCACCAACAGAAGCAGCTAAGTCATTTAGCGTGTCTCGGCGCTCATTACCGTAGAACGGAGCCTTGATGGCAGCGACCTTAAGTGTACCGCGCATAGCGTTCATGATAAGTGCAGCCAGCGCTTGTCCTTCAACTTCTTCGGCTACGATAATTAAGGGACGACCCTCTCTCGCAATCATTTCCAGAATCGGCAAGATAGGTTCAACAGCGTCAATCTTATGATCTGTCACAAGGATAAGCGGTTCATCATACGACATGACTGAGCGCCGTTCATCTGTGATAAAGGCAGAGGCAGCGACACCAGACGGCACCTTAAACCCTTCCTCAATATCAATAGACGTGTCCAGCGAACGAGATTCTTCGATAGTGATTGAGCCATCCTGCCCAACCTTGTCGATCGCCAGGGCTACCAAGTCACCGATGGTCGAGTCGTTATTGGCTGAGATAGTTGCAATATGTTTAATATCTTCGATACTGGTGACTGGTGTTGATTGTTCTGATAGCTTGTTGCATATCTCTTTGACCGTATTAGTGATGCCTCGTTGAAGCTCAATAGGCGCAGCACCAGCAGCAATGTGCTTTTGTGATTCTTGTAAGATTGCTCTCGCGAGAATAGTTGACGTGGTTGTGCCATCGCCAGCAGTCTCGTTGGTTTCGACGGCAGCTTGTCTGGCTACTTGTACAGCAGCGTTCTCGATTGGGTCTTCCAAGGCTACGAAGTGTGCTACAGTCACTCCGTCTTTCGTAACGAAAGGTGCCTTTCCTTTCTCTTGCAGCAGAACATTTCTACCGCGGGGTCCAAGTGTGGATGCCACATTGTCAGCAAGGACATTCACACCGTTCATTATCTTTTGTTGTAGCGATTGATTGTTGTCGTATTCGCGACTCATTTACACCTCTATGTTGTGTTTATTATAATCAATTTTGTATGAAATGTCAAATGTTTTTATTCAAGATCGGAGTCTTCTTCGCCTTTTTGCTTTGATTGTTGCAACAAGTCAACCACAGTCTTTCCTTCCTCTTGTGCTTTTTCGTTCGCGTTCATTGCCGTCGAGCGTCTATCGGCACTAAAGTACTTTCCTACATTCTCAGTAAAACTCTTGGTTGTCTCCAAAAGAGCCATCATGTCGTCTTTCAATTTCTCAATATAGATTGCAGCGCATGCTTTGATATTCTCATCGGACATATTTAACTCACCATAGTATTGTGACTTCGCAACCTTTCTAAGTTTATCCATTAGTGTTTGGGTAATCTCCCACTGGCTACCGCCATCTCTGCCGCCCTCCATCAACGCTCTTTCTTCTTGCATCATACGTTTCTCTCTTACATGGAAAGCACCGAAGTGTGATTCGGCTACCTGTCGAGCTTCCTCAGCAGCATCGGTATAGGCAGCATTGTAGGCTTTTTCTAGGTTAGCCAAGTTTCTTTGTTGTGCTTTCTGTGCTTTAGCGACTTCTGCTTCGTCCTCTGGGTTTTGGATGGGCGGCATAAGATCTTTTAAATCATGCGCCTTAGCCCATTTCTCAAAGCTCGGCTGCTGACCTGCTTTTGCAGCTTGTTCAGCCGAGTTTTCAGCATCCATTTTGTATGCCTTTACCTTTACCTTGTGGTATTGATACTTCTTCTTGTCAGCAAGATCGCTTTCTTGGTCTGGCTCAAATTGTCCAGCTGCATCAACATTCTTGCTGAACATACCACCGGTATATCCAGGGACATTTTCTAGGATTTCTTGCATTCCTACTTTCCATTTTGATGAATCACTAAAATTTTGAATTTGTATCTTTAGACGGTTTTTAGTTTCTTCATCTCCAAGCAACGAACTGTTCTTCTTAGATGATTCCATAATAGTCATAAAGTTCTCGCGACTAATGACAAAATCAAAGATGGCTAATTGGGATACATCATCACCCTCTGAATTTTTACGTCCGATTAAGTATTTGATTTCAGGCTCACCGGAACCGCCTCGTAAAAACAGATAATCAACAAGGTTGGTGAAACTCCCATGGATACCTGTGTTTGGACTCAGCAATTTAAGACTTACATTTTCGTTATCGCCAGTGACAAAGTCTTCAATGGGCAGTGTACCACCGACGCGGTCTGCCTGCTGCGAGCCGCCGGTAAGTGCCGCCATAAATCCTTCGAACACAAACCCGGCAGATGACTCACTATAGTCATTTAGACAGGCTTGGAGGGCTTCAATAATCATCATCATATTAAGGATGGAATTAAATCTCTGACCGCGCCCTTTTCTTTCTGCTGTCTTTGGATCAACAAAACTGTTAACGTGCTGGATTCTTTCTTTGATACCACCTTTTCTGGTAATGGATGCAAAGATTCTGTCAATGTCTTTTCTTGATTGGCTGTCGGGATTCCCCCATGCTTCGTTAGGATTGAGCTTGGGAATAGGAATAGACATACTAAATCTCTCTCCCTCTTCAAGCGTTTCACCCTCGTTAAGCATCGTAGCTCCATGGAGCACTTTGCTAACCTCTTCAATCATCTGTTCTAATTCAGTGAGCTGTGAGATCGTTTCGTCTTTCTCTCTCACTTCAATAAACATATCTTTAATATAATCAGACACCTACAATCTCCTTAAATAATTATGTCCGCGATTCCCAATTCGACCGCTTCTTCTGCTGACAAGTATACATTAACCTTGCGCTCAAGAAGTTTCTTAAGATCTTTCTTGCTCATGCTGGTTTCATTGACCAGGGCGTCAATGTAGTCTTTTTGAATCTGCTGCATCGCTTCCATTTCATTCGCCAAGTTTGGAAGAGAGCCATGACTACCACCAATGACAGAGTGAATCATCACTCGACAATACTTTCCAATTTTGCGCTTGCCTTTCGTACCAGCAGCCAAAATCAATACGCCGGCTGACATGACCTTACCCATTCCAATCGTGTGGACCTCGGTGTTCGTACGCACCTGACGCATGACATCGTAAAGCGCAAACATATCATCAGCAGAGCCACCATAAGTACAAATGTAAAACTCTACAGGTTTGTTCTGTTTTCTGACCTTGTTCAGTTCATCCAAATATAATAAAGCGTGAACTAGTTCGGCGACTTTCTCATCAGAGACATCGCTAAACAACCCCATAAGCCTTAAGTCGGGCTCTTTAGACGGCGCTCCAAGTAATTGGCTGACCAACTCTTCTTGTTCTTCTAGCGACAGAGTCACTGGCGCTTGTTTTTCTTTGCTTTGGTCGTTCGATAAAGAATCAACCAGTTTTTTTATTTTATCAATCACGGTTATGCTTCCAAAAGTTAAATGCTTCTTCCTTCCTTTCTTCGAGAAAGTTTGATGAAGATTCCCAGTCATCAAACACTATGCTATCTCTGTAAAATTTAGGGTGCATATTAATTAGATAATTTATTGAATTATTCTTTAAAATTGATATTTGCTCGCTAATGTTTTGTTGTATCAGACGACTCTCATCGGAGTCCGCTTCGCTTACAAGCTCCATTGTTGTATCCAAACTCTCCAATGCTTTTTGTACGCAAGATAAATAAATTATTTGCGAATACCTGATCAGGGATAGGCTGATGCGGCTGGCTCTAAAGAAGTAGAATGTCCTACAGGTCATATGCCCAAATACAAAAACCAGCAAGTAAAGCCACCAAGGATCCATTGTTTCTCCAAAAAAAATAACCACGCTGGGTGGTTATTTAATTATAATATAGATTATGTGGTTTGTCAACTACTTGGAGGTGATTCTGTTTAAAATCTTCTCGGCAAGTTCTTCAACCATGTTCTCTTTTTGGTTCTTCTCTTGAAGTCGAGCAGCTACGCGGCGTGCAACCTCGTTGACGATAGCATCTTCATCCAAGGACTCTTCCTCATCATCAGCTTCCATCATTGGCTCCTCGTCATCACCACCCATGTCCATGGCTGCATCACCCATATCATCGGCGGCGTCTTCCATATCGTCGGCAGCGTCTTCGTCGTCCATATCGACCTCGACCTCGTCACCAAGGACATCCTCAAGTGCACGCTCAAGTGCGCCCATGAAGTCCTCAATTGCGACCATCTTGCCGGCGGCGGGGGCATCGCCCATGTCCATAGCATCATCAGCCATGTCATCAGCAGCATCTTCCATATCATCTGCGGCATCGCCCAGATCCATGGCGTCCATCTCGTCGTCTTCTTCTCTCATGTCACGCATTCCGGGAGGATCTTCGTCCTCATCATCACGCATGCCGGGTGGCTCATCACGCATACCGGGGCGCATTCCACCCTCTTCCATTTCTTCTTCATCGCGCTTGGCGTGGTACATTTCTACGACCTTGGCATCACCTACTGGGCCAATGTTTGCAAGTTTAAGAAACTGACGTACTTCAGCTTCAGTAAGTAAAGTTTTACGGGACATTTAAATTTCTCTCCTTAATTAATGAAATTAAATTCTAGTATAAATAGTATTGTTTTTATCATTAGCCCATATCTTTAAAAGAAAAAAGTTCTGAGTTTTTGATTTTCTTGAGCGCGCCGGATTCTATTTGTTTAACGCGGGCAAACGAAATCTTTAGTCTATCGCCTATTTCTCTTAAAGTCATACGACCATTTTTATGAATTGATATTAGACTACAGTTATATTCATCTCTGTAATCAATAAAGTATTTGCAGTCTAGTTTTGCGCACCTCTTCTGAGACCTGAGACACTCGCGACTGCATTGTAGTAAGCCATCACCTCTCATAAGTTTGGGTGTTCCTCCGAAATGAGATCAAAGATATCTTCTACCTGGTCCTCCGACAAGCCTAGATTGTGTACTAAGGCTTTACCGGCAGTTCTAGCTTTGATGTTTCTTTGTTTCTTTTCTTTTGATAAGTCACCGCTCTCAACCACATAGCTTCTGATTCTTTCATCATCAGATAGATACCCAGAGATAAGCGAACGAAAAAACTTAGCTTGTGTCATTCCGTCGTTCTTTAGCTTGAGTGATAGCTGGGCGTGCCTGTGATCTGTATCGGTAAAGATTATTCTTTTGTTATTTTTTCCATAGTTGTTATCTTGGGACATTTTTACCAAGCCCTATTAAGAATATGTGTTCTGCTCTCTCCCAAGCCAGCGCTGGTCTGCATCACGAACTCAGAACTAGCGTGTAGCTCAGGAATACTGCGTGCGCCACTATACGATAAGCCTGACCGAAGACCTCTCTCTAGACTCTTAAGAATCTTGGTGACAGAGCCCCGGTATGGTACACGTGCAGAAACTCCTTCGTGAGAAGAATACTTGCCACGCCAGCTAATTTGTGCTTCCTTACTTGCCATCCCTCGATAAGTCTTCCATCGAGTGCCATCAGCTTCTTCAAAGACATTACCCGGTGTTTCATCTGTGCCGGACAATATTGAACCACACATGATACAATCTGCACCAGCGGCGAGGGCTTTTACCATATCGCCGGAGTTTCTTATACCACCATCAGCGATAATCGTAACATCGCGATCGGTCTCCGCACAATCTAAGACTGTCTGTAGACCAGCAACCCCGTGTCCGGTTTCGATCCTTGTTGAACAGATAGAGCCGCCGCCAATGTTACAGCGCACGGAATCAGCACCCCAATCAGCAAGGTCATTAATACCCTCAAGAGTGGCGATATTGCCAGCCATGATATGTAACTCATTACCAAAAGCACTTCTTAGTCTGTGGAGCGCATCCTTCGTTAGGATATGATGCCCGTGAGCAACATCAACACACAGAAAATCAACACCCAAGGCATTCATGACAGCGGCTCGATTGAGGTAATCGCCGGTAACACCAATGGCAGCCCCCACAATAATGTCAGTGTTGTGATCATCCATGGCAATATTCTTAGCCAAACTAATGATGTCAGCTTGTTCTTGGATAGTATTGTATCTGTGTACAATGGCAGCACCACCGTAGACACCGACCGAGACCGCCATGGCGGCTTCAGAGATAGTGTCCATGGGAGAAGCCAAAATTGGAACCTTTAACAAAAGACCGTTACCTAAATCAACTTCCGTTGATACTTCAGATCGCGATCGAATGTCGGAATATTGTGGTACCAGCAATACGTCGTCGTATGATAATGATTTTTTCATAATGCCACCCTGTTTAAAAAATTGCAAATGTCACTGACCCGATACCAAGTTTTATCATTTGGATCCTCTGGTTCAGGAAGTAAGTGTAGCTTTGGTCGTCTATCTGAGATGTGTGTATTCACAACAAAAATAGTCGGCACACCCTTAAATCTTAGCTTGTCTTCCAACTCAGGATAGTCGTCGATATTGTATGCAAAGAAGTGCATGTCTTTATATTCTTCTTTATTTGAGACATCTACAAAATAGTCCTTTAGATTGTGACAAAGGTGACAATTGTTAGAGTAAAACTTTAACACAAATGTGGAATTTTCTTTAATGTCGCCGCGCAATACATTATCAAGTGCATCACGCGAAATTCTAGTTACTGCCATTTAATACCTCCTTGGCGGTGTCCATACAGTCAGGGCAAAATAGTCTTACTACATCTTGCTTGACTACTACTGACCATGATTCTACCATTTCTTTATTCTTCTTGTCAAACTCTTTTTGACATATTCCGCATAGTTCCGGCATCTTTCCGAATTGTGCTACTTGGCTAGCCATCTTCTCTGAGGCTTCTGCACCAACTTGCTTCTTAACGGCTCTTCGTTGTTTCCGGTTCATCGGTTCATGGCTCCAAAGATTTGTCTTTGGTTTGAGCCATCGAAGACCACCACCGCAGACGGGAATGGTGCAGAGTTAGCGCTGTCGCCGAACTTAAGTCGCCCCTTGACAAAGTGGATCTCGTCAGCCTTCATGACATATTGGTGCCAATACTTTGTGTCAGTTCTCGCCGGGATCAACATCACCACTCGGGTGTTTTCGTTGCGAGATTCCTCGTAAGCCTTCTTAATCCACTTCTCGATGCCACGACCATACGGAGGGTTAATAAAGCTCGTATGCCCTGACCAACTATGTGATAGTCCGTCGTCTGCTTCGGTAAAGAACTTAGTGCACTTTGCGTTATCTGCGTCAGCGCAAGGGTCCAAGTCAAATGGACCGAAGCGCCAATTCAGCTTATTAAAGAAATCTTGCGGTGTTGCCCACTGTCCCGTTTTGGACGAGAACATTACCACTTGTGTTTGCTTGTTCATTTAAAATCTCCTTTTCTTTTTCAATGATACGTTCGTTTGATATTTCACAATATTTTTCATTTTTCTCAATCATGATATAATTTCTGTTCAGATTCATGCAAGCCAGCGCCGTTGACGAGGTGCCTGCAAAACAGTCGAGTACAATGTCGCCTTCGTCTGTGGTGTGTTTGATAATATTTTCTAATAGTGCCACTGGCTTCGGTGTCACATGACCACGCTTTTTGGAATCCAGATCGTAGTTCCAGACGCAATGATCAGTCTTCTGGTTGTGAAACTTTGGCACTATGTCGTCATACGTCAAGCCCAGGTGTTTGGTAATTGGCTTGATAGTTTCGCGGGTTACATAGTTCTTGCCGGTTTCAATGTTAGAATACCAGCCAGTCATGTTACCATTTTTGGAAAGTATCTCTCTGGATATTGTTGTTTGTTTGACACCGAGCCTTTCTCTGGCTTCTTTGAGCTTCCATGAATTATTGAATGTATAAAACATTATGTACTCACACATCTTATTAAATGATGTCAACCCTTCTTTAACAACGTAACCATCCAGAAAACCCTTCTTAGGAGAACCCTCAAAACGCTTGTTCCACACAATAAAGTTCTTTAGAACAAAAGAGGTGTTTTCGCTAATTTGACGGTCCAACTCAGCGGTCATACGAAAATCATTGTGAAAGAAAAAGAACGAACCGTTGTCCTTAAGAACTCTTTCGAGTTCTACAAAAACATCTGACATCCAGTTGAAGTAGTGATCTCCGTAAATGTTTTCTTTGTTGCCGCCGTATCCCTTGCGTACAATACCCAGCTTGTCCCACTCATCCTTACCAATATTGTAGGGAGGGTCAATACACACTAGGTTAACCGACTTTGCCGGCATCTTTTTTAGTTCAGCAATCGCATCACCGCAAACTACTTTATTAATTAATTCTTGCACTCATTTCTCCTTTCTCAATAGTATAACCTTGGTTCTCTAAGATGTCAATCATAGACTGGAAAGTTTCCTTTTCGGTCTTTTCACCTTGAATAATATTGCAGTCACGATGAATCCATTGTGTATTTCCCGCGACATGTGCCGTCTCTTGTTCGCCGTTAATGTATGGATGAATGTGTCCGAGTTGTGCGCTCTTTTCGTCACTAGAGCCGTGCTCTGTAATAAAGTGCTCGACAAGAACATGTTTCCCACAAATCCTACACCTTAGTCCGTGCGGGTGTTGAAGACGAGAAAGCTTCTGTAGGAAAGAAACCGTGTCTTGCCGTTCAATATCCCATTCGTCAGTCGATATCACTGGCAGGTCAGCTATAGCAAAAACTTGAATTGCCAATTGAATATTAATCATGAAGCAATCATATGGCGTAGATGCAAAGCGTTTTGGAATGCATACACCGTGTTCGCCTCTTGTGTTTGCCTCGTAGATCTGCTGCTTTGTGTATTGCACAGGGTAGCAGCGATCTGCACGGTTTTTAGCGGCACCCTTGTTCCCTGGGGTGCTGTATGAATCTAGTTGCAGTTTCGCACCAACCTTGGTGTTAAACTCTTTAACGATTCGTGACACCTCCGTGTGCGAGCATCGGCCAGTGTGTCCTTTTTTCTTGGTGCACATATGACCGTGCTTATTGCATGGTTTCCCGCAGAAAAAAGACTCAATAATTTTATTGTCCTGATTCACTGTTGTTATCCTGAATAATGTTTAGGTTATCAAGAATAGTGTCAATGTCAATCTTTCCAGTATGCAGCCGATATGCCTTAACAGCAGCACGAATCTCATCCGTGTTCAGCCATCCGTTTTCCTTAAACTCGGTACGCAACTCACGGCGTTGCTCCTTGTATGGTTCCATCGCATCTTCGATTGCCTTCAAAGAGCGGATATATTCTTTTACGTATTGTTGCTTTTGCTTGTCAGTCATCAAAACCTCCTAGTGACTACTCTTAAAGTATAACACCATGGGAGAGAGGAGTCAAGCTTTAACTCTAAAAAGGTGCCAAATAAATTTTCTGACAACATCATCTTTTTGTTCGTCATTTTCACACTCGGCAAACTTATAATTGTATGTTGTTTTAACTTCTTGTAGAGCGCCCATGATAACATCTCTCTCTTTTTTGAACCACTTGATTTGCAAGGAGAAGTGTTCCGTAACGTATATGTTATATTTCTTAGCTATTTGAATTAGCTTGAAGTATTTCTTATTGTCCAGCGCGCTTTTAGCCTTGGAAAAGTCCCAGGACATCTGCTTTTTAAATTCATCGTTAGCTGTGAAGTTTTCTATTCTGTCTGGATGTAACTGCATTGCCAGCTTTTTGAACATCTTGTGATAATATTCATGAAGCTCTTTAAACATACCAACTTCGTCTTGCGTTTCTTCAAAGAGCGGCGCTTCGTCTGGTGTATCTATTTTCACAATCTCAGTTGAGCCAGTGTATTCGCTAACCGGAGTTTCTTGCACTTCTTCTGGGTTTACGCCGTATAGATCCGCTATTCTATCTTTATTGTCTTCATTCAGTTTGTTAAGGTCTATTTCGTTCCTAACACAAAACTCTCTGTAATACACTTCAAACTCGCCGGCTGCACCTTTTACAATGTCGTCAAGCAAGTCCATTTCTTCATACAGATATTCCAACTCATTCATGAGTCTGCGGTACTTGATTTTCTTGGTCTTAATCATGTACCATAAGTAGTTTTACTTAAAGGTCATTTTAACAGTAGCGTCAATTTTAAGGCTTGGTACACGCAAATGATTGGCTAATTTGTGCTTCTTGCACTCTTTTGCGTCCAAAAACCAGTCTGCGTGACCTTTGTCGTGCACAATATCAAGGAAATAATCCTCATCCTGTCCACAGTTCTCTGCCATCATATGGTATATCTTCTTGTTGAGTCGTTCAGTCTCTTCGGCAGATGCTTTTATTTCTTCCACCTTGCCGCGGTCCATTGAACTAACGTCGTGAATCATAACAGTTGCATCAGGATCCATGTATCTCTTGCCTTCTGCTCCAAAACTGAACAATATTGCACCACAGGACATTGCTTTACCTTGCACGATAGTTGCAACAGGAAGGGCGCTGTGTTTAATATCGGAAATCATAGACATCAGGCTATAGACTTGACCACCATAACTATCAATTATAATGGGAATAACCGTTTGACCGCTGTTGTGTGCTTTTCTCATTAATGCGGAAAAGCTTTTTGCGGATGCTTCATCAAACTTGTTTACCCTAATAATAACTGGCAAGTCATCGACGAACTTTGGCTCTTTTAAGAGCGGACTAAATTTTTTAATTACTTTCATGTTTCTCCTAATAGTTTAAATGTTTTGCCGACAGCGTATGTCGAAAAGCCCCAGTTCTCGTCATATTTAAGACGAGCCATATACGGGCGGTTGAGATGAATGACATCTCTGTGGGGCTTGATACCCCAGCATCGGATTCGTGTCAGTTCATTGTTCGAATCAATAACTTCAACAATCCAATAATCTTTGCCATTCTTGGTTTTCTTTGGAGTAATCTTGCGAGGGATGAACCAGCATACCTGTAGTTCTTCATCAAACTCAGAGATAGGTGGGATATACTTTTCTTGTAGCTTCTCCACTGTCTCAGTACTGATAACCAAGTTGATTGGGAAGACACCAGTGAGATCGGTTTTAAACTGAATCACCTCTTCCTCACTGAAGTCGCCTTCTGGTCTGAACAATTCAATGTTCTCGGAAAACTTCTTCAGGTTCTTTGGTCGCTCCACCACACAGGCAGACCAGAAGTGCTTACGACCTGAGAAGCGGTCATCAACAATATTGTCTAGTGCGCCGCCGCGACAGAGAGCGTCTAAGGCTTTCTTGTTTAGCTTAGAGTATGATACTTCCTCACGGAACAGTAGATCTTCTGCATTCATGAATGGGCGATTGTCTAGAATCTGTTCGATAGCTGACATGCCCAGACCTTTAATAGAGGTGAGGGGCTGGATGAGAGTCTTACCATCATCACTAATCTCCCACACAGTACCAGACTTGTTGACGTCAAGAGGGGCAATATCAAATCCAAACTTCTTTGCGATATTGATTGCTTTCTCTTTACGAGTCTCTGGTTCTTTATCCAAGAACGCAGCCATCCACTCTGCTGGATAATAGTTCCATAACCATGCACACTGATAAGAGATGATAGAGTATGATACGGCGTGTGATTTATTGAAACCGTAGCCGGAGAAGAACTCAAACTTATCCCAAAGGGATTGTGCTTCGTCTCTATTGATCTTCTTAGCTACACAGCCCTTAATGAATTTCTCGTGAAGCTTAGCCTTGTAGCTGTTCTTACCGGTTCCCTTCTTGGTCAACACCTTGCGGAGCATGTTACCCTCGTCGAGGGTCAAGCCGCCAAGCTTGTGAGCCAGTAGTGCAATCTGTTCCTGGAAAATCAGGAAACCAAAAGTCTCTTCGGTAATCTCTCGTGCCTCTTCGGACAGATACTTGATGTAGTGGGGACTTTCCTTAGCTTCCACATAGTCAGCATCAACACCAGCGGACAATGGACCGGGGCGGAAAATAGAGGTAATAGCGGACAAATCAATGATGTTGTTTGGCTTCACCTTAGTGCAGAACTGCTGGGCTCCGTGCTCTGTGAACTGGAAGATGCCCGCCCACTTACCGGGATGAAATACGTTGCGATATACTTCTTGATCATTTAGATCTAGAATGTCAGGATGCAAGTACTCTTCGTAGTAGTCTCGGATCTGTGCGAACGTAGGCTCTTCGACACCGTGATGGCGCTTGAGGATGTGATAGATTGCACCCTCCATCATCTTGAGTGTAGACAAACCAAGCAAATCGAATTTAATGAAGCCCATCGGCTCAAGGTGTCGGACGTTCTGACCCTCTGCCCACGGAGCTTGGCGCACTCCGCCTGAATTAATCAGGGGCATGCTCTTATCTAGATTCTCGGCGATAACCACACCACCAGCGTGACGAGAGCAAGAGCGCACCTGACCCACCAGACCTTCGACGTGTGTCTTTACAGCCGGGTGCTTGGCGAGATATTGTCTAAGCGTTGGAGAGAACTCCATAACTTCTTGCCATGTTGGTGCATATACTCCAGCCTTGATACCGTGCTTCTGCTTAGCCAGCGGGGTTGCTTCGCGGATCATAATAGATGTGACTGTGTTTACTTCCGTAAACTCAATGTTATACAGCTTTGAAATATCTTTGATCAAAGACTTAAGTTGCAGCGTGTTCCAATTAGAGATTGGCGCAACGCAATCTTCTCCCCACATTTCAACCAGCTTCTCTTTCAAGGTCATACTATCGGACACATCGTAGTCGATATCTGGGTAGTCTGTTGCGTCTGAGCGCAAGAATCGAGAGAACAGAAGTCCATGCTTGATTGGATCTACCTGGGTAATGTTTAGCGCATATGCTACCAGAGAGCCCGCAGCCGAGCCGCGTCCCGGACCTGTGAGCATCATGTCTGTTGCCACATCCACGATAGACTTCATTGTCAAGAAGTACTTTGAGAAGCCTCGGTCATCAATGACATTCAATTCAAGACGCAATCGATCTGTATATTCCTTATTGGTGTGAAGACCCTTGTCTTTCAAGCCCTCTAACGCATAGTTTACTAGTGCCTGCGTGGCTGTAAACCCTGCTGGAACA
>Ga0070750_10000293_pt1 | contig 27774 bp, 28 predicted proteins | sample VirMetDEL_Nov_24_FD_77013 | JGI IMG/M metagenome (GOLD analysis project Ga0070750, IMG submission 77013) | Aqueous microbial communities from the Delaware River and Bay under freshwater to marine salinity gradient to study organic matter... | ecosystem: Environmental > Aquatic > Marine >...
ACGGCAGAGCCGATGTCACGACATGAACTCAGGTCTTGAAGAGACCGTCGAGCACTTCCTCGGCTTGCTCAGGTGTGAGCGACACCCAATCATCGGAGCCAGGGCCACCACCGGAGACGATCTTGTAGATGTACTCGTCGTCCCGCATCCACTTCTCTTCGTCCCAGGCCCAGTTCTCGGCCTTCATGGGGACGCCGTCTTCCCAAGTGATGCGGGTGACGCCCTCGACCGGGCCGGGGTACTTCTCCATCCAGCCGTAGAAGGTCAGGCCGCTCTGCTTCTTCTGAAGAATGTCATACGCCCATTGGTGGATGTAGAGCTTCTTGTCGCTCATGCTGCTCGCTCCCTTGATGTGCCATCATACACTCTACCGTCACCATCGCCGTCAACAGGAGCATTGCCCACCAGCGGCGGCTTGTAATCGAGTGCTCGGGCCTGCGCAGCCGGGGACATGGCGTCCCAGATGTGCTCGGGGTGAAAGTAGCCCTCGGGGGCGGGGTGGGCCTTCTCGGTGATCCCGACCTCTGACAAGTACGCAGGAGGCCAGCCACTTGGTGGTTCACCCCGGTTGTAGTTCGCCCACGGCTCGGACATGCGAGCGTACAGCTCCTTCTTCAAGGGGCTTGAGTCCGACAGGTTGCGGTACTCCTCGAAGGCTGCGTGGTTCTGCGTCTCCTTGATGAAGAAAGACTGCTCAGTGTGGAATTGGATCTCAACATGGGCACCTGCGTTCCCAGAGGGTCCGATCCGCTCTACGTTCGGTGGGGTCCACACCGAGTTGAGGCCTGAGTAGTCATCAACCTTGCCCCAGTAGTCCTCCAGCGTTTCGCCAGGAGAGAGTGTCCACCCAGCATCTACCAGCGACCGAACTGCGCTCTCGACACCGGAGGCGTAATTGTCATCGCTGAACATGAAGGTGTAGCGGAGAGCGTCCTTGATCTTGGCCTGGGACTCCTCAGCGGTCAGGCCACGGTTGTGCATCCGATCCCGAATCTTGCGAGTCATCGAGCCTGCGCCCTTGACAGCGAAGTCCAGCCCCGACATCTCCCCACCAGCCTCGCTTGCGAAGCTCACCATCTGAGCTGTGATTTCGGGAGCGTGCTCGATTGCTTGACCTCGGAGTTGCCCTGCCAGGACCTTCAGAACACGTTCCCTCGCAGGGTCAGCAAACGGCTTGTCAGGGTTCCATCCCTCCGGCTCCTTCTTCCGCTCGTACTGAGACCCGACCTGAGCAGCCTCTCTCACTGGCACGCCGTTGATGGTGACAGCTCGGTCAGCGGAGGTGAAGCGCCCGATCTCGTCGTGGTACGGGTTCTCTTTGCTGATCCCGCCGTAGTGCTTCTCCAGGCGCTGCCAAAGGGCGTAGTGCTTGGACTCCCAATAATCCACGGCTCAATCCCCAGACTTGCTCTTTGGCATACTTGCACGCTCAGCAGGGGGATTCCAGTAGCCTCTTGCCAGCAAGCTCTGCCAGGGGAACGGGCCAGTGGTCTCATTGGTGCGCTCGTTGAAGAGCATCACTTCGAGATGAGGGTCGGTCGGGTCAGCGTCTTCCTCGGCCAGGGCGAACTCGTGCTTGCCTCGCTGTGCAACTCTGATCATCCTCGTCGCTCCTTGTCTGTGCCCTCGAAGATCCAGCCGTCACCGTCGGCATCGAAGCCGACAACAACCCTCGACTCGTAGCCAGTACTTTCGTGGACTTTGATTGTGGAAGGGATGCCCCGCTCAGCCAAGCGCTCGATCATGTAGTTGAACTGCCCAGCGTCATGCGGCTCATATTCCACGTCGAACCCGACCTCTCTCACATCGGCCAGCGAAAGCTCACCGTGGAACTGCAATTCGACATAGGGTACTTCACCTCGCCAGCGGCTGTGATCCCCGGTCCAGAATGGGCGAATAGCACGGTTGTCCATCGCTGCCACCACTCGTTCAGGGCTAGCCGACCCAGCGAGAAGGTCGCTCATTCGGACCCCGTGTAGGTCGTCATTGAGGGAATCACCAAACGTGACTGTCGTTCGGTCAGCGATCTGGTCCTTGAACCGGAGTGTGATGTCACCGTATTGGCTGACTTTCTCGGACCAGTGCTCTGCGCCTTCGAGGTAGCCGTATTTCGGGCGCTCGAAGTCATTGATGTCTCTGGGCACCCCCTGGAGCAACTCGACATCTTCTCGGCGGGCGGGGTCGAAGAAACCCCTGGACTCGCCCACTATGTGTTGGCTGAGGATCTCCCCCTCGGCACCCCACCTACCAGCGACAATAGATTCCAGCGCTTCCTCGTCGAGACGCATCGCCAGTGTGCCGGGTTCGATCGACCGCTTGAGGTTGCTGACCGCGTCGGCCAAGTGGGCAGCGTTGGCTTCTTCTGAATTGCGCCCCATGCTGTCCCGCTCCCAGACATTGAGGTTCCGCTCGATGTCGATCAGTGTCTGGGCAGTAGACAGCGGGATGACCTTCCCGATTGAGTCGATGCTAACTCGGCCAAGCATCTCACTAGCCATCATGACGTTCTGTGCCCGTCGTTCAGGCTCAGCGACATAGTCGAGATACCGACCTGCGCTGCGCTCCAACTGCTCAGCGTCAGGCTCCTCGGCCCAGATTGCTACGTTCCCCAACGGGGTGTCTTCACTGGCCCAGTACACCCGGCCGTCGACCGACTCTTTGCGAGTGAAGGTCACCCCGTTCACTGTGAGCGCAGCCGGGCTGCCATCAGCGTCGTGAATTGTGGAAGCCCTGGCCCAGTTCCCATGAGTCTTCTGGTCGTGTCCTCCGCCTTCGTGCTTGGCCAGGTCACCCCAAGCCCACCAGGGTTCGGCATCGTCGGGTGCCATCTCAGGCGGGACGTACACGTCCTCGAAGGTCAGCCCCTTCTTCTGCTGTGCCAGGAAAGCCTCATAGCTCATGCTGGTCATGCGGGGCGCTCCTTGTCGGTGTTGTCGAAGACCGTACCGTCACCGTCACCGTCACGGGGCTTGAGTACTGCGCTGAGGTCGAACTCATCGAGGGTATCGTTGACGAGCTTGGCCCCAGGGATCGTGGCACCGGTCATCTCGTAGGAGAAGTGCTCAGCGATCAACTCAGCGGGAGCGTGGATGTGCCAGTCGTCGGCCCGGTTGAAGTTCTGGTAGAGGTACCACGTTGTCGGGCCTTCGGGGTCCAGCTCCCTGAAGTTCTGCTGGAACCAGTCATTGGCGAGACGGTTGCGCACCGAGCGCCAGGAGTCCGGCCCCTTCCACTGCGACGTGCGCTCGTGGATCTTGTCGTCGATGTAGTGGCCTGCTTCATGCAAGATGAGCCGCCTCAGGCTCGCCCTGGTCTCGCTGACCTGCTGGCTCCAACTGCCCCAACGATCAAACTGTTCGGGGAGCTGGCTGTAGGTGTATTCACTCACTGGAAGGGCAAGCGGGTGAAGAGTGATCGTGTCAGACCCCCACGTGTAGGACGCCCCGTAGATTGGAGGGCCGTCTGGTGGGTTCCCGCCGACTACCACACGGGCAGGCCGAAGCTCTGGACTGATCTCGTTGAGGGCATCGGTGATGATCTTGCGAGTACGCTCGGTGTCGTCGAAGACCCAATCGCTGTCCTCGACGATGTCCCGCACCCAGTTGCCGTCAGCGTCGAACTCCTGGCCGAATTGGATGATGCCCCCACCAGGGAGCTTTCGGAAGCCCTCAGGCCGGTCGATGCCGAATGCGGTGCGGACATTGGTGTCGAGGCTGATGCGGATGTCTTCTTCGATCCAGCCGTCCCGGTCACCCCGCTTCTTCAAGCGCTTGCCAGGAAGCTCACCCGCCCCTTGGGTGAACTGCCGGATGCCCGTGGGCTTAGCAGCTCGGCCGTTGGCCCAGTTGCCGTGCGACGACTGATCGTCAGTGCCACCGTGTGCTTCACCGCCAGAGTGCTTCTTCACTTCGTCGGGAGCCTTGGTGATAGACCCCTCAAACCCCTCCAGCCACCAAAGGGGAACAGCCAGGCTTCCCGACTTCGAGACAGCCCGACCCATGTCTCCCTCTGCCTCGTTCTCCAGCACCCGGCCGTCGCCGTCACCGTCCACCGGCACCAAGGGGACCCCACCCATCAACCGATTCCGCCGAGGAATCTTCGGGTAGTGAGTCTGGACGACCTGGACACGGACTGTCCCGTCGGGGTCAGTCTCCCGGCCAACCACCTCGAACCGACCAGCGATGACGTACTCGGTCGGACCATAGTCAGAGACGAGCGAGTACCCACTTTCCGCAGTGGGGTCGTCCATCCAGCCAGACGACGACCCTTCAGCGTTGTAGTAAGCACCCCTCGCTCCTGGCTGAAGCTCGATGACAACCGAGGGGTTGTCGGTCGAACTCCGCATGAGAAACTCACGGGTCAGGCCACGGTGCTGAGTGTACGAGCCGAGCGGTGTGACGTAGGAATCTCCCGGCTGAAGGCTGAGCACTTTGGACGACGGGTCGACATCGAGTAGCACCCGGCGCACCACCGCATCGCTCGGACTGTTCTGTTCTGCGGCGGCAAAGGCCTGGATCGCTCGGCCATACGCATCAGCGACAGCTTCATCAACGAAGCCCCTGTCCTCAGCGTCAACATGGCTCAACTTGCGGGTGACGATGGCCCCGTACTCGTCAGACACCGGCTCGATCTTGTCCGTGTAGGTCTTCGGCATTTCAAGTCCGATAAGAGAGGCTGACGCTGCTCGCTGAAGAATTGACCCTGTGTAGGTCCACCAGCCTGAGCCGTAGTCAGTGAACCCACGCTCAAAGTCATCCTGCGCTGAGTCGAGGTTGACGTAGTAGTCGGTCTCGTCATAGCTCTCTCTGTAGAGCGGCAGATCACCGTGCCCCATGAGAAGCAGCTTGCCGTCTCCGTAGACCTGGAACCCAGGGCTTAGGAGGAACCGCCCACCTGACCCAGCAAGGTCGTGGTCTGCTGTGGTGGTGCCATAGCGACTGGCCCAGTTCCCATGAGTCTTCTGGTCATGTCCCCCGCCCTCGTGCTTGGTCAACTCAGGAGGCAGCATCTCGCCCAGCGCCCAAGCCCACGGCTCGATGACGTCGAGGCTGGCCTTGGCCATACGCTCACCAACCTGGCCGTCGAGCACCTTGCCATCACCGTCGCCGTCCACCGGCTCCCATGAACTCGTCACGGGGTTGAAGGTCTCGGTCTGGCGCAGGGTCACTTCCCACTGGCCAAGGCCCATGAGACTGTCGTAAGCGTTCCGATGGACTCCTGGCTTTGCAGAGACGAACTCACGGTGAACCACCTCGAAGCGGCCACCAGTGACCCACTGGTAGGCCTCTTGCATCGGAGGCTCTCGCCTTGAGATTGTCTCACGACGAGCGAAATTGGGGACCACCTTCGCCCCTGGCTCAACTCGAATAAGCACATCAGGGTAGGTGGTGTGGCCACCTGAACCAGGGCCACTGCCACCCAGATACTGGCTCGGCACCGACTTGTTAGGTGCGAACGACCCCAGCGGGAGAGCCACGGTGCTGCCGACCTCCGCCGTCAGCACAGAAGACTTCGGTGGAATGTTGGACAGCCCTCGGTACAACGACCCAGGGTATTCGGCCTCACCGTAGTGAAGGTCACGCAGGGCCTTGTACGCAGTGCCGACGAGCGCACGCTCTCTTCGATTGGCACCCATCGCCCACGCCTTCTTGTCACCGTCGATCAAGGCCGCCGTGGCTTCGGGTCCGATAAGGTCCTCCCCCGCCACTGCACCAGCAGGGACTGCCAAGCCCATAAGGCTGGCCGACATACGACGAAGCTTGGCGTTGCCGGTGTAGTCACCCGTGGCCCACTCTTCGTAGAAGTCTCCGAACACGGGCGAACCGTAAAGCTCGTGCTGGGCTGGTGGGGTCTGGCGCTCGACATCGTACATCTTCGACCCTTGGCCAAGCCCGACGAGGAACGGGTCACTGTCGCCGTATTGGACCTCCAGCAGCTCGATAGGAACCTCGGCGTCGAAGACGATGTCTTGGATTTTGGTGCTCCCCAGCGACTTGACCGTAGAAGGAACTCGGGTAGGGCTGATCCCCGGCAACGTGCGCTGGCCATTGGCCCAGTTGCCGTGCGACGACTGATCGTCAGTGCCGCCGTGTGCTTCACCGCCAGAGTGCTTAGAAAGAATGCCCTTCAGAGCAGCAGTGTCGAAGGCGTCACGAACCTGACGGGTGTCCTTGGCCCACTCGATCGGCTCGTTGTCCATCCACCAGTTCGCCACCTGAACAACGGTCATCTTGGACCAGTCAGGGCGAGTGCCCTTCTCAAAGAGAGACTGCTGGCCGATATACATCTCTCGATCAGTGCCCTCGTAAATGATGCCATCACGGTCCCGGTCGATCGGCTTTGTGGGCTTCACCCCTCGCCAACTGCCGTAGTCCTTGAGGTACTGGTGGAATGATTCCTGCATGTCAGCGCCCAAGTCATGCCGAATCCGTGCCGACAGAGCTGCTGGTGACGAAGGCCGATAAGCGGGGTCCCAGTTGATCAGCTTCTCCGTAGTGCGGTCGAAGTTCCTCTGGGGAAAGTCCAGCGTCATTGCGCTTGCGATGTCACCATTCTGGACACGGTACTTCCAGCCACGGACCAGCTCAACGGTCGAGTAGTTCGGGTCAGCAAAGTCGTACCCTTGGCGCATCCATGTGTAGCCGCCGTTCATCCCGTACTTGCTAGAGGTAGCCGAGACCTCGATGCGGCCATAGCCAGCCCTGGCAAGCTGGTCCTCCCAGTGCCGTACCAGGGTTGAGCCGATGCCCTGCTGTTGAGCACTCTTGTTCAGTGTGAAGCTCGCCATGTAGGCATACGGGTCAGCGTCGGTGTAGTGCAAGGCTCGCCGGAAATCCCCAACCACCTTGCCGTCGATCTCGACGACACCCCTGACAGTGATGTCGCCACCTGTCTCACGCACAGAGTCGACAACCGCCTCAACCTGCTTACCACCATCAACCAGGATGCTGGCCTCGAATATCTCCTTGCCGTGGCGATCCAGCCTTGAACTGCTGTAGCCCTCGGCAACATCGCTCGCTGTGAGCACCGGGTCGGTAGCGGTGATCAAGTCCCCGGCCTTGGTGGGGTACATCTTCCGCTTGTAGCTCTGACGATGCACAGCCTCCTCGCTCTGGAGTCGGCCTTCCGACATGACGATCGTTTCACCACGACGGGCCTTCTCGGCCAGTGCGTTGAGTTGACCGCCCGCTTCTACATCGTCAAGCCACCGAACAGCTTCATCGCTCCCGCCCAGCGCCTCGTGTAGATCTCTGCGGTTGACCTGACGCCTTGTCTCTTGGCGAACCAGTGTCCCCAGCGGCCCGTCAGGTAGGGGGTCGAAACTCAGGGAGCGTTCGGAATGCTCACCCTGGATAGCAGCAGCGAACTCCTCAGCAGTATTGAAGCCCTCCAGGGCGATGGCCTTGTCAAGAGCGACTGAGACACCGATCTGCTGGCTAGGCAAGCCGAGGCGGTCCACATAGCTATTGATGACTGAGTTCGTGTGATCGACACGCATCTGGTTCATCATCTTTGCGACGTGATCCCAGTTGGTCAGAGAGTCGGTGTAGCTCTTCCCCTCGGCAATAGCACTGCCAATGACCTTGGCCTCAACAAGAGAACGGACCTCGGCAGTGGTCCATGCGCCGTAAGCGCTCTCCCGCATAGCGTCACCCCACAGGGTGTCAAACTGGCCTGAAGCCACAGAGGCGGCGTAGAACGTGTCCGATGTCGAAGCACCAGTGAAGTTGCTTTCGGTAGCGAAGAGCCGCTGCTGCGACCCCTCGTAGAGCCGTGCCTGCATCGTCTCCGGCCCCAGGCCAGGCAGGTCAGTCGTTGGAGCATAATCGGGGAACATCTGCTGCTGAGCGTCCAGGGGCGAGATAACAATGTCGTTGTAAAGAACACTGCCAATGGACTCTGCGCTGTCGGGGTATCGTGCATAGGACCAAGGAGAGCGGTCGCTCAAGTTGGCATGAATCACCTGGCCAGGTTCAAGGCCCTCAAGGCGTGCCCTCACCGTCTCTGGCACCTCAGCACCTTGCAGCGACTGGAGGAACTCAGTCCCAGTGACGCCCTCTCCAGCAACGTCAACCTGAACCATCTTTCCGGCTACGTCGAACAGCTGCCCAGGCTGAACGTACTGGTCCATTGGCCCTGGGACCGGCTGGACAATGGCGTAATCATTGCGGCCACCAGCCAAGGCCTCGTCTCGGAAGGCGCTGAAGTACTCGACAGGGTCTTCACCTTCGGGAACCTGGGAGTATTGAAGATTAATGAACGGCCTGAAGCTGTGCGGGTGAATAGCAACCAAGGCCCAGTCACCCGAAGTCACGGTCAGCTCTCCATCAACGAACCGGTCAGGGTTCACCGGCCGTCGATAGCGCATCATGACCTCAGAGGCAGTTTCAATATCAAGCTCCCCAACGACGACCTTCCATTCTCGGCCGAACTCGTCGAAGTAGCTGCCCCCAGTAGGGATGCTGGTCTTGCTGCCCCGTGCCCAGTTACCGTGGCTCGACTGATCATCAGTGCCACCGTGGGCGTTGCCGCCTGAATGCTTCGAGATTGTGCGGGAGAGAAGGAACTCGACCAGAGCACGGATCTGGTCGTCGGTCTTGAGGTCGGTCGCCTTGGTGTAAACCACTGGACTTTGACTTGCAGACTTGCTCACTTGATAAGTGCCAGTACCGTCATCTCGCCACTCGGAGAACGTGCCCAGGTCGAAGAAGGCGATCTGGTTGGTCTGAGCGCTGATTGCTGCGGCCAGACTGGCGTCCTGCACAACGACCGAGACATCGAGGTAGACCGTGCCCCCGTCGACCCAGGTCCCGAGGTGAGCGTTGGGCTGAGCGAGCAGGTCGGCGTGGCGCTTCATGTAGCGCTTGACGATCTGAACTCCCTCCTCGGTCCAGTCCTCCCCCTCGGACGGCTCGATCGGGTACTTCTCCTCGGCCTTGTCAGTGACCGCCACAGCGAAGCCCTTGCGGGCGAAGTTCTTGCGCTTGGGGTTGAAGGTCAGCCCGCCATCGGTACGGGTGAGCGCCACGAGATGACCGGCCGACCCCTTCATCGAACTCGGCATCGCCCCGATCGTCACCGCATTGCCGGGTGTCGTGAACCGGCCGATCTCATCGTGATACGGGTTGAACTTCTCGATGCTGGCGAAGGCTTCCCGCCGAGAGATCGTGCGGAAGAGGACAGCGAGCATCGTGTTGCGACTGGTCATGCTCGGCGCTCCTGATCGGTGCCGTCGAGGATGTAGCCATCGCCATCGCCATCACGGATCTCGATGCTCATGACCTCCACTGCATCACCGGTGGCCACCCGCCACTCACCAAGGGCACTCATCTGCCAACCCTTTGCTCCAGTGACCGCAGGACGCACCGTCACCACACCGATTTGTGAAGGATCGAGATTGGCAAAAGCCTCATGGTTGACACTGAAGAACAGCGGGTCAGGCTGCTTCGTGAAGTGCTCTCGCCAACTGGAGAATGTCTGGTAGATGTCAGCCCGGTCCCGGCTGTCCTCGATCTTCTTCTGGTCCCCGAACTGGCTCTCGTAGGTGACACTGCTCGTAGGGTCCCAACTCCAGGTCTTGGCCTCAGCCTTCATCTCCTCGACATAGGCGGGGCCAGTGTCATCCCGAACTGCTCGGCGCAGCTCGTGCATCCCAGTGACGATGGCTTCAACAATCTTGCGGTCGCCCGTGAAGCTGATTGCTGCGTCAGTGCCACCGCCCAGCCCAGCAGTGTTCTCCAATTCGCTGCGAGTCTTCAGCCCCGTAGCCAGAACCGCTTCAGCGGCTGAGGTGACGTGGTACAGCTCTTCAGGCAGCTCATCCCAGTTGCCTCGCTCGGGCTGAGCCTTGTAGCCCCAGCGTTGGAAGGCTGGCGACTGCTTCTCCGTCTCACCCTTGCTGTGGGAGTAGTCGTCGATGAACGCCCGCCCAGCGTCGATCTCGTTCATGGAGATCGCATGCGCAATGGACGCCTCCCACTCTTCAGTGATCCTGCGGCCAATAGTCTGAGCACCACTCAACTCTTCGGTATAGCCCTGCTCCTTCGAGGCGGCATAGTACGCATCGGTCAAGCCAGGGCCTCGAAAGCCGTTCCGGTCATTCTCGGCCACTGCCACCGGCAAGCCGTCCTCGGCAATGACCTGTGTGTTGAACCACTCGGGGTGATCCTCGAATGCCTTCAAGCCATCAGCCCAGCTCTTCTTGCCAATGTCGTTGAACCCCGGCGGCACAGAGCCAGGGACCCAACGACCATCAACAACGCTGCCACCCGGCACACCCTCGGCTGCGCCACCTCGTGCCCAATTCCCATGTGTCTTCTGATCGTGGACAGCGTGCTTCGAGAGGGCGGCAGCGAGGTTTGTGTCAAGCTCTTCAGTGAGGTCATGGGCCTTCATGCGGCCCGCTCCTTGTCGGTGTTGTCGAAGACTTTGCCATCACCGTCACCGTCTCGCACCGTTTCCACTTCGATCACGAACTGGCCATGCTCGACACTAGTACCGACCACCTTCATCGGCAGCCCTACAAGGTACTCACGCTCCTCGGGGATACTCCCAATGCCACTGACGTTCAAGGCTTCGCCTTGGCGCATCACCAAGACCACCCTCTTGTCGGGGATCATCAAGTGATCCCTGTTGCTGGAGAAAGACGAAATAGACCGGTGGGTAAGGGTGTCACCCACTTCAATGCCGCTGACATCAATGTTCATGCCACGGTAAAGCGGAGCAGGCACCTCCATTGAATTACGGCGTACCGCATCCAAGAAGGCGGTTGCCTTCGGCTCTCCTCGCTCCATGTCTTCCCGAAGAGCCTCCATCTTTGTCATATTGCCTTGCCATCTGTCCACGCCGTAGATCAAGGCTTTGCCCTCATCCCCGTACAGCTCAACCAGCTTGGATCGGTTGTAGCGAGTCTTCGACGGGTTGCTACCACTCATATCCATCAAGGCCAGAAGCTCACCTGGGCTGTGGTGTTCTGGGATTTCATCACCGAACATGCCACGGGCGTAAGGCTCGCCCGCTTGGATGCCCCGGTCCAAAGGACTCGCCAGCACTTCGTCCCAGCTAACACTCCCATGCGCCCAGTTGCCGTGAGTCTTCTGGTCGTGGGTGGCGTGCTTGGCGATACGGCCAAGGAGGAACTCCATCAGAGCCTTTGGGTCCTGCCTCGAAGGTTGTGGCTCACTGAGTCGGCGGTCTGGCCCATCACGGAGCATGTCCTGCTCCTCGGCAGTGAGGATTACCCACTCGCCATTGCGCTTGCCCACCGAGTTGGCAGCGTCGATCTCAGCTTCGTGCTCTGCGGGGGTGGGTTCACGGCGGGTCTCTCGCCGCCCTGGTGTGGCGACGTTGAGTCGACCGACGCCCTCAGTCTTCTCGCTCATCTTCCCCCCAGACATAGCCTTGACCGTATTGGTTCGCCCAGCGGGTTGCCCCGCCAGTGACACTCTCTGGCTTCCCTGCTCCTTCACCCAACGGAGCAACTCCAGGCATCTGTGATCGGAACTCCTCGATGGCAGCGTCAGCCTCGGGACCGTGGCCCAACTCGTGGTGGATACCCCGAGTCACATCAAGCGCCCAGTGCTTCCGTGCCACAGGAGGCCAGTCGAGACGGTGCTGCTCCCAGGTCACCGACTGCACCTCTCGGGGCAGCACCCCGTGCCGAGCTGCCACGTTGCGATAGGCGTCAGCGATGAGGGGGTAGGCACCCTTGACCCCGGCCGACACCGATGAGGGCGTTCCCAGAATGCTGAGCGACGACAGACGGCCTCGGGTGCCGTCGTAGCTCAACAGGGCATTGCGGTCCAGCTTGGTGTCGATCTCCCTGGAAGAGGTGGTCACCGGGATGCCGATAGCGATGCCTGCTGCATGCGTGTCGACCGTGAGTTCTCCGAAGTCAGCATCGAAGGGGTCCCGCAGGTTGTTGTAGAAGGACCGGATCTTCATGTCGACACCCATCAGGTCATCGACGGCGGTGTAGTCCTCGGTCTTGCCCGCTCGGAACATCTCCACCGACCGGGCCATGTTGTACTCGCTCTGCCACCGGAAGCTGGCACCGCCAGGGAGAGTGACTCCTTCGTCCTGAGAGATGGAGCGGATGACGTGGGCAGCAGCTTCGGGACTCAGGTCACTGACCCGCTTGCCAGCGGTAATGTCAGGCAGCTCACCCTCACCGGCAGGTTGTTTGCGGCGACCATTGACGTCGTCGAGCAGACTGTTGGCCGACGCAGCCATCTCCTCGGTGAGCACTGGGTTGGTGCTGAGGACACGCATGACCTCAGCGGCCATCACCATGTTGGCGTCCCAGTCGCACTGCGGGCTGAGCCGAGCGATGATGCCGTAGGCGATGTCAGGGTGGACGCCAGCCTCGATGGCCAAGGTCTCCCCGAACTCATTCCCCAGCGGGTACCACGAGCGCCACTGCTCCGAGTCGGGGTTGGTGATGCCCCTGAGGAAGCTCTGCTCGATGTTGTGCTCCATCAGAGCCACAGCCTCTTCGAGGTCAGTGACATTGCCGAAGCCAGCCAGCTCCTGAACTCGGCCAAGGACCTTGGCCTCCCACTTGGGGTCCCGCTTCGCAGCGCTGGCGTGGTCTGATCGGTACTCGGATGCTCGGTTGTAGTCGCCCCTCTTGCCTGAGCCGGGAGTGGCTACATTGAGTCGCCCAACGCCAGTGGCCCAATTACCGTGAGTCTTCTGGTCGTGGGAGGCGTGCTTGGAAAGCCGAGACTCCAGCGCAGCCCTAGCTGCAACACCGAGCGCCTCACGAACCTCACGAGTGTCGGCCTCGAACTCAACCGGCTCGTTGTCCATCCACCAGTTTGCTACCTGAACAACGGTCATCTTAGACCAGTCAGGGTGAGTGCCCTTCCCGACGAACTGCTCTTCGTCGGTCCCGTCGTTGACGTAGCCGTCTCGGTCTCGGTCAATCATCTGAGTCGGCTTCGTCCCGTACCAGACACCGTCTTCTCTCAAGTACTGGTGGAACGATTCCTGAGCTTCGTCACCCAAGTCCCGTCGAATGATCTCGGACATTTCAGTAGGTGACTGCGGGCGGTGCTCACGCTTCCACTTCTTGAAGCCCTTCAGTGTGTTGTCGAGACCGGGGGCGTCCAGTGGTTCTCGGCCAATGGGGTGGGTCGCCTTCCACCCCCAGTCCGCAGCCAGGCGGCTCACTGCTTCTTCAGGGCGCAAGAAGTCGTAGCCCTGGCGCATCCATGTGTAGCCGCCATTGAACAACTGGCCCAGCGACGTGGCCCGAGTCTCCATCCGCTCATACCCAGCCCTGGCGAACTGGTCTTCCCAGTGGCGCACAAGAGCAGAGCCAATCCCTTGGTCTTGGAACTCTTCCTTCATATTGAAATACTGCATTTGGACGTAGGGGCTGGGCGGGGCATCACCTTCGAGATAGTGCAAAGTTCGAGTGAAGTCGCCTATAACCACTTCGCCCTCATTGCCGAAGTTCACCTTGCCATAGACGCTGATCGTGCGGTCAGGGTTTGGCGAAGCCATCGTGACCTCTACTTCGATACGAGGTTGGTGGTCACCAGAAATGCTCAGCTCGAAAAGTTCCTTGGCGTGCTGAAGCGCTATCTCTCGACTAATTCCAGACCCATTCGCCAGCTTGCGAAGATCCTTCACATGGATCGTCGGGTCCGTTGTGTCAGTCAGCTCCCCCACCTTGGTGGAGTAGCCACCTCGTGCCCAGCTCCCGTGCGACTTCTGGTCGTGGCCACCGCCGTAGTGCTTGGCGATGTCGTTGAGGGACTCGACCTCGTCGTACCAGTCGGTGCCGTAGGGAGCCTTGTGCCACGGACCCTTGTGGAGGAACCGGCGAGACATCGAGCTGATCTCCCAGTCGGCGTACTCCTCAGCCGTCTCGGCCTTGAAGAACGTCTTGTGGTCCTCGGGGGTGAAGACCTGATCCATCACCGGGTCATAGACATTACCCTCGGCCGTCTTGACCCAGGCATGAGCGATGCGGGGGTTGCCCATCCCCTCGATGGAGCCGTGGACGAGGGTGGCCTTTGCCTGCACCGCACAGTCCCACGCCAGCTCGTAGCACTTGCCGATGCGGTCCTTGAACTCAGCAGGGGCATCCCAGTCTGGACGAGGCAGCTCCCCGCCACCGTTGGCCCAATTACTGTGGCTCGACTGGTCGTGACCGCCACCTTCGTGCTTCTCCAACGGCATGAGGGTCGGGTAGGGGTCGAGCTTGCCGAACTCATCATGGAAGACGAGGCCAGTGGTGCAACGGCAGTGGGGGTGGGCAGGCGGGTGGACGATCTGCTGGCCCTTGTTCGAGAGCCAGGTGCTCCCGATTGCTGCCTCAGAACGGTTGAGCGGCCCGCACTCGGGGCAGACCCGTTCGTCGTAGGCAGTGATCCAGACCCGCATCGTGCGAGGAGGCAACATCCCGGTGGCCTCGACCCGACGCCAGTACTCGTGCTGTCCGGCGTTGACGGCTGAACTCACCTCGGTGCGAGCGATCATCTTGGCCCGGTAGTTGCGGAGGCGCTTGGCGTAGGCCTCGACCTGCTGGGTGATCTGGAAGCCGGACGCTCCTGAGTTGATCAGTTGGGTCCGGTACTTGTCGACCGCCACGACATGAGAAGGCAGCAGCCCCACTTGGTTGTAGATCTCTCTGACGATCTCTTCCCGCCGCCAGTTGTCCCGCACACCCTGAGCGACCACCGTGGCCACACCGTCGTTGGTGGCCTGGCTGGCAGCGACAAGCCTGGTCTGGATGTCTCGGAAGGACTCCTGCACCCACGGGTTGGACTCTTCCCAGCCGACCGTCAGCCTCGGGTTAGGGAGGCCGACACCCGCTGCCGTTGCTGCACCGCCACCCCAGAAGGCGTCTTGCAGCATCTCGTTCATCACATCGAGGTCCCACTGGACCGCTTGCGCTCGGTCGTAAAGCTCCTCGACCGAAATGTCACCAGCGATGAACTCAGCAATCAGGTTGCCCAGCTCGCCACCCTCTTCTGTGGCGATGCGCAGCCACTCGACAGCGAACTCTTCCTCGTAGCTCTCAATAAACGACACAACCCGATCAAGAACCTCATCACCACTGAAGCTCGGGGCTGTCGGCAGAACGTCGGTCACGGCCTACCTACCCCTTGGGGCTGGCGGCAAAGGGTGCTGGCTGGTCGGAGACCCCGCCCTTCGACTTGGCACCGTTCTTCTTCGGATCGGCGTTGCCCGCCGCTGGCCCCTTCGGCTTGGGCTGGTTGGTTGCCGGATCGGCGTTGCCCGCTGCCGGGTTCGGCATTGGCATCGGCTTCTCGTCTGTCCCGCCGTCGTCTTGGCGAGTTGGCAGATTGGCAATCCCTCGGAGGTAGTTCTCCAAGTCGATGTCGGGGAACAGGGGAACTCCCGAACCGGCGAGCACCTGGATGTAGTTGCCGACTGCGCCGAGGTCTGGCGTCTCGATGTCGCCCGGCAGGATCGACGGAAGCCGGGACTGGTCCATCTTGTTCAGCTGAAAGAGGCGGGGCACGGCCTGCTTGTTGAGCACCTCGCTGATCGACATGATGTAGGAGTGCAGTGAGGTGGCGAAGAGGTCGGTCTTGTCGCTCGACATGGCGAAGGAGCCATGCGTCTGCTGGCCGAGCATGATGAAGTCGGCCAGGACTGTCGAAGCGATGCGCTGGTCGTAGCGGGTGACGATCTCGCTGGTGTCGAACTGGCGGTTGCCGCCCGAGCTGAGCAACTCCAGCTTGAAGAGCTGGTGGCCCGCCTCGTCGTACACCGACGGGAGGATGGCCCCTTCCAGCTCGTCTCGCCGGATGTTCTTGACCATCTCCTTGTACTCCTCGAAGACGAGCTTCTGAGCAGCAGTGGCGTCGGAGCGCATGATCTGCGGGTCGACGTAGATCATCGGAAAGCCAGCGAGATCACGCTCGACGCCGATGGCCTCGATCTCTTCCATGCGCTTCTTGAACAGCCAAGGGCGGTAGGCGTTCCGCAATACGGAACGGCCCTCGGGGTTGTTCTTGTGGGTGGTCGTGCGAAAGAGCAGGCCCTTCTTCATCGGGATGTCCCGAATCTGGTAGTCGGGTGCCGAGACCTGGCGCATCCCGACGATGTCGCCGTTGTCCTCGAAGAACCACTCTTGCAGCGAATCCTGCGAGCGGATCGGCATCTTGCGCCAGCCGACCTTGGCGTCGGTGTAGCGGGAGTTGTAGCGAAGGTTCTTGTTGTCGCCCTTGCGAATCTTGTAGACGACCTCGTGGAAGCTCCAGCCGTACACCAGCATGGAGAGCACCTCAGAAATGAAGTCGCTCCACGACACTTCCATGTCGTGCATACATTCGTGGACGAAGGCCGCTGCCTCTACATCCTTGGTCGAGTGGGAGAAGGGCTGAACTCGCCAGGAGACCCCACGCAGGAGCTTGTCGATGGCGTAGATGATCGAGCCGATGACTGGGTCGTTGTCCCGCATCTCTCGATAGACCTGGATGGCCCGATAGCCCGAGAGAGCTGGAATGAACTCCTCATGGACGTAGCCGCCCTGGCGCTGCAAGCCAGTGACACCAGCCTCGATGTAGGGACTTGTCGAACCCGTCTGCATCTCACTGCCCGAAATGGGAACTGACAGTCGCTCTTGTGCTGGCATGAAGGCGTCCTTTGATGCCATTGATGAGGCAAGTCAGACAGTCGTTCTCACCAATCTAGCGTGCAAGTGTGCTAGAAGGCTAGTCAGCTCTTGAGAATGGCAGCAGGGGAGACAAGCGGGATGTACGCATTGCGCCTCGACCAAGCCAGCGCATCAGCGATGAACGAGTCTGGTGGGTGGCCCGACCCGTAGAGATCGTTGGCCGTGGCGTACTTCAGCTCCTCGAAAGCGAACTTGATCCTCGGGCCGGTCATCGCCCGCTGCTCGACCCCTGAAACGAACTCATTGAACGCCGCCTCACGCTGACGTCCACGCAGGACGAAGTCCGTGGTCTTGTTCCGGTCGTAGACGATGAGATCATCGAGCACATCACCCAGGCCGGTGGCGTCATGGACCAGCAGACCGCCGAACATGTCGAGCCGGGTCTGAAGATCACCGACCATCTGGGGCCACGGCTTGCGACCCGTTCGCAAGAAGGCAACTCGACGCCAAGGGTTTACGTCGGTGCGCCAGGTGGACATGATCGTCCAGTCCAGCTCCTTGGCCCAGTCAACACCGGTGACGTAGGTGCCCTCGGGAACCGGAAGCTCGAAGATGAGTCGCTCGTCGAGGTCACCCTCGTAGACGCCCAGCTCAGGGTCGAACATGGCCTCGACTGCCTCGGTGTTGATGGCACGGCCAGCGTGAGACGGCTCTTGGAGGTCGTACTCCGTGTTCCACATCGTCTCGGAGACTTCCTGCTTCTTGCGCTTGATGGCCTCCATGGACAGCCAGCCGGGGTGCTCCTCGGTCCCGACGGACTCACGCCAGCACCAGTGGTGGACTGGCCACCCTTTCTGGTTGGCACGCTTGAGCAGCTGGGTCATTGTGCCGTTTGGGTATTGGTGGGTCGAGCTGATTACCGTCTGAGCGAGTAGGCCCCGAGCATCCATCGGCTGGCCCTGGGCAGCCTCGAAGATTTCCATCTCCATCTCGTCGACCTCGTCGAGGCGCAAGCGCTGAGGGTGCGGCCCTCGCACAGACTTCTGGGATGCCATCAGGGCCGTGATCCAGGCCCCACCTTTGAGCTTGGTCTTGAACTGCGTCGGGTCGTCCTTGAGCAACTGCTTCGGTGCCCGGTCGCTGTACCACATCTCGTGGGTGACCTCATGCACTCGCTGCGACTGGGAAGCAGACCCACCCAGCACCGTGACCTGTGCGCCCAGCGCTACGGCCTCTGTGAGCGACAGGACGCCCATCAGCGTACTCTTACCCCCGAAACCACGAGAGGCCTTCCAGAGGCTGATGGGGGCCTCTGCGAAGAACGCTTCAGCGAAAGCGTCGAAGGGTGCGCTGTGATCCTCGCACACGCTGTGCCGTGGAATCTCGAAGCCCCACATGGCCTTGACGTACCACCAGAGTTCCTCCTTGGTCTTCGGAGGACGAGCAACGATCATCGTCATTCGGGAGACCTGACTTCGATGACGATGTCGTCAGCGGTGGGGAAGGTCTGGGTCGTGCCGCCCCCGAACGTGACGTGAAACCGGCCGTAGTAGGTCCCCGCCTCGGTGAAGACCGGGATCGTAGAGACTTCACCGCTGGCTGGCGTATCGAGGGTGACAACCGCAGTGACGTCATCGCCCGGCCCGTAAGCCCTGAACTCGATTGTGGCCCCGCTGACATCAACCACGTCGCCTGCACCGTCTTTCAAGACGACAGACATCACTGAGCCAGTGTCGTTGGCCCTCGTGTACCAGTCGGCGTCGACAGTGAAACGGTTGCTCATGGTTTGCACACTTTCAGATTGGCAAGGACTATAGCGCAGGCACTACTTGCTGTTGAGCAGCCAACTCGTTCTTGTCCAGCACTGTGGCAGTGAGTTGGTTTGCCCCCGCCACCGAAGTGGTCAGCTCGTTCTTGTCGGTGATCGTGACCGAGGTCGGAGTGAGAACCGGGTGAGCGCCAACCGCCAGGGCGTCGATGAGTGTCGAGACTGTCAGTGCAGCAGCGGTGACGCTTGCGTCTGCCGTAGCAGCCGGTGCGCCGACGACGACCCCGGTCGAGATGGGGCCAGGAGTGGTTGAAGCGCCTGTGCCACCTGCTGCTGCCGCTGAGATGGACGCTGTGGTCGTGATGGCCGATGGACTCGTCGAGCTGCTCAAGCCTCCTACGGCACCCGGCGTTGGCATGGAAGCCGTCGTCGAGATAGCGGCAGGAGAAGTGGCAGCATCACCACCGCCAGCCGCAACTCCTGCGACTGAAGTGCTCGTGGCAACCGCTGCCGGGACCACCGACGCATCTGCCGACTCTGTGCTGGAAAGGGTCGTCGAGGCTGTCGCAACTGCTGGGCCAGCTACGGCATCACCCGTAGCAGTGCCTGCCAGCGACGCTGTCGTCGTGAGAGCTGTTGGAGCGACAACCCCATTACCGCCAGCACTGGCAGTAGCAGCAACCGACGTGGTCGTTGCGATGGCGTCAGGTGACGCCTCACCGCTGGTAGTGGTAGCAGCAGAGATCGCCGTCGTCGTTACGACAGGTGCAGGGGCAACATCGGCATCACCCGCCGTAGCAGGCCCTGAGAGCGCTGTAGAGGCGACGATCGCTTCAGGGGTCGTAACCACCCCGCTACCTGCTGCGGCGACACCAGCGACCGTCGTAGCAGCGCTGATGGCCCCTGGAGCGACTGTGGCATCTCCCGTAGCGGTTCCGGCAGCGGTTGTTGAGGTGGTGATGGGTGAAGGAGCCGTTGCAGCGCCGCTACCGGCAGCTGCCGTACCAGAAACAGAGACTGTGGCAGCTATGGCAGCTGGAGATGTAGCTGCGCCAGCGCCGCCGAGCGCTGTACCCGAGACCAAGGTTGATGCACTGATGGCCCCTGGAGCGACTGTGGCATCTCCCGTCGCAGAGACGTTGCACAGCCAGTTGAGGAAGTCGTCTGCGTACTGCTGGAAAGCGGTGTTGCCGTTGGCGTAAGAACCATTGAACAGCCAACCGGCCGAATCGTTCGTCAACGGCGACGAACCCGAAGTGTTGGCGTGGAGCGTCGATCCGTCGGCCAGCACCCACACAAGCATCGCCGTATCTGCCGAGCCGAGCTGCACCAGAGCCGTACCGCCCGTCAACAGTGCAGACGCCGGGACCTCGTCGTGTGTGACGGTTGTAGCCGACACGGTGACCGTCGAACTAGTCGATTCGCCGGTCCATGCAAAGTGCGTCGCCCCGTCGAGGTAGTACACCGAAGCCGTCGTCTGGCCTGATGCACCGGAACTGCCTGTACGGATGCCCCATTTGTTCGCCTTCGTGACGTTTCGGCTAGTCGCCGCCGATCGTGGCGCACCCGAGAAGTCGGACAGCCATTTGCCGTTGATGCGGAAATCTGCGGCTGTGGTAACGAGATGCCCGTCCAGGCCGGTCGTAACCTCGGCGTCCTGATCGTCGTACACAGTGACGGTGAACCCGAGCGCTTCGGCCCGGTCCTTTAACCACGTTTCGTCTGTAGTGAGCGACGTATCATCGGCAACGACCAGCGCGAGAACGGTCATCAGTCCAACCTGCCCGCGGCGTCACGCAGCGGCCGATCGCCGCGGGTGAGCGGCCCAAACGCTTCTTCCCAATCCGCTCGCAAAGCGGTGCGGATGCGAGCGGGCATGTCGTCGATCACGTCGAGCAACACGTCACCATCGACGGGCAGCCCGGCCGCCTGGATTTTGGCGGACAGCACGTCCGAATCGCGCAGCTTTGGGCGGGTGCGGACCGACCATTTCGGCACCGGGTCGTCCCAATCCAACGCCCGCCCCTGGGCACGGGTCAACGGCACTATCACACGAGGCACACGACCATCGACACCAAACTGGCCTTGTAACCCGTTAAACACGGCCTGTCTCTGGGCGGGGAGCCACGGCACCGGTAGACGTTTCGTTGGATGCGTCGTCCCAGACGGCACATCCAACGCGGTTAGGTACTGCTGCGGGGCGTCCTGCGGCAGCCATTTCGACACCAGCGACGGGATACCGCAAACATGGTGATAGCCGAACACGGCGACCGCACCGTGCGGGCCTGCGTCTGGGTTCACGGCCAACCCGCACACATAGTCAGTGCCTGCGTTGAACCTGGCCTTAGCTGTCCACGCCATGTGTCCCCACTTCAGGATCTCGGCCATCGGCCCCTTCATAGGGCTAGGGGAAGGATCAGGGAACGAGGTCCATCTGAACGTAGCCGTTGGCGTCCAGGGTGACCGTGAAGGTGCCGCTGGTCGAGGTGACCGTGCCGCCGAAGTCGACCATGCAGAGCATCTGGTCGGTGTCGGCCGTGGCGGCGTCGTCGTAGATCACGAGGGCGTCAGCGTCGATCGTCGTGCCGGACCAGGCGGGGCAGGTGCCTTTGATGTCGAGCACACCGGTGGCTCGGGTGCCGACGACGATCTCCTTGGTCGTGATCGAGCTGTCGATCGTGTTCCCACCGGCCGTGTAGCCCGCAGAAACAACCTCGTTGCCAGACAGGTCGGCCCAGGCCGGGGTGGTCTGGTTGAAGTCGGGCGTCGAGGGAGACGTCGAGTCGAGCATCGCACCCTTGATGGTGCTCGTGTAGTCGAACGCACCTGCCACGCCGTTGAGAAGATCAGCGAAGGTCTGGAGGTAGAGGCCTGAGGATGTTGCCATGGAAGGTTCCTATCTGAGCAAGGTTGTGACAGGCTCCGGCCGAACAACCGCATCCTGATGATTGTCGAACTCGTGTTCTGAGTGTCCGAGGTCGCTACAGCGAACCTGAGCGATGGGCTTGCCGAAGTGGTTGTAGATCGTGCGGGTCTTGTTCTTGCGCTGAAGGAAGCCGAGCCGAAACTTGCTCCCTTTCACTTCACGAGCCATTTCCTCGGATGCCGACGTCACCCAGAGGTTGACCTCGTTGTCATAGGCGAAGTCGCCAGTGAATGCTGTCGGCATTGCATCAGGGTAGCGCAGCAATTTCGCCAACTGCAATGGCCAACTTGCACACTTGCTGAACTGTCAGCCTTCGATTACTTCTGCGTCGACAATGTCTTCCCGTTGCGCTGCTGCTTGCTGAAGCGCCCGCAGGTAGGTTTCGGTGTCGCCTTCTGCGATGACGATGGTTTCTCTCGTCTGTGTGGTGTGCTCGGTCTTCGAGGGGGCAGAGAGGCCGTAGAGGCGCTCGATCCGATCCATCGTAGAACCCACCCGGTCGAAGGCAGCCAGGTCGCCAGTGAGCGCCCGGTCCCAGTGGACCGAGAGCATCATCTCCAGGCGGTTGTAGTGCAGATGGCGAAGCTCCTGCACGCTTTCGTGCAAGGCCTCGTCCATGGCAGCAGACACCCAGCCCTTGGCGGTCTTGGGTTGCACACCGAACTGTTCGGCAATCTGGCGGTAGGAGCACCCGGCAGACTTCATGCGGACCGCAGCGATCTTGCGCTCGGCCGATGACAACTCAGGAAGGATCACCGGGTTGCGCACCTCGATGTCCTCGGGCTGAAGGTCTTCGCCCTCGGAGGTGTGGATCGCCGTGATCTCACCCCACTCGCCCGTGTCGTCGACAAGGCCGTGGCTTTGCACGAGCTTGAGACGGCGCTCTTCTTCTTCAGGCGTGAGGTCGCTCATGCCGACGACCCTAGCGGCTCACTGAAGGCCGGTGCTCGCCTGCACGGGCCGAGGGGTGATGCTGCCGTCCTGAGAGTTGTCAGAACCTGCTTCACGCAGGACCCAGACCTGGACCGTGTTGTCTTCCTGGTGACGGGCAACAACCTGCTCTGCCTTGGCCCCCATGGACGTGCGAAGGCTTGAAGCGTCCTTGCCGTCGAGGTTCTTGAAGACGACCCAGACGCCAGGGTCAGCTGCTTGCACAGCGAAGTGTGCGTCGGCCCATCGACCCCTTCGGCTGACACCGGGCGGCGGTCCTTCATGGGAAAGTTCGATCTCGACGCTCATACTCTTGCTCCTTTGCTTGGTGCCGATCACCTTACCGACACACGACAGCATGGGCAAGCAAACTTGCTACCTGACCAGCTTGGCCTACCTGACCAGCTTGGCCTACCTGACCAGCTCGACCCGCCACTCGTCACGGCTGTGGATGGTCAGGGTCCAGGCCCTAGTACAGCGCCTCCCATAGGCCACTCCTGCACTTGACGCAACGAAAGTCTGGGCTGGAAGGCTTGGCTTGGCCAGAGCGCTTTACTGGTCGGTTGTCCCAGAAGCGACCGTGCCCACATCGAGGGCACAGGCCCAGGCACTCACCATCGCTCCCCTTGTCAGTGCTGGAGACTGGAGGGAAGTGCCTTTCGGATTGCTCTCTCTTCCTTTCTTCCCACGCCCTGACCTCCTTCGTGCCCTGGCGTAATCGTCTCCGCTGCTTTCTCTTGTACCGACGCTCCTCATCGCCGTACATACCTCCCTGACCAGGGACATAGTCCTGACCAGGGTTTCCCACCTCGGCCATTCCGCCCTCCTTTGTTGGTTACCTGACGGTACCAAAGGGTTCAATGGCCTCAAAGCTCCCAATTACAATTTCTAAAAAAATGGAATCTGTAGATGGGTTGATCTACGCCCACCCCAGGGGGTTCCCTTCAATTTTCCGAGGGGGGTGGGGTAACCACCCAGAGTGGTGGAATAACCACCCAGAGTGATGAGGAATGCAGGGGGATGAGGGGTTGTGAGGAGGGAGATGATTTGAGGTTGGGCTTGCACACTCGTGGTGGTGCCCTCTCCGGCCTCTGCTCCCTGCATCCCCGTTTAGGCCTGTGACCTGGGGTTATGTAGTGCTTCCCCGTTAAGAGACTAGGTAGATATCACACGCTGTCAAGCTGTCTAGTCTACCCCTGGCTCCCTGTCAAGCTCATCACACACATTTCTTCAGGCTCATCCTAGCTTTACATAATGACTATTTCCGGCGGGTAGTAAGGGCTATGACCTCTCCACCAGGGCACGGGTGATTGCTGCTGGCTGGAGGGGCTGCGGTGTGGGTGCTGCTGAGGGCCTATCACAGGTACCGCTAGGGCCACTAGGGCCTCTAGGAGACCACCTCTAGGGCCACTACTAGGACCACTACAGGTACCCCCTACCCACAGCCTCTCTTACCCCCTGTGTGTGCTCTATCCCCTCTAGTAGGCCCTCTAGCACTCTCTACCCCCGCATCTTGGATGCCTGAGTGGATTCTCATCCCGGCTCTCACAGGGCCTGTGGTGTGTCTCTCAGGGCAGCCAACTACAGAACAGCCTTTCTCCCCCACCCCCTCCACACGAATAGGCCAATGAGGGGCTTGTCATATGCCCCCTCTACAGGCTCTCATTGATGCGCTTCCCCTAAGAGGCTCTCTCGAAGAAGCCCCTATACGGCCCCCTCTAGAAGGCCCTCTCTATGCAAGCGTGCTAGTAGGTGCAAGTGTGCAAGTACATCTCTAGGGAAAGGCCCTCTATAGCGGCCTCTGTGTGTGCTCGTGCATGGCGGGCCTACAGCACCTCGTGGGAGCTGTGGCACCTCTACACCATGGAGTCCCGCTCAGAGGAAGACATCACCATGGTACGGCTCTATCTGGAGGAGCTGGGTGAGCTGTTGGGTATTTCAGCTCCCGCCGTGCTCGACCTGCACGAGTTCTGCACCTCAGACGATGCCGATGTCTGGGAGCTGGCCATGGTCACCATCGAGCGCATGGACGATCCCCTCGGCTACGTCTAGGAAGCGACCTCTCAGCTTCACCAGTTCTTCCAGTCCTCGGTGTCGAACCCGGCTTCCTTCAGCGCATCGGTGACCCAGACCTCACCATCGGCATGGCGGAGGTCGGCCAACCATCGGCCGTACTTCCCCGTCTTCTCGGTCGTGATGATGAACGGCCAGCCATGGTCGGCGTCAGGGCCGAGCCACTCCACCAGGAAGTCCTTGGCAGCGAGTCCCCACACACGCTCTTCACCACGGACCTCGGGTGTGTCGATGTTGAACAAGCGCACACGCACCTTGTGGACCATGCGAAAGCCGAGGTCGATCTCCACCCAGAACGTGTCGGCGTCGTAGATGCTCACCACACGGCATCGGTATTCCCACATGGTCAGATGCCCTTCATGGCTTGCCACATGAGCAGGACGCCTCCCACCATGGCCATCCACCGCAGAGCCTGGATCACCATGGCTCGGCTTCCAGGCGGTCGGCGGTGAGCCGAAGGTCCAGCAGCATGTCCTCGACGTCGGCCATGGCGATCAGGCTTCGGCCATGAAGGCTCAGGAGGAACTCGTCGATTAGGGCAAGAAGGGAAGCGGGCGATCCGAGAAGCTCGCCCGGCTCGACTGCATCTTGGGCAACCATGTGATCGGCTCCTCCTCGGCTTGCTCTTCGGCTTCAGTGTGCCACAGTGTCAGCTGCTCGCTCACCCGGCTGTGGTATCGGGTCATGAACCATCGTCTTTCTGCCTCGGTGAGTCCTCCGGCCACCCCGCATTCGAGTTCGGATTCAATGGCCCAGATGCGACAGTGTGCAAGTACTGGGCAGGCCGAGCAGATGCTCTTGGCGTAGGCGACCCGGTCACTGACGATGCACTTCTCACCATGGTGACGGTGGCAGTAGGCGTTGCAGCGGTGGCCGAACATGACCTCGGTGCGGTGATGGCACGCCGCCAGTGGTGCCCAGCCCTCACTCGGGAAGGTTGTCCTGCCCCCAAAGGGCAATGGCGGCAGCGTCGATGAGGTCCTGATCGCTGCCTGCACCTCTGATGAAAGCAGGCCATCGAAGTCGTACTCCTTCGGCCACGTCGTCCTTGGATGCATGGCCACTGCCTATGGCCTCTTTCTTCCAGGTCGATACGTTGACCATGGTGACGGTGCAACCGGCGTTGACCATGGTGGCCTGGAGCGCACCCGACGTGAAGGCCTGCACCATGGTGCTTCGCACGCCGCCCTTGCCGACCAGCGGCGACTCGATGAACGCATGGATGGCTTCATTCGCCCACCGCACTTTCAATTGCTCGACGAAACTGGCGGTGACCTTAGCCGCTTCGCCACACGCCATGGGTGACCATGGTGAGCGCTTCTTCCCGCCCGACAGGTTCGAGACCTTCGAGGAGATGTAGCTGGAGCCGAAGGTGGAGCGAGCGACCATGGCCAGCTTGGTGCTCGCCGGGTCAACGCCGACAATGACAGCCATCAGACGAAGACGTGGAAGACGAGGTCCATGGTCCCAGCATCCAGAGTGAGCGTGGCGAGGTGCTTGGCATCCTTCGGGGCGTCATCGCCGGTGAAGCGGACATAGACCATGGTCGTAGCTGCACGGGCACCCATGGTGTTCCCTGCGGTCCAGACGACGAGCTGGTCGCCTTGGAAGCCCGCAGAGATGACATGGGCACCAAGGCCGTGCTCGATGGCCCAATCACCCGGCATGGGCGTGACAGTGTGCTTGTGGATCATGAGTTCTCCTTCAGGAAGCCGAATGCGTCGGATGGCTCACGGCCTCGGGCCACGGTGTCTCTGAAGAGCGCTACGAGGTCGACGTGGTCATCGCAGAGCCATCGGCCACCCTGGGCCGTGTTGGCCCGCACGAAGCAGCCATCAGCCTCACAGTCGCCCCTGTACTTCTGCTGCGCAGGCGGCTTGAACTCGGCACGATGCTTGGAGCAGAAGACGCTGCCCGTCATGGCCTTGCGAGAGCAGGTCAGGCATGTCTTCATGAGCTGGTCACGATCCGGTGGATGAGCCAGCCGACCACTGCCCAGAACGGCAGCGAGAGCAGGCAGCCCCAGAACAGCCCTTCTATGGCGTTTCCATCACTCATCGTCATCGTCACCCAGCAGGAAGGCCAGCAGCCTGGCTCGGCTGTAGAGGTCGGCGGGGACCGGCTCTTCCATCACCCGCTGTGGGTGGTGGCGATCGCTGTAGCCCTGGTCGACGTTTGAGGCGTAGCGCCCCATGTGGGCATCCATGTGCTGCATGAACCGGGCCTCACGACGCTCGCAGAATCCGTACCACCAGTAGATGGCCCACGACCCAAGGATGATGACCATGGCCACGGCTCCGAGCCAGGCCCCGCCGCTGCTCATAGTGTTTCTCTCTTTCGGTTTAGTGGCGTCACTCTGACACCATCGGAGGTGGCCTTGATGTGGCCCTCGAAACGAATACGTCGACCGACTCGCTTCAGCTCTTCCGTGCAGTTGCGCTGCACCTTCCCAGGCTCGACCGGAATGACAATAGTCTCCCCGGCTTGGGCCTTGCGGAGAAAGACCGCAGGCTTGGCCATGGCGTCGCTGAGCTGAACTATCACCGCTTCAACTCACTGATGATCTCACGAAGATGGTCGTCGATCCTCTCCAGGGCGTCCAGGAGCTGCTCTGCGGTGCTCGGGGAGTTCTTCTGGGGGTGGAGGAGGCCGAGAGGGTCAACAGTCCCCACGACGACGCCAGGGGCTTTTGTGTCGTCCAGGGCATGGAGTGCTCGCTCGCCTGCCTTGCCTCGTGCCCGCTCGACTCGCTGCTGGTGCTTGCGGCCGGTCACGTTGCCCGCTCGAAGTTGCGGCCCTTGGTCCAGGCGGCGTAGATGGTCTGATTGTCGATGAAGGTGTCGAACTCACCCTCGACGCCCAACCGGTCCCGGTCGGTGGCCTGTCGGCCTCGGAGGCGGCTGGCACCCTGCATGGCAGCGGTACGGGTCTTAAGTTCCATGCTCACGTACTGGCCGTTGGCCATGCGGACCATCTCGGCAAAGCGTCCCCACTTGCCTCGGGGCGCTTGGCGCTCCAGGCGCTTCGGGGTGCTGGAATGGACGGTGAACTCACCGGGGACTTGCGGCACCTTCGGCTTCTCCTCCTGCTTGGGCTTGCGGTTCTGATTCTCGAAGCGGCTCCCGCTCTTCTCGGACACCTCGTATCCGTCGGCTTCCAGAATCGCTCTGGCTCGGTCCTTCACTTCCTGACTCGGCATGGTTGACTAGCTCCCTTGGTTGGTTGAGGGTCAACCTAGTGCATCAATCACACCAATGCAACCAATCATCCGCCAAGCCTTCCCGAAAATTCACGCATGGCGTCGGTGAGCCGTCGAGAACCAAGATCCTGGGCAGCCTTGGCCAGCTCGATGAAGTCCCGAAGCTCGCCAGTGCGGAACCGGTAGAGGTCACTGCCCTTGTGGATTTCACCCAGGCGCTCGCCCTCGTGGATGCGGAACTCGATCTCCTTGGCTCGGCTGTAGTAGGCGTTGGCCAC
>Ga0070750_10000296_pt1 | contig 27706 bp, 32 predicted proteins | sample VirMetDEL_Nov_24_FD_77013 | JGI IMG/M metagenome (GOLD analysis project Ga0070750, IMG submission 77013) | Aqueous microbial communities from the Delaware River and Bay under freshwater to marine salinity gradient to study organic matter... | ecosystem: Environmental > Aquatic > Marine >...
GAATGGAGCGACATGGCAGCAAAGAGCAGGGCAGAAGATATGGCAGCGCGTGGTTTCAAAAGCCTTATCACCCAGGAAGGCGGCGACCACTACAAGAAACATGCAATACAGCCTATTGAATATGCTATGATCAACGGCCTTGACGCCTGCCAAGCAAACGTGGTAAAGTATGTGACACGTTACAAGGACAAGGGGGGTATTCAAGACCTGAAGAAAGCACGGCACTACATTGATATGTTGATTGACTTCTATCAGGAGAGTGAAGAATGAGTGATAAAACCTATGTAGTAATAACCGAAGATGAAGACTTCTGCGTAGGGAGCATGGATGATATTACTGATTGGTTGTGTATAGATGGCTCGCCTTTCGGAGGATGTACTTTCTATGAGCTTGGAAAAAAGGTTGATGTTGTTATTGAAGTAGTGGACAAGAAATGAACATCGACAGCTATCAAGACCAAGCAGTTGAAACTGCAATCTTCAAGAATGATTTTTATCCCATTGCATCCTTGATGGTGGAGGCCGCAGAACTTGCAGACTTGTTTGTTAAACCTATGCTGCGTGGTGATAGCACTCAGCCTGACTTCCGATCCAAGGTTGTCTCCGAAGCCGGGGACGTCCTCTGGAACTTGGCTGTGTTACTCCGGCGTAACGGAATCAACCTTTCAGAAGTCGCAGAAATCAATCTTAAAAAACTCCAAGACCGGAAAATGCGAGGAGTTCTACTCGGATCAGGAGGCGACCGATAATGAGAGCAACGGATATTCTTCAGAAGACAGTGGACTTTATCAACGAATCTTTAGAGATTGTGAAGGGGCTGGGAGATACCTGGGTGGTTGCAGCTAACATCAAAGATGTTGGCGCCTTTACTAAGCCAGTTGTCTTAGCTTCAGGAACCTTTAAAGAAATGTACGATGCACACAACATCTTTAAACAGATTGTAAAACCCGAAGAAGCTAAGGCTGTTCGGCTACTAACCATGCGAGAATTTAAGGCGGGACATTAATGCAAATCATTGAAGGTAGTTTTGGAAAGAAAGATGAACCGGCCAAGCGGCCATTGATTGAAAAGATTCATGAGTGTTTAGAAAACTTAGGAGGTGCAGCCGAAGACCCCGAAGCTAACACAGGCTTTATACTTATAACCGAAGTAGACAACAACGTATACATCGCATCTGATATGACTGTTGATGAATTCAACTTCATGTTGGATACAGCTAAGATGAATATCCTGTTGTCATCTACCATGAGTATGGACTAATGAATGACTACGAAGGCTTAACAACTGAAGAGATCATTGATGATATTTTCACACGGGCTTTCGTTATGATGCTAGGTGTGCAGCGACCAAGCGAGGAGGTGTTGACACGGTTCACGAGTTGGTGTAAAATGCAGTCGAGCAAGTCGGGAATGGCAGTAACAGAAGATTTTGTTCTTGCTCAGATTCCTTTGTTTATTGATCATCTTTATACGAGGTAAATGTTATGGCAGTTATTGAAGGCTACGCTTACTGGTCTTTTGTCACCACCCCTAACACCCGATTCACGCCCTGCTATTCTGTGAATCTTGTTGTTGCCCCGGACCTTGCGGAAGACTTTAAGTCCCGTGGGTTTCCGGTAAAAGAAATGGACGAGGGGACGGCCCTTGTCATCAAGCGTAAGGTTAACAAGTCCAACGGGGAAATCAATTCAGCCCCTGAGCTTGTTGATCGTTACAAGAAGCCCATGAACGTTGAGGTAGGTAATGGTTCACGGGTTAAGGTTCTCTGCAAAGAATGGGAAACCACATGGAAAGGACAAACCTTTAAGGGTCTAGACTTCCAGGCCATGCAGGTTATCGATCTTGTAGAGTATAATGGAGCTAGCTCAGCCGCTAGCGCTTTTGACGTCGAAGCAGAAGAGGAAGAACTTTAATGAGCAACACTTATCATGTCGATGATAAAACCTATGACGTTGATAAGTTTTCTGCCGAAGGTCAGCAGGCATTCCGCCTGTTGGCCATCGCCCAGCAAGACTTCAACGTTGTTCAAGATACCCTGACCCTACGGCAAGCAGCAGTTCTTGCGCTGCATTCCAAGGTTCAAGAGTATCTAACTGATGAAGCACTAATCGAAGAGGCACAACCAGAGGAGTAATACCTTTGCCTTTTGTCAAGACTCATGTTGCTTGTCCGAAGTGTGGTGGTCACGATCCGGTTGCAGTAAATGATGATGGATCGGCCAAGTGTTTTTCATGCGGCGAATTCATGAAGGACTATGAAGCCGCCATGCGAGGTGAAGAAAACGTGACTGACTTCTCTACTTATCAGAGAAACAAGATGAACGACTCTACCGCTGGTGAGTTTTATGCCCTGAGTGATCGGGGCATTTCTTTAGAAACGGCAAAGAAATATGGTGTTCGGTCTGTCAAAGATTCAAGCGGCAAGATCGTTGAGCATAGCTATCCTTACTACGCTAACAACGAGGCCGTGAGCCACAAGGTTCGCAAGACAGCCGACAAAAGTTTTATTTGGAATGGTAGTCCCCGAGGCACGGGGCTGTTTGGTTCCCAGGCATTTCAGCAGGGCGGCAAATATATCACGGTTGTTGAAGGCGAGTGTGATGCAATGGCGGCCTATGAATTGATGGGGTCCAGATGGCCCGTGGTCTCTGTTAAGAATGGTGCCCAAGCTGCTGACCGGGATATCAAAGAAGCTCTAGAGTTTTTGGAATCCTTTGACAACATCGTCATTTGTTTTGACAACGACAAGCCGGGGCGTGAGGCAGCACGAAAGGTTGCTAGAATCTTGAAGCCTGGGAAGGCACGAATTGTTTCGTTGCCCGAAGACTACAAAGATGCTAACGACATGCTGCGCAAGGGCCAGAGCCAAGCCTTTATGAATGCTTGGTGGGGCGCTAAACTTTATACCCCCTCTGGCGTTATCAATGTTAGCGAAAACTTTGACAACTACATTAATCGACAGCGCAAGCCGTCTATTCCTTACCCGTGGCAGGGCCTCAACGACAAGCTTGAGGGGTTGCGTCAGGGTGAGTTGGTAACCCTTACGGGAGGTACTGGTCTAGGAAAATCCAGCGTCACCCGTGAGATCGAACACTGGTTGGTCAAGAACACCAAAGACAATGTGGGCGTCATCGCCCTTGAAGAAGACTGGCGCCGAACTATTGATGGTATTGTTTCCATTGAGGCTAATGCCCGCCTTCATATTGACAGGGTGCGAGAGCAATTCTCTCAAGATCAGTTGGGTGAATTCTACGGTAATATTTTTGCAGGTGAGAATGCCAATCGGGTGTGGGTCCATTCCCACCACGGCATGAACGACCTTGATAGTATCTTCAGCAAGCTGCGCTTCATGGCCATTGGCTGCGACTGCCGCTGGATTGTTGTTGATCACCTTCACATGCTGGTTCTTTCAACACCAGAGAACGACGAGCGCCGCGCCATTGATAACATCATGCACCGGCTGCGGACGCTTGTTGAAGAGACTGGCTGCGGCATGATCCTTGTGTCCCACCTTCGCCGTGTTGACGGTAACCGTGGCCACGAGAATGGTATTGAGACAGGGCTTAGTCACCTGCGTGGTTCTCAATCCATTGCACAGTTGTCAGATTGCGTCATCAGCTTAGAGCGCAACCAACAGTCCGAAGACCCCATTGAGGCTTCAACTACTAAGGTACGGGTGTTGAAGTCTCGTTACACCGGGGACGTTGGACTAGCTACCCACTTGCGTTATGACCAAGAAACAGGTAGACTAGGTGAGGTAGACATTGAGTCTGCCGAAGAACATTTTGAGGTAGAGCTATGACAACTATTGTATTCGATATTGAAGCAGACGCCATTGATGCCACTAAGATTTGGTGCATCGTTGGTATCAACAGCCGCACCAATGAGCTTAGCTCTTTTGGTCCCGACAAGATTGCAGAAGGTATCGAATATTTGAAGACGGCTGACAAGCTTGTTGGTCATAATATTATCGGCTATGACATTCCGGTTATCAAGAGACTGCACGGCATTGACTTGAGCGTAGGCCGCCGAGTGATTGATACCCTTGTTCTTAGCCGACTTTTTAATCCGGTTCGTGAAGGCGGACACGGCCTTGAGTCTTGGGGTTATCGCCTCAAGTCCCATAAAATTGAACACAACGAGTTCGACAGGTTCACCCCTGAGATGCTTAAGTATTGTGAGCAAGATGTACAATTGAACCTCCGACTTTTCAACCATCTGAAGATGGAAGTCAAAGGCTTTAGCCGCGAATCAATTGACCTTGAACACGATACTTATCACATCATTAATCAACAGCGGGACAATGGTTTCTTGTTGGATATCAAACATGCCACTTGCCTTGTTGCACAACTGAATGATGAACTGGCTGCGGCAGAGAACGAAGTACACAAAACCTTTACGCCGAAGGACGCATCCCTTGAGTTGGAGCCTATCCTTACTAAAGCCGGTAAGGTTTCGAAGATGGCTCAGGTGGTTGGCGGAACCAAGAAGGTGCGCCTCTCTGATGAAGAGTATGCTAAGGCGTGTGCTAATCCTGATAAGGTTTTTGTGCGTTGTGATTCGATCCCGTTCAACCTAGGTTCCAGAAAACAAATTGGCGAATACTTGATTGAGTTTGGTTGGAAGCCCAAGAAGCATACGCCTACCGGCCAGCCTATTGTTGATGAAACAACCCTGAGTAAAATTGACAACATCCCTGAGGCCAAGATCATTGCCAAGTATCTTATGCTTCAGAAGCGCCTAGCACAGATCAACTCCTGGCTCAAAGAAGTGCAGGACGATGATCGTGTTCGGGGCTATGTCAATTCCAATGGCACGATTACGGGCCGCATGACACATAGCAACCCCAATATGGCACAGGTACCTAGCATCAACAGCCCCTATGGCCCTGAGTGCCGTGCTTGTTGGACGGTGCCTGAAGGCTACAAGCTGGTAGGTATTGACGCCTCTGGCCTTGAGCTACGGATGTTGGCCCACTACATGGATGACGAGGCATTCACCTATGAAATTCTCAACGGCGACGTACACACAGCTAACCAAAGGGCTGCAGGACTTGAATCAAGAAATCAGGCAAAGACTTTCATCTATGCACTCCTATACGGAGCAGGAGATGCAAAGCTTGGAAGCGTGGTGGGAGGAAACGCAGACAGCGGTAAAGAACTTCGACAACGTTTCTTCGATAATCTCCCATCATTTAAGACTCTTAAGGATAGAGTTGGACGAGCGTCAACAAAGGGATGGGTCAAGGGGCTAGATGGCCGCAAGCTTTTCATTCGCTCTGAGCATGCTGCCCTTAACACTCTGTTGCAGGGCGCTGGAGCCATCGTCATGAAGCAGGCCCTGGTGTTGTTCGAACGCAAGCTTAAGTTCCTTGATGCCAAGTTTGTCTGTAATGTTCACGATGAATGGCAGCTTGAAGTCAAAGAAGATATCGCTGACAAGGTTGGTCAGCTTGGTGTTGAAGCCATCCGAGAGGCAGGCACTGCCCTTAACCTACGGTGTGAACTAGATGGAGAATACAAGATTGGAAACAACTGGGCTGAAACACACTAAACTGATTTGTCACAGCATCATGCCCGACGAGGCCGCAAGCAGCATCGAAGACCTCGTTGCCTACTGCGCCCGAGTCAGTAACCCAAGCAACCAGAATAACAGTAAGACTGCTCCCAGGCTTATCAAGTATCTGATGAAGCACAAGCATTGGTCACCGTTTGAAATGGCCAGTGTTGGTATTGAGATCAAGACCACTAGGGACATTGCTCGTCAGATACTTCGGCACCGAAGCTTCAGCTTCCAAGAATATTCGCAGCGGTATGCGGACCCAACACAAGACTTGAACTTCGTTCACCGTGAGGTGAGGCTGCAAGACCCTAACAACCGCCAGAATAGTATCGAAGTTGAAGATGACTTCCTTGATCTTTCTTGGCAACACCATCAACTTAATGTTCGCAAGGCTGCGGCAGAGGCCTATGCCTGGGCAACAAAGAATGGTATCGCCAAGGAAGTTGCAAGGAGTGTGTTGCCCGAAGGCTTAACCGAATCAGTGCTGATGATGCATGGAACTGTCCGCTCTTGGCTCCATTACATCGAAGTGCGGACTGATGAATCAACACAAAAAGAGCATAGACAAATCGCTGAAGAGTGTGCTATAATCATCGGACAATTGATGCCAAAGTTTATGGAGATTTACAATGAGCAAGAAAGCTGAGTTTGTTTTTGAAGACGGCGAGTGGTGGTACAAGAAGCGAGACAACGGTACGCGGCGGATTCGGGTTGATGCCTATCTACGAGAAAACAGTAACCGTATGTTTGTCAATGGTAAGTATGTTCCTGCTTCTCATCCACTTCATAAGCCCGGACGCTATAAGAGCTTTGAAGCGGCTGCCTTTGATTCTCTTAAGAACTATACTCAAAGCAAAGAAGGTCAAGTGTACATTATTTCAAACCCCAACTTCAAAGGATGGGTAAAGGTGGGTATGGCCGTTGACGCCAACGACCGGCTCAACAACTATCAAACCTCTAGCCCCTTTCGGGATTACAAACTGGACTACACCTTTGATACTGAAGACCGCCGAGCCTCTGAGGCCGCAGCGCACACCGCCCTGGATGCTCGTTTCCCCCGGAACGGCGAGTGGTTTAAGTGTAGCCCCCGGCAGGCGTGGTCAATCATTGCCAACGTCGTTAACCAATCAAACAAGAAGGCAGCATGAAAAACCTAGACACGCTCGTTGAGGATATCTATGGAATGCTTGACGGCCTCTCTCACGGGAAGCCGTTAAGTATTGATGAAGAACAACTGGATACAACCCTAGAAAACATAAAGCAAAGTATCCTTGAATGGTCTAACCCTTCTGAGCGTAACAAGACTTTTACACTTAGGATGTCTAACATTGGACGACCTGTGCGTCAATTGTGGTACGAAAGCCGCGCAGGTGAATCAAACCATGTCCCTAAGGCTTCTGATCAAATCAAGTTCCTTTATGGCCACATCTTAGAAGAGATTGTTTTGATGTTGGCACGGGCCGCAGGCCACAACGTCACCGATCAACAGAAGGATGCAGAGGTTGCAGGCATCACGGGCCACATGGACGCTAAGATTGACGGGGAGGTTGTTGATGTTAAGACTGCATCACGCTTTGCGTTCGCTAAGTTCCAAAATGGGGCGCTGTTTAACGATGATCCTTTTGGTTATCTTGCTCAGCTTTCTGCCTATGAGACCTCAGAAGGAACCAGTGGTGGTGGCTTCTTGGTTATCAACAAAGAGAGTGGCGAACTCTGTTTATATCGGCCCGTTGATTTAGAAAAGCCGAATGTGCCCGAGAAGATTGAGAGTATTAAAAAGGCTTTGAGTGTTGACGAGCCGCCTACCCGCTGCTATAATCCTGTTGCAGACGGTAAGTCTGGCAACATGAAGCTGCCTAAGAACTGCGTCTTCTGTCCTTATAAGTTTGATTGCCATGTAGATGCCAATGACTTCGAAGGACTTCGGGTCTTTAAATATTCTAGCGGCCCTGTGTATCTAACCGATGTGGTTAATACTCCACGAGTAGAAGAGATAACGAATGAATTCAAAAAAGATGAAGCGTATTAACCGCCATGTGGCTGACCTACTTGTACTATGGCTCAAGAGTCTATTGAACGAAGAGGATGCGGCGGGTGTCAATCTAAAAAACTACAAGGAATTGATGCCCGACCAAACCCATGTGTTCCTGCAGGGCAAGCTTAGCCTCAGTGCCTTCTCAGAGAAATGGATGCGCAAGCGGCTTAAGAAGCTTGTTACCCTTCACCCTAACAGGGCCATTGAGTCCTTTGGATTAGCGGATGTTACAGCAGCTTGAAGATGCGGACTATCCCCTGGACCTGTTGATTGTTGGACTAGCCCAGTTGTTGACGACCGGCATGAAAGTAGATGACATTGATCATTATACCCTAAAGAAACTTAAAGATGCGGCCACAACACAACTGGAATTACTAGAGGCAAAAATACATTGAAGATTAGAAGCGGCTCACGGAAGCCAAGAGTTCAAAGGCCAGTTGAAAAAGACTTGGTTACTGGATACGATTCAAATTTTGAATACGAATTGCACCAAGGCGTGTTGAAGACTTGGGACTTCCATTCCGAGACAATTGATTATATAATTGAACACACCTATCATCCAGACTTCATCAAGCAGATAGACGGCAAGACAATCTTGGTTGAGGCTAAGGGCCGCTTCTGGGACAACGCAGAATTCAGCAAGTACATTTGGATCAACAAGGCTTTGCCGGATGATTATGAACTTGTGTTTCTTTTTGCTGAGCCTAATGCGCCCATGCCACAGGCTAAGCGACGCAAGGATGGTACCAAACGTACCCACGCTGAGTGGGCAGATTCAAAAGGGTTTAGGTGGTATAGTGAATTTAGTTTTCCTGAGGAGTGGCAATGATCGACCGGAAGCAAGAACGAATTGAACGCTTTCAACGCAAGAAAAAACCAAAGAACAACACGGCACCTAAGCCTAAGAAAGTTACCAAGCACTACAAAAACTTAGAAGATTACTACGAGGACTACGAATGAAAGACCAGTACGGAATGGACGTTTACCAACAGTATATTCACAAGAGCCGCTATGCCCGTTACATTCCCGAAGAACAGCGCCGCGAGCGTTGGGATGAAACGGTCAATCGGTATGTGAATTACTTTAAAGATCGCGGAAGCCTTGAGGAGTCTGAAGCTAAGCGGCTCTCTGATGCCATCATGAATCTTGAAGTGATGCCTTCGATGCGGGCACTCATGACGGCAGGCAAGGCCCTGGACCGAGACAACGTAGCAGGTTTCAACTGCAGCTACATTCCTATTGATCATCCTCGTGCCTTTGATGAAATGATGTACATCCTTATGTGCGGCACGGGCGTTGGCTTCAGCGTTGAGCGCCAATATATTACGAAGCTCCCTGAGGTTGCTGAAGCAATGCACCCTACTGAGACTGTTATCTACGTTGTTGACAGTAAGATTGGGTGGGCCAAGTCCTTCAGGGAACTAGTCACCTTGCTGTATGCTGGTCAAGTCCCAACTTGGGATGTGTCTGGTGTTCGCCCCGCTGGCGCCCCTTTGAAGACCTTTGGTGGCCGTGCATCGGGCCCTGAGCCTCTGGTTGACCTGTTCAAATTTACTGTTGATCTCTTCAAGAATGCAGCAGGCCGCAAGCTAAGTTCCATTGAATGTCATGACCTTTGCTGCAAGATTGCACAGATCGTTGTGGTTGGTGGCGTCCGCCGATCCGCCCTAATTTCTCTAAGTAACTTGACGGATGATCGCATTCGGCGCGCTAAGCACGGCTCTTGGTGGGAGACTCACCCCCATCGTGGCCTTGCAAACAACAGCGCCTGCTACACCGAGAAGCCTGACTTCGAAGCCTTCCTGAACGAGTGGGTTAGCCTTTATGAATCTCGCTCCGGTGAGCGTGGCATGTTCAGCCGAGTGGCCAGCCAGAAACAAGCAGCCAAGAATGCCGCCGTGATGCAGACTGGGACTTCGGGACCAACCCATGCTCTGAGATTATCTTGCGCCCCAATCAGTTCTGTAATTTAAGTGAAGTTGTTGTGCGGCCCAACGATACCTACGAAACTTTGTTGGACAAGGTAGAAATTGCAACCATCATTGGTACGCTCCAAGCAACGCTCACCGACTTCCGGTACCTGCGGGCTGTTTGGCGCCGCAACACAGAAGAAGAGGCGCTGCTGGGCGTTAGTCTGACTGGCATCCTTGATCATCCTGTGTTGTCTGGCAAGAAGGCCAAGATGGACGGCAAGACCCTGCCTGAGATTCTTGAAGGCCTTAAGCAACACGCCGTAGATATCAACGCCGATTGGGCCCAAAGGTTAGGCATCAATCAAAGTGCAGCCATCACCTGCGTTAAGCCCAGCGGTACGGTGAGCCAGTTGGTAGACAGTGCTTCTGGGATTCATGGACGCTTTGCTGAGCATTACATTCGGCGGGTGCGGGCTGACATGCGAGACCCCCTGTGTGGCGTCTTAGAAGCCGCTGGAGTCCCTTCTGAGGTGGACGTCATGTCCCCAACTACTAAGGTCTTCTCGTTCCCTAAGCAGGCTCCTAGCAATGCTGTGTTTGCTTCGGACCAGACGGGTGTTGAACAACTTGAGATTTGGGATACCTACCAGAAACACTGGTGCGAACACAAGCCGTCGATCACCGTTTACTATCGTGACGATGAATTCTTGACCATCGGTAACTGGATGTACAACCGATTCGATGAGGTGTCTGGGGTTAGCTTCCTGCCGTACAGTGATCATACTTATCAGCAGGCACCCTACGAGGCAATCAATAAAGAACAGTACGCCGAACTTCTCAAGCTTCAGCCAAAAATTGTGGACTGGGATATTGTTGAGGAGTCTGATGTTACTGAAGGTTCCCAGGAACTAGCGTGTGTGGGTGGTACCTGTGAATTACCCTGAAATCTCCCACTTATGTAATAGGTTTGGTATTGTCTGCAAAGAATTTGGGGCTTCAGGGAAGATGGTCTCTGGCCCCATCACCAGCCAAGCACTAAAACCAGTTGACTTTTGCCCCGTATGTGGGTTAGCATCTAGGGAACGGGTACAACGACTCATTGAGGAAATTAGCCATGATTAAACCTGACGATATTATTAATACCATGCTTGATTACTATGACTCAGATATAAACAAACACCTCATGAACATTGAGATCATGATCAGCAATCCAATGGCCTTTCATGACCACGACAAATTCAACGAGGCTATTGAGAGCCAATTGGATTTGATCACTGAGTCTAAGGATCGAAAGGAAGCGCTGCTTCTGGTGCGGGATTATCTTCTAGACTGGGATGAAAGCATTGCGTGAAGGCAACGTAGTAGGCTTTCGTATTTACTTCGACGGTAAGGGTGTGCTAGGCTCTGAGCTTAGTCGCCTTCCAAGTGAGGATGTTCATAAGGTCTTCAAAGATCAACACGACCAGCGCATCATCAACAAGATTCTTGATGTGGCCATGAGAAACTTTGAAGACCTTCATGAACGAATTGAAGCGGAGTTAGATGCCATTAACCACGGCGGGCACGAGCAGTCTTAGCAGCAATCTTTTTAGGCTGTGCAGAATGTTGCTTACCGGCCTTAGTGTCTTGGCGTTTCTTGCGGGAGGTTGCGGCATACTCAGCAGCCGTTAGAGACTGTCGAGCCTTCTTAGGTAGGTAACGCTCTCCGGTTGCTTTAGGCCCTTGGGTACTGGGCTTGCCGGACTTCGTACCCCATTCTTCTTTCGTCCATTTCTTTAAAGACTTTTGAGGTTTTTTCAACGACATGATTCACCAATTTTTTGAGTTTTGTGTGTATGTGCTGGAAGTGATTGGCTACCATACGGGTATGGGATACGAGCTAGCCAACATTGTTATCTTTGTGTTCCTTCAACCAGCCCTTATTCTGTTGTTCTTTATTCTTTGGGTGCGGGCGCTAAGGTCAACTTAGGTGTATCCGCCCCCTTTTTCTTTGTAGGCTTTCGCCAGCATTTGGGCCTTTCGTGCAGACCATTGTCCGGACTTGCCGCCTTTGTCACCGGCTTTAATTTGTTCGAAGAGGCGTTTCCGTAGAGTCGGCTTTGTATAGTTACCAGCTTCATTGACGCGGCTCTTTTTCTTCATTACCATTTCACCTTATCGGCCCAGTAGGCCGCACTCATTTTACCCCTCTTAATGTTGCGGGCATGCCGAGCTTTGAAGCTAGCCCTTTTCTTTTTCATGGCCTCAGACTCACCTGCCTTTGGTTTCCCCGCAGTCTTTGCGCCCTGTTCTCCGAAACGAATTACTTTTTCTTTACCGCCTTCGCAGGCTTTAACAACGTGGGATTTCTTGGGGTGGTTAGGAGTCCGCTTAGGTTGGTTACACTTCATCTTATCTTTGTCTACACGATTAGACATACTCACCGCTCCTGATCATGTGCGCGACTTCAAGGGCCCTGGAGCCTACTTGCTTGGCCCAACGGCTATCAAGGAACTCAACCGCCGCTTCCTCATAGTTACCGGCCTCCATGGCCGCCAGAGCCTTTACAAATTTCTTGAGGCGGGGTAGCCCTAGGTTGAAACAGAGGTTGATCATTGCGTCCCTGCGGGCTTCAGAGAGATTGCGGTACCATGTAAAATTGGAGTCTAACTCCTGAATACACCGGTTAACATCATTCTGAAGTAGGTATTCGATCTCGTCGTGAGATAGACCCAACCCTACATTCTTTTCAATGCACCTGCCAACACCAATGGTGGCGTAGCCAAGGTGGTCATCATATACAAAGTGCTTCATGCCTTCGTGGCGCTTGAGCATATCCAATAGTTTTTGCACTAAACCTCCTGGGTGTCAGTGTCTTGTTGATCCATAGCGACTTCGGGACGCCATAGATTTCTTCTTCAGGGCCTAGATCAATACGAATCTTGTTGCCGTCCTCCGGGAAGTTTTCTCCGGCCCATTTGCGGACCTTGCCGTAGGCTCCAAGCTCTGAGTAATCTTTTTCAATGGGTGTAAAATCATACTCATCTGTGAAGTACACACGGCCATTCTCGCGCACGAGGTTCCCTTGACCTACGGTGACTGCGGCATTCAACACGGGGTCAGTAAACACACCCCGGAGCTTGTCTAAAAAGCCTCCGCTGCGGCGTCCTTTAACCCAATCATCAGCAGACTCGCCGGATGCTAGTTGCGGATATTCTTTGTAGGTGATATAGTCTTGGCCCTTGCGATTTGCATTGCGGGCCGCGTCCCTTAGAACACTCCGCAGCTTGTCGCTAAAGTCTTCGGTTTCTTGATCACCAGTCTTAAAGAAACCACGCACAAACTGCTTGGCAAAGTCAACGTTAAGGTTGAAGCCTTCGTCTTCTTTCTCAGGCTCAGGAGCCTTCTGGGGCTTCTCCGGGGCCTTCTTAGGTTCCGGCTTCATAGCCTCTTCGACTTGTTGGCCTAGGTTTAGCTTTTGGCCCGCATAGATTTTATTAACGTCTTTGATGCCGTTTAGCCTTGCAAGCTCTGCTACCGTTGTGTTATTATCCTTGGCGATTTGAGACAGGGTGTCGCCGGACTTGATGACATAGCCACCTTCTGCAAACTCTTTGCGGCTGGGGTCAAAATCAGTAGCCGTGTAGGATTTGTATTGCTCTGGGCGAAACAGCACATATGAATATTCGTTTTCAGACCTAAGAGAAGCTTCTGCTTGGTTTCTATATTTAATTGAATCAAAACCTAAACTTTCTAGCCAAGAACGAAAATCTTTTCCAAGCTCAGTTCCAAGTAGTTCTGTTTTTATAAACTCATATTCGCGCCCCTCAAGAGCAGGATCTATGTTTCTTGAATTAGAAATATTTTCAGCACGTTTAACAAGGCCATCTAATTCCAACTCTTGCGAATTAGTAAGTTTTACATTTTGAGATTCAATGGCTTCTCTAAATGTTTCTACAGTTACTGGGTCTGCTAAAATTTCATAAGATTCCCACCTTCCAAAATCTTCTTGGATGACCAGAGGATTTTTTGTATTGATATATCCTCGCATCATAGTTGCGGGAGGTATATTTATATCTTCACCGTATGCTGCATATTCTTGAAGAGCTTCCCCCTCGTCTTCAAAGAAGGCTGCCAAGTCCTTAGAGGTTGGCTTTTCTTTTCGATCCGCAGTATATAAATGGATGTCGGTTCGGTCAGGATTTATTCCCCTTACAAGAATATTAGATGCTTGTCCACGGGTACCTACATGTGTTCCAATTTCTCTTGGCCACACAAAAGACAAATCATAAGTTAAATCATTAAAGCTGGTAACGGCCCGATAAAACTGCGGTAGTTTTTGAACAGAGTCAGCTACAAATTCTTCGGCGGAAACAATTTGCGCTTTGTCAGTAACTCGCTCTTTATATTCACGAGCTTTTGGAAGTTCGTCTAGCATATCATCTAAAACACGCTTGGTATTTTCATCACTCAAAAGTTCTACAAGCGCGTTCCTTGCGGCAGCAGCAGTACTATCGGGACTTAGATAGTTTTGATAGTCTCCATTTGTAGCAAACATTTCCCTAACAAAAGGAAGGAATTTTTTATACTGTTCGGGCACAACAGCATCGTCTTCTGTTTTTCGTTTTAGCATGAAAAACCGATTTGTTAAATCTTGAATACCGTCGGTAATAGTAAGTCCAATGTCTCCAGCAGGATCAAGCTTTTCTTGTTGCTCCATTACAGTTTTAAAATCTTGAATATCTTCTTCAGAATATCCTCTAGCCCTACTAAAATCTTCCCAACTATAAGATTCAGAGTCTTTTTGAAACTCTGGCATTTGCCTAAGTTCGTCAAGAGTCTTATCATTTTTTTCCCTAAAAAGAATCTTAATTGATAAGTCAACATAGTCTTCTAGTTCTTCGATATTTTCAACATTGTCACTAATGCTATAATAATCTTCAAGATCATCAAAAGGAATATCCATATCTTGATAAGAATCTGTATAATCAGGTTCTTTAAAATTAGGAGTATTCATATTTTCAAAAGAATCACCTTCTTTTAATTTAAAATTAATATCTGCTTCAAGCCGATCAGAAAGCTCATTTACTTTCTTAGCATCAAACATATTGTTGCTATATCTAGTAATTGCTTTTGAAATTAAAGAACTAAAGGCCATGTTCTAATCCTTAAATAAGATTTTTATCAGGGTCTTCTTCGTCAACAAACGCAGAGCCTGCTTGAATGTTATAGGGTTGTCCAGTCATTTTGTCAATGCGCTCGTCTGGTTCTTTAGGGGCGTTGGGCACATTAACTTCACCACCCTTAGCAAACATTTCTCGCCGGATATTTGAAGGCATAGGACTAATTCCAATGTCTCTAAGTTCCTTGTCAAGATTTTTTCCAGCATCTTTAATAGTATCCATCATTTCAGTGCCGGTGTACTTTTCTACCGCAGTGATTGCGGTGCCAAAAGGAACTTTTGAAGAAGCAAACCTTCCAATCCTTCCAGACCCTATATCCTGTATGTCTTGCGCAGCCGGTCCAAAAAACATCATAGAGTAGGGAGACAAGCTACGACGATACATTGCGCTTGTACGGGCACGTTCTGCCGCATCGGCAACAAAAGATAAACCACCTGCCCGCTGTAAGGCATCAAATGCAATCTCGTGTGCTTCTTTATCTTGGGCACTTTCTCCCCGAGTCTTAATGTAATTAATCGCTGCTTGCATTCCTACCAAGCTTAAAGCACCAGCAGAAATCTTAGCTACATTTTCTTTTGTGGGATTACGAACAAAAGTTTTAGCTGCTCCTTTTAGTACCGTATTTGAAAATGCCGCAGGATAAGAAAGTATTTGAAACAAGAAAGAAGTTGTTGGTTTGGTATATAGCCTGGGCTTTGTTCCTGACATTGCAGTAGGGTTAAGAATTACATCATTAGTATACCTAGCGGCTGCAGCCTTAATCTCTTGAAAGAACGGATCGTTAGTCTTTCGACCACTACCATACCAATTAAGAGCTTTAGGCAGATCAATACCAAGCTCAGCCAATTCATCGCGCTTAGCTTGAATGCGCGGCGTAATGCGGCCTTTTCCATGGCGCGCAATAGTCTCAATGTTTTCTTGAATCATGTTGCGCCCAGAGTTATAGGCCACTAGCTGCGCAAAATTTGTCCATTGCTCCAACAGGTTTTTTCTAAAAAACCATTTACTAGCATTTTGAATTTTTTCATTTACAATTTCTTCACCACCAGTAAGACGGTTTCCCATTTGATCTAAGGTCTGATCCATTGCCAAACCAAAGCCTTGCATTTCATCCCAAGCTTCTTGGGCAGTCATGCCATGTCGAGACTGGAGCATTTTGTGTGCGTCTTTAGTAATAGTATTGTGTGAAATCTCAAAAGCTTCTTTGAAGCCTTTTACACTATTAAACACACCCGCCCTGCCAATATTTAATAAAACTTCTGGAAAAGAAGTAAGCGTAGCAAGCGGTAAGTAAGCAAGCTGGTTTACAAGGGAAAGGCCTTCCGTAGCTGTTCTAAAGCTTTTGAGAGGCATTTCCATTAGCCCCTCTCCCGTTGCATGGGTGTAAGTAGCAAGAAGATTTTTTCTTTGGCTTTCACTTAAGCCTTTTCCAGTCTTCTTAATCATTTCTTTTTCAATTTGATTCACCCATTTTTTTTCAAAGCCTTTAATGTTCTTTACACCCAATACACGCTTTTTAGCTAAGGCTCTTCCAGCTTGCGTAATGTAACCATAGAGCGAGGCGCTTACGTCTTGATTCAAAAATTCTTCATACTTAGAATCATCTTTAATTTTATCAAAGCTACGACGGGCTGAAAAGAAATGGCCGGTCGTTCCAGAATCAATCTGGCTTTCTTTGTTGAGCATTCCAGTTACAATTTTTTCTGCTTCTTGCAAGGTTTTTGCTTCTCCATCTTCAAGAAGAAGCTGAGCTAACTTATCTGGGTTGTTTTCAATCCCGGCCCTATTCCACATACGAGGAATATAATTTTCAATTTTGTGCTTAATAATTCCTTCGCGCTTTAGAATATCTCCAATGTCAGAATACATGCGCTTAATTTCAAGTGCGGCCCCATTAAGCTTTTTATCTTTAGCAGGTTTACCACGCATAGCCAAACTTAAAAGATTATTTTCTTGATCCTTAAGTTTTCCTGCTAGGGTACCTAAACGATAAGGCTGTACAACAGACAGGTAACGGCGCCAATAGTGGCCCGTAATGCGCCGCTGAGCCTCAAACAAATCTTCACCTATTGTTGCTTGTTCGCCTCTCCACTGTTTAGCAAACTCTCGACTTAGCTTGCCCTGAAGAACCTTTGCGGTTCCAGAAAAACTAGCAAACGGAGTCAACACTCCAGGGGCTTTGCCGCCAGCAAACCTAGATGTAAAGTCAGAAGTTAATTGATATAGGCTAAACGCAAAACGATTGTAGGCATTATCTTTATTGGCATCGTTGGCTGCAGCAATAGCCTCGTCGCGTATTTTTTTTCTGGTTTTTTCTCCACCACCGATGTAAGAAACAAAAGCATCTAGTTCATTTTCATCCAACAACCTTTCTGGATCAAGGTCAGCAACGTCCTTGCCTTGAATATTTGCACCAAAGCTATCTGCAAGCTTAGCAGAACTGCTGGGCATAGGAGGCATACCAAAATCTAGCTGGCCTTGAACAGGCGCACCATCAAAGTCAAGAGCGCCCTGTTGCGGAACAGTCCTGGCTTCCTCAATAAGCGCCCGAGCCTTTGCTAGATTTTCAGGAGACTCTGAAGCAATCGTAGTGGTTGAGTTATAACCTTCAAGGGTTTCTGTGTTTTCTAAAGCTTTAGAGTCAATTCTAGATTTGCTAAGCTTTTTAGCTCCTAACCCCAAGGCTCCGCCAAGAACACCCCCAGCAACTGCCATTACTGCTACTTGTGCGCCGCTAGTATCTTCGCGTTCTCCTATAGCTACTTCTAAGTTTTGAGAAGCATAGTCATCAAGACCACCAAAAATAGCGCCTTCGGCTGCTAAGCCCGTAGGCGTAGTAATAGCCCCTGCTGCGCTTTTAATAGCCTTAGCAGCCCCTTGACGCGCAGCCGTAGTTGCCGTTGCTGCTGCAGCCCCAGAAGCGCCGCCAGTAAAAATAGAACCAATTAAACTAGCTACACTAAGAATTCCTTCTGGACCTGAAAAAACATCTCCGGTATAATCCTTAATAAAACTACCCCAATCATCTATTTTGGCGCTGTCCATTCTTTGACGCAGATAACGCTGAGCAGCCTTAACATCTTCAGGAGCATCTTTAAAAATATTAGCACGGGTAAGCAGCGTACCTGTTTTTAAAGTTTCATCACGAAGATATTCAATAGGATCATCATTAGTTCCCCAACCCGTATCTAGAATCCGAGAATAAGTATTTTCATTCTCATTTAAATAACTACTAACCTTTTCAAAGGCTTCAGTTATCCTAGGATCATCGCGCAACTCTGTTGTAGTATAGGTACTATCTACATATTGCTGAACACTTTGAACATCAGGCGCGTAAGAAAAATCTTGCTTTTCTTCTTCTTCCTGATCAAGGAACGGACCTGCTGGAGTGTAATCGTAATCCATAATTTTTCCCGTTACCTAAGAGTAGCAAAGTCAATTTTAAACTGTTCTAAATAAGTATTGCCCGTATTGGCCACCCGAGCCGTCCCAAAAAAGGGCGCGTTGTCTTTCATCCAATAAAGAAGTTTTTTACGTTGCACTATTGGAAGATTTTGAAAAGACTGTACAACATCCCTATTCATTCCAGCAGCAACAGTCCCAATTAGTTGGTTGGTTTGCCTGCGCGACAAAGCAGCACGATCCTTATTTCCTAAGCTATCCAAAGCAGCAATAGCCAAGATAGGACTATAACCATCATCGGTGGCCAACAAATCAAAATCTAAATCACTGTTAAAATTCAAGGCCATCATACGGCTAGTAACTTGCCAAGCTTGTTGGCGGCTTAACCCAGGAATGCGGGCAGTAACTGCCTTGTGAAGATGATGCCCCGTTGCATAAAATGTTTTTAGGCGAGCATCTTTTATTTTTTGATCAACATCATCGGAACTTCCAAAGGTACCAATAAAACCGTCTTTAATCGCTTCGTAGTCTTCTTCTAAACCATATTGTTGAATACTTTCTTTTGCAGCCATGGCTGCCGTTAAGCTTGTCCGCAAAGGATTAACAGGACTGTTTGGATTCTGGCGAGGCGACAACGAAACAAGTTTTCCTTGATTAGAAAGGTCTTGAGTAAACACAGTCTGGCCTGCCCTAGTCTTAGCGGTTCGATAGGTCGCAGTATATCGTTCACCAGTGTCGGGGTCTAAAATACCTGACACATTAAAAGTATCATAGGTTAAAGGCTGCTCACTAATAGGACCAATATCGGCATCAAGAATTTCACGAGCAGCATAGGGGTTTTGAATCTCCCTATAAATTTTCATGTATTCTTCGGCAGCACCTCCAAGATTTGAAAGGTTTGCATTATGCATGCTTTCATTAGCATCACCAGTAACCGCAGAAGTCATAGCTTTAATAAACGCAGAAGGCACATCTGTCGGCCGCATTTTTAAAAGCTGGCGATCATAGGCTTCTACACCGTCTGATCCAGCTAACGTAGTTAATTTTTTTGCAGCCTCTAAACGCCGTTGGTGATTTTCATAGGCTTCTTGGGTTGCCGTTTCTAAATATTGCTCTGCAAAAGCCTGACGCTGTGCTTCACTATAGTTGGGGTTTTCTTGCTGAAATTTCATTTTAGTATATCGTTCAACATCTGCTCGCCGCATTTCTCTAAAATATGACATGCCTTTTTGTTGAAAGTTTTGTTCATCTAAAAATGCTTGACGACCATCAGCCATCGCCGTTCTAAATTGAACACGCTTATCTAAGTTTTCTTTATTGTTAAAAAACTGCTCAGCTTTATTTTTAAGATAGTTGTTACCAACAGTAAGCCCAGCAGCAACGCCCAGCCCCATTAAAGCCCCTTGTTCTTGTTCGCGTTGAAGACGCTTAGCTTGATTATCTCGACGCTCACGAACATTAGACAACAAAGAAGCACCATATTCTTCAATAGCCATAGTCTTTTAAACCTCTTCTTCTGCAACCGGGGGAGGAGCCAAAAGGCTTCCTTCTTCAGGCATAGGCTGTTCAGGCTCTTGCATTAAACTAGGGGGAGGAGCAATATCTTCAATTTGCTCTACAATTTCTTGAGGAAGAACTTCGTCAATTTTTCCTATATCCAAAGAAGCTGCAAGTTTTTTATACTGCTCTTGTTGCGGGTTTAGGTCAGCATCAAAATCTTCATCAAACTCATCTTCTACTTGATCTCTATAAATAACAGGATCAATATCCGCACTTTCTGCAAGACCAAGAAGCATATAGGCCGTAGGCTCAATTAACAACATAAGCAGGTCGGGGTTCCACTTACCTTCTGTAAAACCTGCAAAAAGCGTAGTTTGTACAACATCCATAATAGGTACGCCTTGGTCAAGAACGCCCATTATTTCAGGATAAATTTCTTCATCAATAAATTTTTCAAACAAATATTCTGAAGCCTCATTAATGCTGGTAAATTCTGGAGGCTTTTCATAAGGAGCAGGATTGTTAGGATTAGACGTTAGGCTTTGGCCTGGAATAGGACGACCACCGTTCATTACAGTTTTTAAATATTGTTCGTTCATTAAGCCACCCCAATCGCAGCGAACATTTTCTTATAGTTGCTATAAGCAGCGCCCGCTCCATAAGCATAAGTTTGGGCTAGCGTAGGATCGGCTTCAAACTGCTGATAATAAAGAGGCATAGCTTCACGGCTCATTACAGGCGTTCCATACACACCTACAATACCTTGGCCCAAGTAACCTTCTGATTCTTCTACAGCCGGTGCTTCTTGAGGACTTAAAGCACTTATAATATCTTTACCGGCGGAAAGAAGACTTTGCTGCTTAAGGGCGCCTCGTCCTTTAATACTAGTAGGCGCTAAAGCAGGATCGGTTTCAAAAGCATTTTGATAAAAAGTAGCTTCGCCCATACCAAGATTTTCGGGAGGTGTTGCAGTTGCCGCAGCTTCAGCCCCCTGTTGAGCGATTGTGGCTCCTCGACGCTTAACAACCTCCTGTGTTGGAACAGCCGGATCTGGCTGCAACACAGCATCAGGCATAAAGGGAGGTGGGGCAGTAGAAACACCTGTAACTTTTCCAACGCTGGGTCCAGTATACTCAAGACCAGCATCAATAATATCATCTTGAGAAAGCGCAGGCGGTTTTTCTAAAAAGCTTAATTTAGAATCGTCCCAGGTGCTGGGGCCTTCAGTACCCGCAAGGGCTGCTTCGCCTGCACTAGCTGCTGCTTGAGTAATATACTTGTTAGGGTCGGTCAGCGTCCCCATGCTAAACAGATCGCCACCCTTAGTGGCAACATCAGTAATAGCTGACTGAGTAGTCTTCCAAGCATCGGCAAAAGTTTTAGAAGTAATGTCAATGCGTCCGCCGGTCACACCTTTAAGAAGATTTCCAGCACCTGGAATTTTATTAAGGGTTGCTCCTACAATATCGCCCAAAACTTTACCTACACCTTCCGTAACACTTTTAAACATGCTGGTGGCTTTGGTTCCTACATTAACTGCAGCATTAAGAATTTGACCTGCGCCCCTAAAGATAGCACTTGAACTTCCCATCAATGTTCCGGCAAAGCCTCCTAGCATGCTTCCAATCCCAGGCAACACAAGAGCAAGACCAATCTGACCTACAATTCCTACTTTTCCCATAAACTTGCCAACTTTTCTGGTAACCTTACGAATACCTTTACCAATCTTGCTGACAACTTTTTTAAAACCTTTTTTAATCTTTGAGAAAAATCCCATTGTTATTCTCCAAGAATAATTTTAGTAATAGCATTAAGTAAACTAGCAGTAGTGCTAGAGCTTTGGTTGGCTGCACTAGATTCATTACCAATAGCCGTAGCATAAAGAGTTGTTTTTCGATCCTCTTCACGCTCATAAGACTGTCGAACATAATCAGCCTCGTCGCGCAGTTGTTGCCAAAGCTGTTGTTGTTCCATCATGGTCATATTAAATAGGTTCATGACGTTCTGTTGGTTGGCAGCATTGATGGCTGCAGTATTAAAAGTGTTAGCCTGTCGGCGCCATGCAACATCTGCCTGCTCAATGGCTTGGCGGTTAGCAACGTTGAACTGTTCGCGCTGTTGTTCAAGCTGAGTGTTAAACTGATTAACAGAGTTAAGCATTTCGGCATTGGCCAGAGAAACCTGCGTAGCATTCTGAGCATTCTGCGCTGCAATGCGATTTTGTTCAGAAGCATTGAACTGGCCCATGGCGTTCACTTGGGCCGCATTAAACTGCTGAGTCTGAGAAGCTAAGCTAGCCATGAACTGATCGGCCTGCTGTTGGTTTGCGGCATTAAACTGACGAGCAGCATTCTCTGCAGCCTGATTAGACAACAAGGTCTGTTGCTGTTGTTGTTGATTCAACACACGAGATTGTTGCTCGTTTTGCAGGTTTGCCATATCCATCTGCAGGAAGGCCTGAGCATTCTGAGCCGCAAGGCGCGTAGTGGCATCAAGGTTTGCAAGGTCCATGGAGGCCATAGCCGTTGCATTCTGCATGATGGCCTGCTGATTGGCGTCAAAAGATTTAACCGTCATGGTCTGCATGAACTGACTATTTGCCAACGCTGCCTGTTGGTTAGCGTCGAATTGTTTCATGTCCAGATTAGCATCAATCTGTGCATTAAACATTGCAGCCTCTTGAGCATTCGAAAGGTTTTGGAGGCCCATCTGCTGTGCTAGCTGCGCGTTAACCTGAGCGGCCTGCATTTTCTTTTCATAGGTTTGAAGCTCAGCAACATTCTGGGCACTCATGCTCTCAGAGTCTGCTTGATTCTTTGAAGTCAAGTTGGCTAGAGAGATTCGCTCTTCCATGCTTAGGCGCGCAAGGTCGGCTTGCTGCTTAAGCTGCTCATTTTGCGACATCACCTGAACATAGTTGTTTAGCTCTTGGAGCCGGAACTTGTTCTCTTCGGTGAAGTTTGCTGCATCTGCCGAAGCCCGCTCCTGAAGGTTTGCAAGCTCCATTTGCTGTTCGTTAGCAAGGTTTGCAAGGTCCATCTGTTGAGCAAGCTGCGCATTAGTCTTGCGGAAATCAACAAGAGTATTGAGGTTTGCAAGGCGCGTCTGCTGCTCTGCGGTCATGTTGGCACGAGCAGTAGTATTCTTTTCGCTAAGCTCCGTCAATTCAACACGAAGAGCCGCATCAAGGTTAGCGGCATCAGCTTGTTGATTCAGTTCAGCCTGTCGAATCTTCCGATTGATCTGGGCGTTATAGGAGGTTAGGCGGGCCTGTTGATCGGCATTAAGGTTTTCGGAACCTGCGCGATTCAAGGCCTCAAGGTTTGCAAGGTCAGTCTGTTGTTGTTGAGAGAACGACTGAGTAATGATCTGCTGCTTGAGTTGTGCGTTCTGCGAAGCCTCTTGGAGCCGTGCATTGAGGTTTGCAAGTTCAGCTTGCTGCTGAGTATTTAGGTTATCAGCAGAGGCTTGGTTCAATGCAGTGAGGTTTGCAAGAGTAATCTTTTCACGAGAACTAAGATTAGCCAACTCAGCCTGTTGGCGCAACTGGGTGTTTTCGGACATAACCTGCGCATAGGTCTGAAGGCGCGTAAGCTCCATCCGGTTAGCTTCAGTGAAGTTTGCAGAATCTGCAGCGGCCTTCTCAGCCAGATTAGCCAGTCGAATCTGTTGATCGTTAGACAGGTTGGCCATATCCATCTGTTGAGCCAACTGAGCATTAGTCTTCTTAAAATCAACAAGAGTCTGAAGGTTAGTTAGACGCTCTTGGTTTTGAGCCGTCATGGTATCACGGGCTGCAGCATTCTGTTCGGACAGATTAGCCAACTCAACCTGAAGGCCCGTACTAAGATTAGCCTTCTCCATGTCCTGCTTTAGTTCTGCTTGGCGCATGGTGCGGTTGATTTGAGCCTGATAGGTAGCCAAACGCGATTGTTGTTCGGCACTCAGGTTCTGGCCCGCAGCAGCATTGATGGCCTGGAGATTTGCAAGGTCCATCTGCTGAGCAGCACTAAGGTTCTGAACAGCCGCTTGTTGGCGCTGAGCAGATTCTTGTTGTGCTTGTTGTTGTTCGAACTGGGCTTGAGTAATTCGGGTTTGTTGCTCTTGTTGAGCAGTCAACATCCCGGCCTGCTGGCGGAACTCACCGGCCTGAACCTTAATCTGTTGAGCCATCTGGGCGGTCTGAGAAGCAGCCGTCTGGCGGTTAGAAAGGTTCTGAAGGCGTAGGTTAGCAATCTGTTGTGATTGAGCTAGATTGGCTTGTTGCTCATTAGACAGGTTTTGAGAGGCACGTTGCTGAAGGGCCTGTGCGTTGCTTTGAGCAATAGGCAAGGCACTCTGAATGATTGCATTAAACAATGCATCACGGCCAACGGTAGAGGCGCTAAGGCCCCTTTGAGCCATCTGTTGTTCAATAGCCGCAACAGCCGGTCGGGCCCAAGCAGGCGTCTGGCCGTCTTCAAGACCCGCCAACAATCCTTCCATCTGCGTAGAAACAAGTGCTTCTTCAGGAAGGGCCGCAATGGCTGCAGGGACTTCAGGGTCAGCCCCGGTATCCAACTGAGCTTCGACAACTGCAGGGTCTTCGGTAAGGGCTGCCGTAACTTCCGGGGGCATTTCAACCACCACGGTTGCCATGTCGGCTGCGGCCATCTTGCGGGACTGGCCCGTCACTGCCTGCATTGAGGCGGCCTGGGCCGTAGGAATACCGCCGATCTGGGCTGCATCACCCCTCGGAGCCTCTCCAAGAATTGCTTGGCGCCCTTCAAGATCAACAGCCGGTTGGCCGCTTAGTTGTTGAGCAATGCCCTGAGCGGCTTCTGCAACCTGTGCAGTCCGCTGAGAAACAAGACCAAAGGTCGGAAGCTTATCAAGATCAGTTTGTTCTGCAATGGCTTGAGGGGAACTAGAGGCCGTAATGGCTTGGCGACTAGCGGCCTGTGCCTGTCGAACCGATTCCATCTGAGCAGCTTCGGGGGCCGAAACACCCAAAGTCGTATAGGCTTCGCGGCGAGCAGGTGCCAAGTCTTCAAAGGTACCGATTTGGGTTGCGGCCATTTCGGGCGTAGGACCAGCCTCAATGAATTGTGCTTGGGCCGCTTGAGCCTCAGGAGCCTGTCCAAGCATGTCGCGGTATTGGGCCGTAGCGGCCTCACCTTGTTGAGCAACACGCTTTTGAATAACGTCCTTATATTCAGGAAGGTCTTGAAGATTAACACCTCGGCCTTGAGCAATTTGACCTAGGCGTTCTACTTCGGCTTTAGAGATCGTGGCACCTTCGCGAGTAATAACTGCGGGGCCTTCGATGTCTGCAACCTGAGCAGCAACACCGCCCGTCACGGCTTCGGCATAATCACGAGCTTCGGGGCGTTGAGCGGCTTGAGCCATGGCGGCTTGTTCTGCGGCAGCATCGCGCTTGGCGGCAACAGCAGGCTGAGTAATGGTGCCAGCATCAACGGCAGCCAAGGCCTGTTCGCTTACTTGGCCCGTGGCGGCTTCCATGGCCGGAGCGGCTTCAGCGGCAGCAGCTTCCATGGTGGTTGCTTTTACTTCTGCAGGGGCTTTTGCTTGAGCCACTTTGCTCATGGCTGCCCTGGCGGCACCTGCCTTGGCTTGAGCGGCTTCTACGGGTGCCTGAGCTTCCATCTGATATGCCGTAGAATCAGGGCCTGCCTCAACCTGTGCAAGGTTAGCCGTATCAATTTGAGGGGTCTCTACAGCCTCTGGACGCCCCATGTAAGCCTGAGAAGCAGGATCACCCAACCCAAAGGGTGCAGGTTTTTTATCAGGAGTTTCTACCATAGTCGTCGTTCCAGGTTGTGTAGTTAAATCCTCTTGTACGGGTTCTTCTTCAAGAAGGGCGTCGGCGGCCAAGCCAGCGGCTCCAAGGCCTACAGCACCCTTTGCAAGCGTTCCTAGAAGGCTTCCAGAGGCCGCCGTACCTGCAACACCTGCAAGGCCCGTAGTAGCAGCACCGCCGCTTAATGCCGCAGGAGCAGCAGCCGCAGCAGCGCCAGGGATACCAGAAGCACCCGCACCGGCCAACGTAGCCGCAATAGGCTGAGTAGCTATTGGAGACATAGCGGCTCCGGCAGGAGCAACAACACCACCAGCAACTGCGGGGATTGCCGTAGACACAGGAGCCAATCCAGCCGTTGAGGTTGCAGGTGCCATAAGGGAGCTAGCTACCGGGGCTTTAATACCTGCTAAGGTTCCGCCCGTCGTTGCAGCCGTACCGCCCGTAGTGCCCCCAGCCGTGGCAGTACCAGCGCCCCCAAGGGCACCACCCGCCAACAGAATCCCGCCAGCCGTCAACGCAAAGAGGCCCGCAGGCCCACCAAGCTTATCTACAACTTTACCAACTGCCGTGCTGGTATCACGATATGCGCGGTTTTCAGGAAGGTTCAACCACGCACCAAGGTTTTCTTTTAGGGTGTTGTATTCTTCGGGCGAAAGGCCTTGAGCAGCAACACCAGATTCTTTTAGAATTTGTTGTGAGCGCTTATCAATTAATGCTTGTTCTTGGCGAGTCTCATCGGTAATAGGGCCCGTTTGAACCGGCTTAGGGTTTTCTTTAGTAGGAGGAGCATACTGGGTGCCAGCCCCTTCAACAACTGGAGCAAAGTCACGAGCGCTTTGGGCACCGCTAGCAGGCTGAACGGTCTTAGTAGCCGCCGCAGGCGTAGCATCTTGTTTGGCAAGAAGGGCACCCTTTTTAATATTGTCTGCTGCTTCTCGGCTAAGCCCACCACTACGAGAACCCCAGAATGAGCCTCCTCTAAACAACCTAGCCCTTTTTGAGCCTTTCTTACGAGCCATAGACGCTCTCCAAAATAATACTGTTATATATTATAACACAATTACTGTAAAAAGTAAACCCCTAAAGAAACAAATGCTGAAAAAATAATCCAGAAAAATCTTTCAGAGGCCTTGACAGTTACGGTGTTTAGGCTTACAATGCCTTTTAAGCTATCTAGCTCGCCTTCATTTACATCTAGTCTGTATTCAAGCCTATCAATGCGTTTGGTTGAAGCATGTATTTTTTCTTCAACACGAGCAATAGTAGTTACTGCTTCAGTTAATTTATCTAGTTTGATTTCAATGCGGTCTAGGCGTTGATCTTCCATGGTCATCGTGCAAGTCCTTTTGATTTTTCAAAGGTTCTAAGGCCGCCTAAACCTAGCATGCCAAGAAGAACAGTCATCAAACTATCCATATCAAATACAGGCAACTCAGGCAGTTCCATCCCTGCCATCCCTGCACCAAAGATTATAAATGGGGCAATCATAAAATGCCATAGCATCGCAAAAGAAAGACACCAGCCGAGGAAAGGTCTCCAGCCAGCAACAAAGATAGACCTATGCTGGGCTTCAGCCTTGTTAATCTCAAGCTGCCCCATCGCTTGCTCGTGCATTTGCTTTTCTGCCATTGTCGCTATTTCATGCGCCAACTTAGCTTTCTGGTCTTTGTCTTCGATAAACTTGTCTAGTAGCCCAGTGACAGGGCCAATAAGTGCTTGTATCATTTCTTTGCCTCACTTCCCAACCACACCGCAAATGCGCCTGTCATTGCCCCAGATACGACACTAATCATCGCGCTCTGTTGTGTGCTTAAATCCTCTAAACTCATACCCCATTCAATGACACGGATATACATTATCGTCATAACCAGCATCATTAGCCGAGGCACTATCTTCCATTCTAGTATAGTAGATGCAGACATTACATGCCACCCCTGAGTACATAAACCGCCGTTCCAACAATACCAATGAATATTATTGTAGCGAGAAAGCCAACAACAATCTCAGTGATTAACTCTTTGCGCCGTTCGGCCTTTAGCTCTGCCTCGCGGCGCTCCTTCCTAGCTTCGGCTTGAAACCCCTGCCAGTCTGACCACAAGCCGGGGCGGCCTGTGTAAATCATAATTTCCTTCAGGTCTTTCTCGTATTGTTTGATTTGCTCTAGGGCTAGGAAAGCCTCTAGGTCTGACTGGTTTGCGGCGGCCTTGTTCTTGCCGCGCAGCTTTTTTTCCAAGTCTTCCTTGGCTGTGGCAAAAGAGGTAAGCGCAGAGCCAGCCCTAGCCACATCACCAGCATTAGTGACGGCTTGCTTGATAACAGCAAAGGCAGCATTAGC
>Ga0070750_10000298_pt1 | contig 27620 bp, 17 predicted proteins | sample VirMetDEL_Nov_24_FD_77013 | JGI IMG/M metagenome (GOLD analysis project Ga0070750, IMG submission 77013) | Aqueous microbial communities from the Delaware River and Bay under freshwater to marine salinity gradient to study organic matter... | ecosystem: Environmental > Aquatic > Marine >...
AAATTTGTAGAGGGTAATAACTCTGCAGGAACGAGAGTCAGGAAGGCGATGCAAGCTGTAAAAGCTTTAGCCCAAGAGGTTAGAGTTGAAGTGCAAGACCAAAAGAACTCACAGTTCTAAAACAACAAAAGGGGGTAACGAAAGTTACTCCCTTTTTTTTATAGTTGTGCCAGTCCGAATACCACTACCATTATAGTAAAATATAATAGTGCTACTCCTGGTTCTTTGTTTTCTTTTTCCATAATCTAATGATTACAGAAATTATAAAACCACTAATCATTACAATGTTAACAAATTGTTAAATTATACGTCAGTCATGTCTTCATACTCGTCCATAGCTTTCATAGCTGTGTACGACTGTTTTACAATATTTAAGTTAGCTCCATTAGCAACTGATGGGGTGAATTTTATTTCTTTTTGATCGTAATGATTGTCAACACCAGCGTTGTAAGTAGCTTCATCTTTATAAAACCTTACTAAAGCGTAAGCCGCTAGTGTTTTTGTAACGCTATTATCTTCTTGGTTTATAGAGTAATTCTTATCGTGACTTACTCTTATTACAACAGCGTGCGTGTCTGCAACTGTTATTCCTTTGTATGTTATTGATCCTCTTAATGCCATGTTATATAATTTTGTATTTAGTTTTACCTTTATGTTTATAAGCTTTTAAACATCTATTTCTATTTTCTTTAGGTGACACGTAGCTAATGTGTACCCAGTCTGGGTTTTTGTCGTTACCAAACTCCCATATCATTTGATCAAAGTCTAAATGCTCTCTAATAAAAGAAAACATTTCGGCATTAGTTAAATGACCATAAGTATCATCTATATCTATTGCTTGACCGTGACAGTGCTGGGATTTATCACTACCACCAATTGCTTTGTTTAGTTCTGGTGATCTAAAAAAACTATTTATTTTTATTGGACCGTTAGCATAATTTCTTAACGGTTCAAATATTTCATCTGCCAACAGCATCATGTTATTCAACTGTTGCTTGTTTGGCTTGTTGTTTATTCCAAGTCGTATTGCAGTTCTGCTATACACACCTTCCTTATCACTTATATGCTCGCTTATCATTATTTTATTATTACACTAACATCAGGACTAGTTCCTGATATATCTATTTTTAAATCTAAAATACTATTGTCAAACGACAAGTCTTTGTCTAAAATTAAAGAGGCACCAACTGGTATATAACAATTTTCAATAATGTATGTTTTTGTACTAACTTCGTTATAATATAGACCAACTGTAACTTCGTTAGAAGAGTTACCGTTAGATATCGTTATGCTATTAATTTTTGATCTTCCACTGCCTTTTTCTATTAATGTAGAACTAGACGTAAGTTGATATAATCCGTATGCCATTTTTAATTTTAATTACTTGTTGTGTCTTCTATGTACCACTCACCGTCAACATCTCCTAATATACTCAATATTTGCTCATAAGTATATTGTGTTTTACCGTTTAAAAAACTAGGTGTATCTCCTGTAAACTTTACAAAGGTTTTTGTGTTGTCTTTATTCCACCTTAAAGTATCTATAGATGTTTCTTGTACTTGAGAAAAATCTACACTACTTGTATCGTTATTTGTTATTATTACATACTTTTTTGCCATATTAAGGTGTATCTGAACTATCTATATTTGTACTATTAGTTATTGTTATGCTATTGTTGTTGGCGGAGTCGTCAACTAAAGTAGTATCATTATCACTATAAGCTTCCATAGTGTAATAAGCTACTAAACCAGAATGATCAGACTCGTCTTTAGGTGAGCCTGAGTTGTATATAGCTGATACTTCAGAGCTTGTTAACGCATCGTTAAATATAGCCACATCATTAATATGCCCGTTAAAATAAGCGTTGCTTTGTATACTATTTCTACCAATAACAAGTTCAACAGGAAACTCTGCATCAGCCCAAGTATTTCCTATAGCATCGTTATCTGTTTCTGATCCATCTATATATATTCTAGTGTAATTTTGGGTAGCTGTTTTAGAACCCGACATCCAAGTAAATACAACGTGGTGCCAATTACCGTCATTTTCTAAACCACTTCCTGAATCAACTACATTTGTAGTTCCACCAAACTTAACATTACCCCTAATAACACCAGAAGCGTTGTTCCATAACAATATAATCTGATCATTAGTACCTGACTCTGCTCTTAACTGAAATATAAATCCATTAGCAGACATTGAATCAAGCTTTACCCAAGCGCTAACAGACCCCGTGGTGTGTATTGATCCTATAGTGCTTCTGGTTAAATAATCATTTGTGCCATCAAAATCAAAACTAATATTATCAGTAAACGCAGCTGCAAAACTAGCAGTAACACTATTTATTTTATTTATACTAGCTTTAGCCAAAGCGTTTACCTTAGACAAACTAGCCGCGGCTAACGAACTTACTTTACCGAGACCCATTACGCAGTAACTTCTACAAACGTACCGTCTGGGTTAAAGTATATTTGACCATTACTACTGTCTAAACAATAACCTACAACTCTTACTATATCACCATTACCTGACGGTGCCGTTGAACTAGCTTGACCCGCGGTAGTGTGTAAAAATAAAGTATCACCTACAGTTCCTGGGTCGTGATCTAAAGTTACCATACCTCTAATTAAAACACCATTACTGTCTGAAGATCCCCCTAAAGCAACGCCCAACATACCTTTCGCTGTTGATTCAGCGTCTGCGTCAGCTAAAGCCCAAGTACCACTTGATGTTAAATAGTATATCTCACCAATTTCCATACCTGTTGTACTACCAAAGTAAACTACATCACCATCGTTATTACCGTCTGTATTGTTAGTTTTTGTAAGTTTTCTGTTAATTGTTGTGTTACCAGTTACAGTTAAATCACCACCAGCAGTCACGTTACCAGTTGTAGTTACTGCGTCAATATAACCATGAGACCAATATCTACTAGAACTACCTAAAGAACGCGAGCTATCACCATCTGGTATTAAAGCCGCTGAAAGCTGCACATTGGTAGTGCTACCACCACCCAAAAATATTGAAGATGTACCATGTATTCTACCGTATGGTCCACCAATGCTATCAATAATAATACCACTGTCTTTACCAGTAATTGAACCTTGGAAAGTAGCGTTGTTTTGTGCCTGTATACCACCAGAAGCGTTTAACTTTAAAATATTGCTTTCAACTCTAACAGAGTGTGAACCAGCCCAAGTTAAACCTTTGTTGTTAGAAAAATCTATATTACCCGCAAAAGTTGCGTTTCTACTAGTGTCTATTGTTATTGCTGATGCACCATTTTGCATAATATATACAGCATCATTACTCCAAGTACCTACATAACCTATTGATCCACCTCCTGCCAATCTCATATCAGCCCCACCACTTTCCTGTACTTTAACAGTAGCACTATTAGCTGTAACATTTATATTTCCTGCAAAAGTTGCGGTATCGTCAGAAGCTATAGTTAATCTAGCTGTCCCATCACCAAGTATTATATCTCCACTTGCTCCAGACCTAACTTCGATATCACTGCTAGCAGAAAAATAATTAGACCTAACCATTCTAGTAGCTACACCATTAGTGTCATCTACCCTAATTTCACCGTTAACATGTAGCTCAACTCCTGCGGCAGGTGCTGTGTTAATACCAACTTTACCTTGAAAATAATTAGTAACACTTGATCCAACTTGATAAACACCATAGTTGTTTGTAGCTGTAGCACCTGGATTTAAATATATACCAAAGTTGTTTACTACAGATGTGTTTCCAGTACCACCCACACCAAGAGCATCACATTTAAAACCATAATGATTGCTTAGTAGTACGTCTTGGTCTGACGACCAGTTTCTATACTCAGCATGAAATACTGTTAGTTCACTAGTATTACTAGTTCTGTTTTCACCGTATGCTCTACCCCTATACGTAGAAAAAGATCCCGTAGCATTTGTTGCGGCTGCTCCAAGCTTTACATAAGAACTTACGCCACTACCGTTTGTAACACTACTATTGTTTATAAAACTCTCAAACGAAAAATTTTGGTGAGCAATGTTTGTTAAAGCTGTATTGTTATAGTTTTGAAATCGTAAAGCACCGTCAACAAATGTTAATGTGTCACTACTATGGTATATTCTAACATCATTATTATCAAAATTAATTTCAGCACCACTAGCAAAAAATAGATCATCACCAACAGTTACGTCACCAACAACAGCTAAATTACCGGATGTATCAAGAGACATTTTTTCGTAACTACCAAAAGTACCAGTACTCCATTTAAATTTATCACCATCACTATGATCTATACCAACTCTCCACAAGTTAGTACCAGTTAATAAATAGTCAATTACAGCGTCACCAGTACCGTCTTGTTCTAATTTAATTAAAGCATTTTCGCTAGTATCATCTGAAAAAATGTGAAGCTTGTTGCTAGCGCTTGTTGTTCCAATTGCTACTTTGTGTGGCGTTACTAAACCATTGTAATCTATTGTTAATCTTTTTAGTGCACCTGTATACACTGCAATTTCGTCAGAACTAACTTCTGATATATACGTGTTAGTACCACCGTCTAAATATATTTTTTTTGCCGGTTGAACACCTAAATCACCAGCAAAACTTGAAAAACCAGTTGATATTGTAGTTGTTGCGGCAGTGCTACCATCTGAAGCTGATTTGTGTAATTTCCAAGTTGTGTCTGATGTATTGTAAGATGATACAAGCTCGGCATATTCAAAGTTATTCCAACTTGTTTCAAAAGTTACATCGTGGATAAAATTACCACCTTTAATTTTCATACGTGAATTACCACCACTAGCAAAAGAAGTTAAAGTTGTTCTTGCCGTGCTATTGTTTCCGGTGTCTCCTATTTCAATACCTTCGTTGTGGTGTACATGTAAACCATTTGTAATAGTTGTGTCGCCAGCTACATCTAGCGTTCCAGATATATCAGCATTTCCATTTATGTCTAAGCTAGTGGCTTCTAATTCTCCATTAACCTGAAGCATATGACTAGCGTATATTTTATTACTATTTAATTTTATATGTACAGCGCCATCATCTCTATACCAAGCGGGAGTACCATCGTTTTGCGTACCAAAATAAGCGTCTCTTGCTCCGTCTGATCCTTTAAACTGAATATAATTCCAGTCTGAATTGTCACCACTGCTAGGAACTATTAAGTCAATTTTATTATCAGTAGTGGTAGTTATTGTTAATTTGTTGCCTAAAGTTGTTGTTCCAGATATATCAGCATTTCCGTCTATGTCTAAACTATCAGCTTGTAACTCGCCGGTTATATCAACACCGTCAGATTTTGTCTCAAGCTTAGTAGATCCACCGTCTCTTAATATTACTCTACCAGCTCCGTCTATTATTATGTTTTCACCTGAAGAGCTTTTTATTTCTAAATTATCATCTGCGTCATCACCTATTGTGTGAGAATCTCCAAGAGTTATATTTCCTGCAAAAGTTGCGTTTTGAGATACATCTAAAGTTAAAACGTCTGAAGAAGATGTTTGAAATTTTAAAGTACCATGAGAAGGATCTACCGCGTCTAGTATTACTCCAGCATCATGATTAGAATTTTGGTATGTAGATATGTTCAAACCTCTATCAGCGTTATTACCACTAAAGTGTGCAACTAAACCGTTTGTGCTTCCTCTAAAAACATCTAATTTAGCACTCGGCGTTGGTGTTCCTATACCAACGTTATTTGCCTCAACATTACCGCCAGGATCTACGCCAAATAAAATGTGTGAACCACTACCTGCTTCGTTGTATAATCTAAAATCATTACCAGCGTGATTAACGTGCCAATAATTAGAATTATCAGCTCTTCCTAACTTTAAACTTGACCCGTTACCATTAGCTTGATTACCATATAAAGTTGTACCAGCTATTTGACCAGTAGAAGTTATAGCACCGGAATTTATTGTTCCTGCAAAAGTCGCGGCATTGTCTGAAGTAGCTATATTTAAAGCAGCACTGCTTGTTCCATAATTGTATATTCTAAAAGAATCTGGACTGTTGTCTCTTCCAATCAACCACTTATTAGAGCCGTTTAATTGAAAAACTAAATTAGAGTCACTACTTCCATGGTTAATAAACAGGGTGTCAGTAAGTGTACCACCAGCTTTGGGTAGTTTAGTGTCTGCATAAGCTTTTATAGACTGTTGAGTTGCTAAGGCTGTCGCGCTATCACTAGACATGGTATCTTCATCTTTTACAGCATCTACCGTAATAATATTTCCACTACCAACCTTAAGTGTTTCGGCACTTATTTTTGCTCTTAGCGTTTGCAAAGTGCCCATCGTTAACTGAGTTGTAGTAGCAACACTAACGTCCTGAGTGTTTTCAGCTAATGTGAAGTAGCTTTCATCTTCGTCCCAACCAAAAAACTTGTTGTTACCGACTCTTTCAAACATAAGACCTATGTCTCTATTATCAGTAGTTGTTGCACCGCTATTCAAGGTAATAATAGTATCTTTAATAGAAACGTTACTAGTGTTGTTAATTATTAAATCACCTTCAGTAGTAAGATTTCCAGCTATACTTACGTTACCTTCAAAATCCACAGTACCTGTACCAAAAGTCACGTTGTTACCAGCCTCGTTAATTCTTAACGGTTTACTGCTATGAGTTTGAATCCAGCTATATGTACTGTTACCACCAAACCTTAAGCTTGTATTACCACTATCATCTCTAATATCTAAAATCCCACCACCACTTGCGGAAGCAGGACCAGTTATTGTTACCGGGTCATTGAATGTTGACGTGCTTGTAACATTTAAAGTACCCGATATATCAGCATTACCATTTATATCTAAACTTGTCCCTTCTAGTTCTGTACCAGTAATTTGACCTGTAGATGTTATAGTACCTGTTACAGATAAGCCTGATGAATTAACCCTAGCTCTTTCTGTACCACTAACTTTAATTACATTTAAAGGTGAATCTAAAATATTTTGAGATCCATTTGCTCTAAAAAAACAAGATGTTCCATATCTTAATTCACTATGAGTTGAATTGTTTAATGTCAACGCGGAAGCACTATTGGCCAACTCAACAGTACCACTTGCTGTTAAAGCTCCAGATATATCAGCGGCGCCGTTTATGTCTAAGCTAGTTGCTTCTACTTCACCTGCAAAACTTACATTACTACCAGACGTAGTCATTAAGTTAGTGCTGTTTTGTCTAAGTATTAAATTACCAGAAGCATCACTACCCATACCAGCTCCACCACCAGCTACATAATAATATTTTTCTGCGCTAATTAAAGCATGACCATCTACATGAAGCCTTTGTGTTGGGTTTGTAACACCTACACCAACCCTACCGTTTTTTAATAATACAATCCCATTGGAAGAGTTATATCCAGTAACTCCTCCCATATTATCAGGATCACCAAGAGTCCAATATGCTCTAGTTGTTGTTGTGTTGTTACCAAGAACACCAAAGAAAACCTGACCACTGGTATCACTAGTAATTATTCTATGAGCTCTAGCCCAACCACCAGAATTTAATGCAGAAATATCTAATTCAGTTCCGTATGTATAACTTTTAAATGATCCGCCGTTCACGTCTCCTAATGACCAAGCTCCAGTTAAAGTTGTTCCGTTGTCTCCATTAAACGTAGCCACTGTAGTTGTAGTTCCACCAGCGTTTTGCGGTCTTATATATATATTTTTGGCGGTAGCACTACCACCACCTTGTGTAAATATATGAATATCATTATCCCAAGCACCAAGCTTAGTGCCACCATCATAACCAAAATAAGCACTCCAATTCATGTCACTACCACCAAATTGTACTTGATTATTGTAAAGCGATATTCTTGGATTAGCGTTTACGTCAACAGCAAAATCAGCAGTGCCATTGTTGTCATGAGGAGTACCACCATTTGTACCTATTAAAAATGAAGAGCCAGTTGGTACTGTAGTTACAAGATCAGAACCGTCAAATTTAATTTCTACATCAGAACCTGTACCAAAGATAAGCTTTTTGTTATCAACAAGACTTACGTCACCCGCAAAAGTTGCGTTATTAGAAGTGTCTAAACTTAATACATTAGTAGAGCCAGTGGTAAAAGCTAAATTTGTTTGTCCACTAGGTACATTTATATTCCATCTATCAACTGTATTTGTTTTGAATTTTAAATTTGCACTTGTAACACCATCTCCCTCAATTAATAAAGTAGGCGCAGTTTTAAATAATTTTAAATCACCTGCAAAAGTTGCTGTAGAATTTGTTATAACAAGTCTATTAGTATTGTTAGTAGCAAAGTTTATTGTGTCAGCGCCACCAAAATCTATATAAGAGTCTGTATCACCTACATTTCTAATTCTTTCAGCAACAGCACCCATTTCTATACCATTAACAGTTAGCGTTCCAGATATATCAGCGTTACCGTTTATATCTAGCTGATCGCCTTCAAGTATGCCATCTACGTTTAAGTTAGTAGCAACGTCTATACTTCTATCTTCGTTTATACTAAGGGCTAAATCACCAAGAGCGGCATAACTAGTTCCAGAGCCAGCGGCTGTATCGTGATTATCTACATAAAATTTAAAACCTTTAGGCGCTGAGTGTATTGTATGATTTCCAGGCCCTGCAGACTGTAGGAATATTTGAGAGCTAACGTATGATGCTGTTCCTGTTGTTACAGCCCCAGCTTGCATTTGTAAACCAGCACCAACGGCTGACGCCGTGTTTATTTGGTCGTGTTTTACATTTATAAAAACTCTACCATCAACCGATGTACCACCGTTTGAAACGTTAAGAGGTAAAGACGGTTGATTTGCTAATGCAACTGTAGTGCCAGTTGATATTGTTGTGTCCTTAGCTGTTACTGCACCTGCAAAAGTTGCGCTACCAGTAGAAGATATAGTTAAAGCTGTAGCATCAGCACTTGTAAATTCAAAACCATTACCACTAACACCGGTAGTAGCTTTCCAAGTACCGCCGTAGTTTCTAAATTGACCACTATTTCCCGTGTAAACATTACCCATACTAAATATACCCGCACTATCCATATAAGCAATATGACTACCTCCTCTATAAAAACTTATTACATCATCAGAGCTTTCCGTTATATAAGTATTGCTACCACCGTCTAAATAAAGTTTTTGTGTAGCACCAATATTAACTGTACTATGTGTAGTTAACACTCCTGATATATCAGCAACGCCGTTTATATCTAAACTACCACCCTCAATCTCACCTGGCACTGCTAATTTTGTGTCGGTTAGTGTTAATTGTGTTACGTTAGAATTAGTATTTTTAAAACTCCAGGTGCCACAATCACCAGTTAATTTACTTATAGTTCCAAATAAAATGCTACCATAACAACCATTACTTGTGTGTGACACTTGTATTACTCCAACATCAGCATCTCCAACTACGTCTAAATAACTACTTGGGCTTGCGGTTCCTATACCAATTTTATTATTATTTACAGTAAACACATTGTCAGTTGTAGTGCTACCACCTACTTCTTTGGCTAGCTTTAACACGTTAGACACGTTTTGAAATCTCCACGATGTTGTTGAGGCTGTAGGTGTTGAAGGAGTGAGTCTTAGTGTACTTTCTAAAATTAAAGATCTACCTAATATATGTGCGTTACCCGCACCGTAGTAATGTGCCCAACCATTTCTACTCCCATCTTGAATACCTCTTTCAGAGTCTATACTAAAACCTGCAGTGTTATTTACGTGCAAAGTACTCGATGGGCTGTTCGTTCCAATTCCCAACTTACCGTCTGTAGTAAGTCGCATTTTCTCTGAGGCGTTAGTCCCAAACGTCATGGTATTTCCAGAATAATCATAATTTAACCAACCTTGCCCAGACGCAGGGTCTGTTCTAAATAAAATTTCACTAGAATAACCACTAGCTCCCTCTAGCAACATGGCGCTCGCACCACTTGGGTTGTCTATATGAAGTAGTTTTGCCGGGCTATCCGTACCAATTCCTAAGCCAGTAGTTGTTAAACGCATTTGTTCAGAACCACCAGACGTGAACTTCATATAATTAGTATTAACTTCTAATTGATTATTTGTTCCTGCAGACTCTAACCTTAAATAACCAGCCGACCTAATTCTTTGTGAGCCACCAGATTCTATTTTTAAAAACTCAGAAGATACAATACAATCATTACCAAAGTTATCAACGTATAAATCTAAGTGAGAATTGTTTTCGTCATCATAGCCAGTAATTCTTACACCTTCACTATCGGTTGTTTGGCTAACATGCAGTTTTTTAGCCGGGCTTGATGTACCAAGCCCCATTTTACCAGAGCTATCAATGTAAACTGTTGCGGCTGTGTTTGATCCTCCTCCTCTTAATGCTAATTTATTAGAGTTTGAAAGCTCACCAACAAAAGTGTTATTTCCTCCAAAAAATATATGTCTATTATCACCACCAAGAGTTATGTTTCCACCAGTAACAGACACACCTGAACCAGACGTAATGTTTACTTGAGCACTAGAAACTAAACTTGTATTTCCAACTAAAATTTGTAAAGTAAACTCTGTATTTAATCCAGATAAATAACCTATTTTAGCATGAGTAGCGTCAGCAGAATCTGTTAATGCAATATAGTTTAATGCTGCAGACCCAGATCTAGCGTTGTCTTGTATAATAAATGATGGTAAACCTCCAGATGCGCTTGTTGCTAAATGCAATTTTGCACTCGGGTTTGTCGTACCTATACCAACCAGACCGTTTTCTATGTAATGTTTTGTAGATGCTTTTAATGTAGCAGCTGAACTTAGTTGTTTAACTTCAAACTTATCTATTTTCCATGTATTTGTTTGATCATGACCACCTCCATCTATAGCACCAATACCCATACCAAACTTATGGAACGTACCACCATTTCCATCATTTGTAAAATCAGTTACAGTATATGAACCTCTGTAGGCTTGGTAACCATTTGTGTCTATGTCCCAAACCATTATTTTGTTATCAATAAACCTAACTTTTAAAGCCGTTGCTAGATTATCAGCAGTTTGGTTAAACGCACCGTAATCAAAATGAGTTATATCACTAAAGCTACCACCTTCTTTTTTTCTTAACTTACAGTAGCTACTATAACTTGCAGACCATTGTAAAAAGAAAAAGTTATCTGCGTCTTTGTATTTAAATATTATATGAAACGTATCGTCACTACTATCTCTTCTAAGAAAATCAACTTTAATCTCATAATCAACAGCGGTTGGTAAAGTATCACATAGGTATATCATACCATCACTAGAGTCAGTAACGCTAACTTGCGCAACGCCAGTACCACCTATAACGTTCCAAGCTTGTGCGGTTCCAGTGTCAAGAACTTTTGTCCAACCAGCACCTGTATCAGGCGTGTGTGAAGCTAGATCTGTGGTATTAGTTTCTGTAAATGTATCACTAAATATAACAGTACCGCCTAAATCAAAAACTTGTAAATCTGCATTACCGGTAACTTGTAATTTTTGACCAATAGTTAAATAACCATCGTGAGTAAATGTTTGTGCTTTTGAAACAATATTCATCACACCACTGTGATCATGAAGTGTGTCGCTAACAGTGTTGCCAGTTTGTCTTCTACCAATGTTAAGGTTTATAATACCACCTCTAGTTGGTCTACCAAGATTTATATTGTGGATTTGTCCATTAGTATATGGATTTAGATCAGAACTACTTCTAGGCCAAAAAACATTAGTAAGTACGTCTAAAGTTCCAACACCTGAGTAAGTTGTGCCGTCTAAAATGTTTACTGTTCCACCGTTACCATGCGTTAAACTTGTTGTGCCATATGTGTTTAGTGTGCTGTAAAAGTATGCGGTATTGCTAAAAAACGAAAGTCCATTAGCAGTTAAATTTCTTGAAATAGTTGCGTCTCCACGAACATTTAATCCTCCTTTAAAACCGGTAGATCCATCATTATCACTAGTAAAAGTAACACCACCAATATTGTAAGTCCTTACGTAATCACCACCAGGAGCGACCGTAAAAGCCTTACCAGTTGTTTCATTTACATACAACCCACCAGCATCCCATTGGTACGCGGATGTTCTTGGCCCTGTTGCACCGGCGTATGTAGCAGTTGTTACGTTAAAAGCTGTAGACAAATCAAATTGGTGTATTGTGTCATATGACGAGTCAAATAACCAAACTTTTGTTCCATCTTCACTCACCCAAACGTCGTCAATACTACCAAGATCGTATGTGTCTAAAGTGGCTTCAAGTCTATTTATAGTGAAAGAGTTTGTTAAAGGAAAGCTGTGACCTACGGATATAGTAGAAATATCCCAAGCTGAGGAAAGAGTGTATTGTTGAATTGTATCTTTGCTATGTGAAGTTACCCAAAACATAGTACCATCAGATTTGAAATTTAAACCTGTTGGGTCTGTGTAATCACCCCCACCTGATATTGTAAGATCTTGTTCTCTAGTGTAAGAGGCTGTTGAAATATCCCAAGCAGTACTCATTGTGTACTGTATTATTTGATCTTGACTATGCCCAACTAAATAAAAGTATATACCATCTGGAGATATATATATACCATAAGAATTACTTTCACTTGTTGGTGAAGTTTCTAAACCGTCTAATGTGTCAGTGAGAGAAGCTGTTGTAACGTCCCAAGCTGTTGACAAAGCATATTCGTTAACATCATCTCCAGACCTACCCATAATGTACATCTTAGTACCGTCAGGTTTGAAAAATATAGCCTCAGCGTTTGTTTCTTGAGAAGCTATTGAAATTTTTTCTCTAGCCAGTTGCCAAGTAGATATATCACACGAGTCGCTTGCCAGCGTGGTTGTAGAAACATTACCTACAATATCTATATCACTTAGAAACTTTTGTCCCATTTAAATTTATTTAATTTATTATACTATAATTATGCGTATGTTGGCGTTACACCAGTGCCACCCTTGTTGCTAGTAATTACAACTTTAATGTCGTTAGTAATATCAGTTCCAAAATCAACTGTAATTTTATTATCATCAGCTGTACTTCCATTACTAGTTCTAGTTACTTCAGCATGTACAGTGGCATTTGTAGTTGTGTCGTACATTTCAATAATAATATCTTTAGTGCCTAAAGAATGTGTTATTGTAGCTCTTTTGTTTGTTGCGGCATTAACACTAGTAGCTGATATTGTTGATATTACAGATCTAGCACCTAACTGTGATGCGTCTATAACTTTATCTGTACCAGAACCATTTTTAGCCTCGTCAGCTGATGCTATTTCAACTACACCCGCGTTTGAGCTTGTTGCAGTTTCAGCAGTTATTGTAATAGTATCTCCACTTGCACTTGTATCAATACCATTACCACCAGAAATTGTTAAAGTATCAGTTGTTGTATCAGCAACTGCGCTACCAGAATCCGTTGATACAGTTTTAAATACTAATTGATCACCTGTGTTTGTTCCAGAGTTTGTACCAGTAATATCACTAGTTAAAGCCACAGTACCAGACTCGTTTTTAAGAGTAACTGTTTTGTCAGAACCAGATAACTGAGCTGTTGTAAAGTTTAATTCAGTAGTACCAGTAGAACCTGCAGCGCCCTCAAACTGTAGGGTATTGTCTTCTACAACTTTTACAGTTTCGTTAGCTGTTGTAGTGTCGCCCGAAACAATAAGGTTTGTTACAGATAGCGTACCAGTTGAAGGATTATATATAAAAGTACCAGTATCATCTAATAGTTGATTTGGCGCACCTTCATTGTGAAACACAACTGGAAAAGAAGTATTTGATGTTGAGTTGCTAATTGTTACTTTACTTGCTAAAGTAGCTGTAGCAGCATTACCAGAAGTATCAGCGGCCATAGCATCAGTCTGTGTAGTAACAAACGTGTGTATTTGATCCGCTGTAGCTAAACCAGTGCCTCCATTAGCAATAGCAGCTGTACTAACTCCTATAGCAAACGCATCAGTACCTGTTTTTTCAAAAGTAACAGGCGCGGTACCCGTAATAGTTACCGTATCACCTAAACTTAGAGCTTCGCTTTGACCACCCCCTGCGGCTATTGTTATAGTGCTTGCGGCTAATTTACCAACAGCAATAGAACCGTTTAGCATGGCATTTGTAATACCACCAGCTTTAACTCGAAGTGAATCTGAATTTATTTCAATTGATGAGTCGTCAACATTTACTGACAACGTTGGTACTGGCCCTGTTAAACTTGACCCTCCTAAACCAGCACCAGCAGTAATACCAGTTATATCACCTTGTTGAGTAAGATCAATGAAGTTTGTACCGTCGTGAAAGTATAATTTGTTTTGAGTATCGTGAACGTATAGTTGACCTTTTACACCACTACCATCAGATATTGTTCCCGAGTTATGTATTACTGGTCTTAGTATTTGATTTTGATTAAGATCAATACTACTGTAATATTCTATTGCCATTTGTTTTGTTGTTTTTTAATTAAGATATGCTTTTCCTTGAAACGCGTGTGCATTCCCCGCGTTAAAAAAAGTTATAGTTAGTTGTGTGTCGGAGTTATATACCACCTTTCCTTCTACCACATTGTTAGATGTATCAACAACTGTAACTGAAGGGTACCTGTGCAAGTTATGTGTTATAACCCAAGTGTGAGAAGTGCTTGTTTGATTAAAAACAAAAGTAATCTCACCTATTATAGGTTTGTGAAGAACTGTTCTACCTATATATTCCATTTATTTTTTTATTATTTTTCTTTCTACAGTACCATCACTAAAGTTAAAAAATAATACCTTATTTTTAATTGCTTTAGTTTCCCTACCTAGTATATCTGTAATTGATATTAATACTCTTTCAACACCTCTCATTGGCATTGGACCTGACCATGTTCCCTCACAATAATCATATGTTGCTTGACATATCGTGTCCCACTGGTTATCACAGCAGTAATCGTCAACTTCTAACACCCAAGCATAACAAGGGTCGTTCAACCAGTAAGGTATGCCAGGACCTGTTATACAATTTGCCGCATACAAGCAGGCCAAGGAATCGTTAGTATTAGCATCGATGTTATAGTTGTACGCGTTAACGTCCATACAGCCTTCAACCACAGCCAAACACGAACCGTTGTCAGTATTAGCTTCTGGATTATAATTAAAGGCAGAACTATCAGTACAGCCATAAACGTAAGCAATACAACTAAAATCTTCTGTATTTGCTTGTGGGTTGTAATTGAGCATGCTAGGATCAGTACAACCATAAATAAAAGGTGTGCAAGAATTATTGTCAACATTTGCTAAAGGATTAAAATTAAACATAGTGCTATCTGTACAACCATAGACAACTTCTTCGCAACTACCGTTGTCAGTGTTGGCTAGTGGATCGTAATTAAATGCAAGTGGATCTGTACAGCCATAAAGATAGGGTATACAAGTGTCGTTTGCAGTTGCTTGTGGATTGTAGTTATACATTGTTGGATCCATACAACCGTAAATATAAGGTATACAGCCGCCATTATCTACATTAGCTAGCGAGTTGTAATTGTACATCGTGTCATTCATACACCCAAATATAGCCAAAGTGTTACAACTATCTTGTATATTTACGTCTGTGTAATAACCATTGGCAGTGTCTACATGGTAATCCAAATAAGCTGGTGATATACAGCCAGGATAGTAATAACAATCCAAGCTAGTGTTAGCGCTGTCAACGTAGTTAAACGCAGTGCTGTCCATACAGCCAAATATTTTTTCTTCGCAAATATTTCCGCAATAAGTGTTTCCTTCATATTTTTTAAATGGTATTATAAATGGTGGTTGTACTGTTAACGTGGTGTCGCCTAGCGGGTTTATTAAAGTAAAACCACATTCTGGCGCTGTAAGTTGCGCTTGTTGTGTTACAAACAGTTTAGCGTATACAGGTGATGGAGCATATAAACCTAAGCTTTCTATTTGATTAAATGATTGTGAGGTCATATAAAAAGACATTGTGTCGGCATCTTGCCATATATCTAGTCTTGTACCTACCCAGCCGTTACCAGCAAGATCGTGTAGTATTAAAGTATAACCACACGAATCAATATCTTCCATTGTATTTGCCGCAGGGTCATAGTTGTACATTGTGCTATCAATACAACCATATATCTTTAGAGTTACACAGCTACTGTCATCTATTGTAGCTAACGGATTATATTCTACATAGTCATCGTCCATGCAGCCATATACAGGTGGTGGAGGCACACAAGTATCAGACATAAAAACATGGCTTGTATCACTACCAAAGTTAGCGTTAGTACCATAAACCAAAGTATCACCACACTGTATTATGTAATAAGAACCATCTTGACCACCCCATAAACTACCGGCAACACCATCGCCGTAGCTATCATAAATAGTAAAAGTTAATTCACCTAATGGTAAACAGTTTACTATGTATTGTGGTTGATAATTTGGAACGTTGTAATATGGCCCACCTGATATAATAACATTACCTAAGCTGTCTTCTATATCCCAAGTTGTTTCGCTAGGGTACTGATCTAGGTTTATATTAATTAATGTTGGTACACAAGCCCCAGGGGGAGGTGGTGGTGGGGGTGGTAAACAGCTTGGTACTTGCCTGTTGGAATATATACCACTTTGAAAGTTTGGGTTAGGATAATTTATTATAGTATCTCCACATATTGATACGTAATAACTACCGTTCATACCATCGCCATACGTATCTCTCATTAAAAATGTTATATCAGCTATACTATCATTTATATAACAAGTATCAGTGTAAGTTGTGTTTGGAGACGTGTAGTAACCAGCAGGCACATTGCAAATAGTATCACCGTATAAACTATCGGCAAATAAAGTCCAATAAGTTTCTGTAGGATATTGATCTGTAGTTATATGTATAACAGCTTGTTTTTGCGCTAATATATTTAACGGTAATAATAATAGTATTAGTAGTTTTTTCATTTAACTTTATTTTTTCTACTGCTTAAACGCGACCTACGTCTGCCACAGCTGGTTACAGCAAAAGGGTGTTTATGTTGAACATAACCACGCTTAGACTTTGCAAACATTTTATTTTGCCTTTGGCTAGCCATTACTTTTTATTTTTTGGCACACAGTTAGGTACAGTTCTACCTTTTTTCTTTTTAGTGCCAACCATCATATAACCTTTCCAACAAGGCGTTTTCTTTTTCATTTTTTTTAGCGCGCCGTCAGGCGTTATATTGTAGTTCATATCTTTTATATTTAATCTATTTCGTCTATATTACTTCTATATTCAGGTGCTGTTTGATCTTTTTTATCTTTTTTGTTTTTAACAGTCTTTACTAGTGATTTTGATTTACTACCATCACTATAAGTAACCTCTATACCCTGAAAACCTTTTTCTCTATTAGCTAAAGAAGTTTCGATTTTTTTTTCACTCACAACAGTTTTCGTGGGTTTTTTCATAAATGGCGCTCCCGGCATTCTAAAACCTTCGCTTTGTTTAAATTTAGGCATTTTTTTTATTTTTAATTATTAACATTTCCAACGTCTACGAGCTGCTTTACCTCTTTCACCTGTCCAACCCTTTGATCTAGCACAAAAAGATTTTCTACGCTTAGCAGCCTTGCTTCCAGGTTTTACCTTGCCGGTTACAGCGGTCTTTAATTTACTACCAGGGTTTTTGCGTCTATATTCTTTAACGCCCTTAGAAGTCATACCAGCACCTTCTTTTACAGTACGAAAATTACGACCCTTACCCTTTGTAGTTTTTCTTGGCTCTTTGCTTTTTCTTTTTCTTTTTAAAAAAGGATTATCTAGTTCAAACATTAAAAGTCACTCATTAGTTGATTATCTATTTCTTCTTGTATCTCTTCTCTCGTAGCTGCCATTTTAAAACTTAAATCAGCTTGAAATCTAGCAACCTCTTCTCCATCTTTAAATATAATTATAGTAGGTATAACTGCAATTTTATGTTTTTTAGCTAACTCGGCATTTTTACCTATATCAACAAATGATATAGTCTTGCAGTCTTTTAGGTCCATAACCCAAGGTACTTCATTAGCTTTGTTCCACTCAGCATTAAACTGAGAAATTTGTATTTGACTAAACGCGCTATTACCTAGCAGCATTAGTATTAAGATATATCTCATCTGTCGTATAGTTTGTCTTCTATTTTTTCTAACGTTTCTTTTATTTCTTCAACGTCTTTTTGAGTGTCCATAATAGTGTTACGTATCATTTGATCTTTCATGTCAAACTCCATGCGCGTAACCTCGGGTGTAACAACAGGTAGTTCTTTTGCCTCAGCAATATCAGCCTGTAGAGTAAACCACATGCCTATTAAAGCGGACATACCAACACCAATAGCTATTAATGTTTTTATGCTTACTGTAAACCCGGTGTCTTCATTTAATTCTTTTGCCATTTTGTTGTATAGTTATACCTTAAAATATTACATAATTTACTCCAAACTTAAAGTCATACCACTCTCTATTCCAGTACTTGTTGTATTTAGCCTCAAAAAAGTAACCTAAGTTTTTATTTTGTTTAATACCATATATTAAACCAGCCGAATAATCATACCACTGATCGCCGTTGTTAAAGTTGTGGTAAGAGAACTCATTACCGCTATCATAGTGATACGGCATAAGATTACCCCAGGCGTGTAACCAGGTTTTTTTACTATACTTGTAGTAATCAAAACCAACCACTATAGAGTGTTGCATTATTCTTTCAAGTTCATTCTTTTTTCTTTCAACGTAGTCAGATAAAACTTGTGGTATTACCACAGCTTCCCAAACCTCAGCGTTTGTGGCTACTACCTCGCCATTTGGATTTGTGTATGTTGAATTAGCTACGTCTACGTTATAACCCTCTTGCAATGCTAAATAAGTGTAATGTAAATTACCATTGTCTAACATCCACTCGGCAAGTGGATCATAGCCATAGGGCTCTGCTAAACGATGAGCTAAACCTATATTCCAAGATAAATTTTTAGCTTTTCTATATCTATATCTTTCCGATGCTTCAAAGTATTTCACATCAGCAAAACCGTCTTCTAAATATTCTAGCTTTAACGCAAAGAAATTTATACAAACCTCATCTGCACAACCATCGTCAGAACTCCATCTTAAAAAATGATGTTGATCCATATAATCTACACCCTCTTGTCTTTTGTAATCAACTTCAAATAAATATTCTAAACCTCTCACCTTACCGACTGTAGCGGCATCGCTATAATTTGACTCTGTACCGTCATAAAATGCTTGAGCTTTGTTTTCATAACCAAATCTAGCTATTTTACGAAGACCAACTGTAAAGTTGTAATCATACGGCGTTGAAACTGTACTTGTTGACAAACCGTTGTCTACAGAAAAAACATTCACATCTGACAACGATGTACCACCGTTTACGGCTGCGTAAAATGTAGAAAATTTTAATAATGATTGTAAGTCTTGACCACAGCATGTTTTTGGCGCAGCACAAGAAGTTAAAACTATTAGTATTAATATAAATATTTTTTTCATTCTTTTATTTTAATTGTTATGTCATGTGGCGCGTACTCGTTACCACCAAAATATGGGTATAAATAATACCTACGTAACAAACCCCAATTACCTTCTGGTCTCCTACGCACAAGAGTGGTGTCGCTATCTATTACTATTACATAATAAAACGTTTTTATATCAATTGTAGCGTTATAAATTACATCTGGTTCTATGGTTCTTATTGTAGCAGAACTATGCCTACCTTCTTCATGGCGTAACCAGCAAAGCTCTAAGTTGTTGTTTATGTATCTCCAACCAAGACGTATAGAGTATTTTTGATGGCGTAAACCAAAATCACTCATGCCATATATTTTGTTCACGTCGTGTTGGTTTTCTGGTATTTCACTGGTATATATAGCTGATTCATCTAATATAAATTGAAAACTTATTCTAGAGTTATCTGGGTGGTTTAAAAAACTACCTGAACTATGCTCACCAGCTGGTATTGTATAAACTCTGAAACCAAGATCATCAACCTCTTTGCTACATGAAACGAAAATTAATAATAACAGTAACCTTTTAATCATGATAGTAACAGAGCCCTGACTTATTGTTAGTTTTCATTTTACACCTGTTACCGTCTGATTTTATTTTACTACACTGAACTTTTTTATTATCTTCTCTTTTATCTACTTTTTGATGTATAGTACAGTAACCACCCGCTATTGCCTCGTTTTTACATCTGCCACCGCTTCTGCTTACAGCTATACACCTGTTATCTTTTTTCTTTTTGTTTTCTTCTTCTATTTTTTTATTTTCTTCTTGTCTTTCTTTTTCTTTTTCAATTTTTTTCTGCTCTGTCTTTTCTTTTCTTTTCTCAGCTTTTATTTCTTTAACCTCTTTTTTAGCGTCTAAAACTGCCTGCGGTCTTATATCAAAACTCCAAGTGCTCCAACCCATTAACATCGCAACTCTTTCAAGCGTCCTGTGATCACTATTCATGGCTTCTCTTACATTTCTAACCTTATTATGTATTCTTGATAGCGGAACGTTTGTAGTTGCCTCAATCGCGGCGAAAGCAGCGTCATATATAGGATTGTCAATATGGGTTTTTGGCATGTGTTTAATTACATCTCGATTAAACTCCCAAGATTGAAAACCTCCATATAATTTTCTAACTTTAATACCTATAGGAACTCCTAAATTTATCGCTTCAATAATTGTGTAAGCGTGATCAGCTCTGTAACCTTTCTTTTCTTGCTCTAAAAACTCTAACACGGTGTTTTTTATTGTAGAAATAATTGCCCCATACAAACCAGAACCTCTTAATATGGTGTCAACCATTCCGTTAGCAATTCTTGCGTATCTTTGTTCGTTTTTTGCATTTTTCTTTTCATCTTCTTCATCATCATCACCAAATGTCGCTGCAAATAACGCTTGTTGTAAGCTATAAAATATAACGTTTTGTATAGCACCGTAATACAATATTTTAGATATGTGTGTTTTTTTATCACCTCTATTGTTTACCAAATCCTGCGCAGCACGCTTCATCAACCTATTGTACTGCATAGGTGTGTTTTGAAAAGCAAATATTACTTTACCAAGTGGCGATGCTTGTAGTTGAGATATTTTATCTGGTCTAGCAGACTGTTGAGTTTCCTCAGCTATTTCCTGAAACTCTACAAAAGCTTTTTCCATAGCTTCTTCTTTAGACATGCCTTCTTTTATATATTTGTTTATTCTATTTCTAATAAACGTAGCACCACCAAAAGCAATTGCAAAACTATCAGCCATTTGAGTAGGTAAAAATCCTTTTTGTAAAAGTAAACCAATGGCTGTTTTTACTGGGTTTTTAGAACCTTTAACAGCTGCAACTAGCTCATTAGCATTTACATCATAAGATAAGCCAGATCTTCTTTGTTTTAAAAATGGTGAGTTAAACAACATTAAAAAGTCTGACCAAAATTGTTTTTGATTAGCAAAAGCCATACCAGCTTTTATAGGATTGTTGTCAGTCCAGTTTATAAAGTTAACCGTAGATATAGTTTGTAACAGCGACGATCTAGCGTTGAAGAACATTGTTGTACCGATAGATCCGTGTACCCAGTTCATAAACTTATTCATATGACTGCTTCCTCCTCTTTTGTTTGTACCGTGCTTCATACGGTAATACATGTCCTCTAAAGCAAGTCTATGATCTAAACCATATTCAGACTCAATTTTATTTAAATTTTTCTCGCTAAATATAGTGTTCCAGTTGTCTTCAAACTGCTGCATTAAACCTTCTCTAGCTTTGTTTGTAGATTCGTTAACGTTTGAAGAAAGAGTTTCCGCGAGCCAACCAACATCTTCTGGCGTTACCAAACCACCCGCTTTTTCAGCTATTGAAGAGTATTGATCCGCATACAACTTTAAAGGAGCGTTACCCTCAACAAACTTAACCATAGCATTTTGATCAGCTTGGCTTAAACCAGGTACCTCTATACCAGCTTTATTATAACCATAAACCATTATAGCTTGCTCTACTGTAAAGTCACCTCCTGGTATTTTGTCTTTTAATGATTTTGTTATTTTTTTGCTAGATTTTTTCAAAGCTTTTAAGTCCATAGCTACAGACTGTTTTAAAGCGTTTACTGCTCTAACGGCTTTTGCATAAGGCACTATTATGTTGTCATTAAAAAACTTCATATGAGCCTCACCTCTTTTTCCTTTGCCTAAAAACGGATATATTAAACCTTTTAAATCTTCGGCTGATGGTGGTAAGAAAAACTTCCATTTACCTTTGCCCTTACCTCTTTGTCTTCCTTTTGCCTTGCTAAATACTTTTTCTTTTTTTACACCACGAGTATCTTCTATTATTTGATTAAACTCCTTGTCTAAGTCTTGTTGTTCTTCTCTAACCTGTTCTGACTTACCTTTTATATCTAGCTGCTCCATAACATCTTTTACAGCGTCAACGTTAGGCAATGCATCATCTACAAAGTAAACGTCGTTATAACCCTCACCAAACTTTTCAGCTATCCACATTGCTTTTGCAGCTCCAGTGCTATTACCTAGACCAGTTATATTTTCTATAGGTATGTTTATACCTTGAGACTTTAACCATTCATGTATAGCCATTGCAGAGGCTTGTGGTCTTGCTGTTAAAATGTAAGTATTTTCTGCACCAAATTTCTTTATTCTATTTCTAAGTTTTTGCATTAACGGACCTTCTACACCGCCACGTACGTTTACAAAATCATCAAAGTTAAACTCATAACCATCTTTCATGAGTTGTGGTCCTTTTATTGGCCACTGATCACTGCTTATTTTTATTTCATTTCCTGTTTGTGGATCTGTAGCTATAACAAAGTTTTCGCCTTTTACTATTAATGTTTCATCAAAATCAAAAACGCTCATGCCTCTTGACGTTGGTATTTTTTTACTAAACTCTGTTGTTGATTTTTTGCTTTTTGTTAGTTTTAAATGGTGTCTACCAAGACCCTGCTCTCTTTCATGTCCTTTTGTTTCTCTATAATGCTTAACCATTTCAATAGCCGATGTCGAAACTTCTTCAATATTATTTTCTTTAGATGATATACTTTCTATAGGTGATAACATTACCGGATCTACATCAGGATTTTTAGCTAAATTCATTAGCGTTACCTCGTCAAACATTCTGTTACCAAGAATACTTGTTATTGTTTGTAATCCAGCAGCTGTCATAGCATCATCCCACGCAGCTGGTATAACATTTACCTCATAACCCTCAAAAACAAAATCTATATCAAGCTCTCCATTTTTCTTATAAGATTCTGCTATTCGTTTATTTATATCCGCTTTTGATACAGAGTGTTCAAATCTAAGAACATCGGCGATTGACTTACCGTTTTTCTTTGCCCAAGCAATAATTTTATCTACATTTTTTACAATACCTCTAGCTGGTGCAGACTTTCTAAGAGCAGAGTCCATACCCGCGCCCAAAGTTGTTATTAAAGCGCCAAATTCTTTTATTGACATTTCACCCCTTTGAACCTTCTTCCAAGCGTTATCTAATATTGTTTTAGCTAAAATCCTAGCTTCTTGAGATTGTTCTTCTCTTTTAGCGCCATCTCTATCTTTTATAACGGCTTCTGTTTTTTCTTTTAATTGAGTTGTTTCAACAGCTATCCACTCGTATTTTCCTTTTTCGTTTTTAGCATATACCTTAACAGTGTTACCCTCTTGTTTTATCCACGTGTTAGTTTCTGGGTCTTTTACTATGTTTTTGCTATCAGTATTATTCATTAAAGCAAGATGATCAGAAGCTGTCATAACTGACTTGCTACGATTACCAGGCTTAACCATTTCGCCCTTTTTGTTTTTAACTAAAGCGGGAGTGCCATCAGCGTTGTTGGTTGGGTTGTCTATAACATTTAAATCCCCATCTTTCTGTGGTATATTTCTACCATCTGAAATTTTTCCTGCTCCAGAAAAAGATAATTTAAACGAGTCTTGCATAACTATTCTACCAGCGTCAAGCTGTGAAATACCGCTTTCAACCAATTCGCCAGGCGTGTCCTGCGCAACTTTTCTTAATCTACTTACCCCTGAGTAATTACCGTTTTCATCTTTTTGTGTGTATACATCGCTTATATTACCCTTAATGCCAAATGCTTTTTTAAGACTAAGCTCTACTTGTCTTTGATCTAATCTAGCAACAATAAACTCTTCAATTGGTGGTAGTTCAATTGCTCCAACAGCCTGCCCTTCCATAAATAACTCTATATCTGCTTTTAAAGCCGCTGCTTCTTTTTTAGCTTTTTTAGTTAATTTTTTTAAGCCATAAGCTTTTTGTATTATACTGTTTGCTCTTTCAATAGTAATACCTTCTGGACTTCCGTAATTAGCAAGAACTTCTTCCAATACGACGTCTATTGGATCAACCGGATCAGCTTCTATTTTTTTACTATAACTTAATTCTGATTTACCATCACTTATTTTTGCCGCAAGTTTTTCACTTAAAGTACCTTTTTCCAAACCTTCAAGCCTCACGTTTTGACTTGCTGATAAAGCGCTTAGGTTAAGTATTAATTGTCTTATAGCACCATCTGCTTTTGTGCCCGTTCTGAACGTACCATCTGGATTTATTCCAAAAGTATCTAACCAGTCAGTAGGGTCTACTTCTTTTACCTTGTCTTGTCTAGGCTTGCCAACACCGGTGCCACTTTGGTCTTGACCAGCCATTGATATTCTACTGCCTTTTTCGTAATATTTACCAAGAGCACCTTGAGCTATACCAGTGGCTCTACCAGTTCTATCCTCACCCTCTGGCAATAAATCAAACAATGCTGGGTTAAATGTACCGTCTTCATTTAAACTTTTACTAAGAATAAGTTCTTGAGCTTGCACTCTCATAGTATCATCTAAATCTTGATTAGCTAGTATTCTAGCTGGCTCAACACCAAATTCACCGGCTATAACTTCTAAAACGCCATACAAAGGACCTAAAGGAGTTACATCACTTTCTTTTGTTGGTCTTTTTGCTTTACCGTCTTTTTCTATTTTAGCTACTTCGCTAACTAACTTTTTAAAGTCTTTGTAAAAATTACCATCAAATTTACCCTTGTAGTTTGCTACAACTTCTTTTATTCTTTTTTTACCTTGATCGGATATTTCTAAAACATTATCAACAACCAAGCCCCTTACTATTTCTTCAATAGCTTGTTTAGCACCAGGCGATAAATCCATATTTTCTAAACGCTCCATGTAAGCATCAGACTCTGACTGTAGTGTTTCACTTAAATCACCATAGTCACCGTAAGTTTTATCAAGGGATGTTATACCTTCTTCCGGTGTGGCCCTATTCATTTCTGCTAACACATCACCTTTTGCTCTAAATATAATTGATTTTCCAGCTCCACCAGACACACCGGTTAACCAACCAAATAAACTTTCATTAACCGCAGGATTAAAATTAGATCTTAGTCTTTTACTTAACTTTTCTTTTACGTTTCTAACAAAATCTTTCATTGCTTCAGGATCAAGATTTATACCAGCAGCAATTAACCCATCTAACCTAGGTGTATTTTCAATAAAGTTCATCGCGTCCCAAGAGTCAATTGAACCTAAAAACTCGTCTTGAGAGTTATATTTTTTAGAACCGTCGTCGTTTTGAACATATTGATCAAAATCTTTTTTAACTAATGGATCTTGTTTTAAAACTTGATCAACATTTTTAGAAAAATTCATTTCAGCTTTTACATCATCTGGAGTTTTAGCGTCTTTAAACATGTCGCCTTCAGCTCCTTTAGCAATCATTTTAGCTATAGCTCTGTTGGGTTTATTATTTTTAACTGACACATCGTAATCTCTCATGAAGTTTTTAATATCTTCTACAGTGTCAAGTTTAATATCACGCCCTAAATAGTTTTGTGCAAAACGTCTAAACACCCCTTTAACTTTTGTAAAGAAAGAGTCGTTAAATTTTATTTTACCACCGCGGAACATTTCCATTGCAATAGCCATCATTTCTTCACCTCGCTTGGCTGTTTTGTAACCTTTAACTCTTTTGTTAAATAAATCAACGCTTTCTTTGTCCATAAAAACGCTGTCATCAGAAAGTATATCTATAACAGCACCACCAAGTTTTTCTCTTGCAGCAGGATCTTGTTTTAACGTGTTATAAAAAGCACCATGAACAAACTCGTGAGATGCCGTGTTGAACATACCCTCTTCAAGAGCTGTTTCTTTATTGATGGTCATTTCAATACGATTTAGACTCCCGTCTTTGTTGAAAACAGGTCTCATACTACCGTAGTTTTGAGCTTCTTTAGATATAAAGTTTACAGCGCTTTCAACAGTATTTATTTCACTATCAGCATCTTCAAGCATTTCCCTAGCATCGGCTATTTCCTCTGGAGTTGAATTAGGGTCATTAATTATTGCTAGCGCACCTTCTCTTATACCTTGGTTTGTAACTTCAACCTCTTTAACACTGTCAAAAGATCTCTCGTATTCTGTTTGAGAAATATCATCTGCCATTCCTTTTGAGTCAACCTCTCTTGTTACAAATGGTACTCCACCCTGATCTTTAACCGCTTGCTCGTAAGCTTTCATAGACTCCATTTCTTGTTTGTAGTTTTCGTTCACTACATTCTCAGGGTATTTATCTAATATTGTTTTTTTCTCAGAGTTTCTTTTATCAACTTGTTTTTGTAAAGCTTCTATTTCTTCCGTTTGTTGCTCTGTAGTTAACTCTGGATCAGACATTATATTTTCTGCCTGTAGTCTAGCTTGATAGTTAGCTTTTTCTATTTTTATAAGATCATTTTTTTCTTTAGGAGTAAGTAAGTTAACTCTTTTAATGTCTTGTTCTATTAAAGTATTAGCCTCTTCAAGAAGCTCTGCCTGCTCTTGTTCTAATCTAGCTCTTCTAACTGTAACTCCAGAACCTTCTTTAGCACCAAGGTTAGCAATAGACGAAGCTACATTTTCCATTCTAGTTGCTATCTCACCAAGTCTTTGGTTGTTATCAGCTGTTTTAAAAGGAGCCATCAATCTTGGCGCTAACCTTAAACCTTGTAAACCACCACTAATAAGACCTCCACTAACAAAAGACTCACCAACACCATCATATATGTTAACATCTTTATTACCTGACATTATATCAGCAAGATTACTACCCATGCTGGCTAAACTTTCAGAAAAACCTTCTTCAAAAAACTCAGCACCCGAGCTTTTCATGTTGTTAAATGTAAATATGTTTTTCTTTAGATATTGTTCGTAACCAAGTTTGGTAACATCTTTACCAGCTTTTTTAGTTAACGACTGAGCTGTTTTTCCTACCGCACCAAGTGTAACTCTTTCAGACAATGCTTCCATAGTACCACTAAAGGTAGCGTTGGCAAACATAGTTCCAAAACTTAAATTTTGCCCATACAAACCTCCACTTCTTAAATACTCTTCTTTTTCATCTTGTAGCTGTCTGTATTTATTACCAGTAGCAGAAGCTCCCATAACATATAAAGACGCACCGCCAGAAACAGCCATTAATGCTAGGTTTGGTATTTGTTGTGCAAATAAATTTGCTGACCACTCTACAGCATCTCCAAAACTACCTATTTCACCAAATTGAACTGGTCTTCTAACCTGGTTAGTTATATTATCTTCTTGCCACTTATCTAATCTATCTCCAAATCTTGTCCAAGCGCTAGAAGTTGTTGTTACAGTTCTACCACCTATTTCTTTTGTTTCTTCTTTGTCTCCAAAAACCCAGCCTATAG
>Ga0070750_10000300_pt1 | contig 27488 bp, 17 predicted proteins | sample VirMetDEL_Nov_24_FD_77013 | JGI IMG/M metagenome (GOLD analysis project Ga0070750, IMG submission 77013) | Aqueous microbial communities from the Delaware River and Bay under freshwater to marine salinity gradient to study organic matter... | ecosystem: Environmental > Aquatic > Marine >...
TTAAAACTTTCTTCTGAATCTTTGTTATTAAAATTAATTGGTCTTACATTTTGAGTTCTTAGTACCTGATTTACATCATTTTTTAATAAACAAAAAACGGTGGCGTTAGTATTTACAAAATTTAATACCGACCTTCCGGGTTCATTAAATTGTCCGTATTTAAAATCATACACCCCTGAAAGCTCATCTTTAGTCTCTTTTCTCCAATAATCTTTAAATATTTTTTCAAATAATCGATTAATAAATGTAGAATAATATTTTACTAAACCCCTGTTGGTATTAAACATTCTAATAGTTTTTTTAACCTCATAAGGCGCACACCCTACACTTTCAGATTCAATTAAGAGTTCTTTTGTTACCGTTCTATTTTCTTTTACAACTTTTTTACCTTGTGATTGATATAACTTATTTACAAAAGACCAATTAACCACAGACCAAAAATTTTTAATATAATCGTCCCTTTTGTTTCTGTATTTTAAATAGTACGAATGCTCCCATAAATCTAACCCCAATAAAGGAAACCCACCCCCTTTAATTGTATTCATAAGTGGATTGTCCTGATTCGGTGTGGACATAATTTTTAAAGTATTATTCTTAGTTAGAACCAACCAAACCCATCCAGAACCAAATCTTTTTTGTGCAACAGATTCAAACTCTTTTTTAAAATTATTAAATGTTTTATAATCTTTGATTATTTTGTCATATATTTCACCGGTACACCTTTGTTTTTTTGGTGATAACATTTTCCAAAATAATGCGTGGTTGAACGCTCCTCCCGCGTTATCTTTTACGATGCGATTATATGAAGAAATAGTTTTAATAATTTCCTCCAAAGTTTTGTCTTTACCCGATTTATTCTCGATAGCTTTATTTAATTTTTCAACATAACTCTTATAGTGTTTGTTGTAATGAACGTTCATAGTTTCTTTATCCACGAAACGTTCGATGGCTGAGTAAGAATAGGGTAATCTTTCGATACCTATTTTTTTCATTTCTTGTAGTATTTGTGGGGGTGTATTCTTGTTAATTTCATTAACAATAATTTGGTTTTCTAAATTTTGTATTTGTTCTAATAATTTTTTGGTCCCCATGATTTATTTTATATATAAATAACGCGGAACATACAAATATCTTAAGTTTTTTGTGAAATCATATTTAATATCTCTTCCATTACGTCTCCCTTACCTTCATTATCGCCCATGACAGTCTCAAAAATATTCTTTTTCTTTGATAGAATATCGTAAATAATACCTTCTATTGTGTTCTCAAATATCGGATAGTACACTGATACTGAAAACTTTTGACCATATCTATATGCCCTGTCTTCAGCTTGTGAGTGGTCCGATGGTACAAACGATAGGTCATTCATAATAACCGCTTCTGCCGCGGTCAATGTAATACCTACACCCGCAGCTTTTAAATTCCCGACAAACACGGTAATCTTTTCATTGTTTTGGAACTCGTCAACAGAATGTTGCCTTTGTGGTTTGGACATTTTACCATCAAGTTTTACTGCGGACTTACCAAAATGTTCGGTTATTTTATTTAACGTATCTGTGAAGTTTGTGAATATTATAACTTTTTTTCCTTGGTCAACTATATTCTGAGCAATCTCAATAGTGTCCTTGATTTTTTCTTCTGCAATAACTTGTCTAACTTTCATTAGTTTCGAAAACTGAATGGTTAAAGAGGTCGACTCCTCTGATGAGTTATACCAGTCATAATATTCTCCCATTAATTTTTTATATTCTTTTGATTTCGTCCTCAAATATACGGGAGTTAAAATCTTTTCAGGTAAATCTAAAATATCCTCTTTCAACCTTCTCAAAACCTGCGGTTTTGTCCTGTCTCGAAGCTCTTCAAGGTTGGATGCTCCTGTAACATTCCAAACTTTTTTTGCTCCGACATTAAATTGATAACCAGCACAATATCTAATGGCGTATGCCATCCAATTATCAGCTACAGGAGAATCAACTAAATTTAAAAGATTATAGTAATTCATAGGTCTTGAAGTCATCGGTGTCCCTGTTAATAACCAAACCTTTCCGATTTTTTTTGCAATATCATTACCTATTTTAGTTCTTGCCGCTTTTACATTTTGTATGTAATGGGCTTCATCCATAACAACCAAATCAAACCCATAATTAAGAATATCTGATTTATCAGGTAACTTTGGGTCGTGAAAATTTTTAAGGATATCGTAATTGATTATTGTATATTCTGAAGGTTCCCACTTCTTACCTTCAATAATTGAAACCTCTTTTTCGGTATAATTTTCAATTTCTCTTTGCCAATTAATTTTTAGTGAAGCGGGACATATAATTAAAACCTTTTCTATATCACTTTCTAACGAAGCAATAACAGTAGATGTTGTCTTTCCAAGACCCATATCGTCAGCCAAAATATATTTGTCGTTACCAACAAGTTTTTCTATCGATTCTTTTTGGTGCTCTAATGGTGGACGGTGAGAATACTTTGTGTAATCAATATTGACCTCCCTTTGTGTGTTTTTTTGTAACGCAACTTTTGGTATCCATATATCACTGAGTTCCGCATTTTCAAATAACTTACCCCATATATGGTATGACTTTTCTTTTTCAACAAGAAGTTTTTCTATGTATATTTTTTCAGGTCTTTTGGTTAGTAACTTATCGTCCATAAGTTTTTGACCAAAATAAGTATCTAATTCTACCCACCTTCTTGCGATTTTTGGTACACGCTCTTTAAATTTTATTATATAATCCGCCTGTGCACGTGTGAGTTTAAAATGATTAAACTTTTTCATCTTACCCTTTAACTTTAGGATATAATTATTATACCCCTCATAGTCTTCAAGTAGTCTAAGAGCACGAACTTCAGGTAAGTTATTTAGTGGAGTTTTTTCCAATCTTATTACTAAATACAATTAAATATAATCATTTTATGAATATTTATCAATAATGAGTAACAGAAAGATTCCAATAACAAGATTAGAAAAGTTTTTCGGTTCGGAAGACTTTGAACTTGATATCAGTATGGGTAGAGAATGGCTTGAAGGTGATATGAACTTTAGGTTAGTCTTATACCGTGTGGATAGGCAAAAAACAAAAACTGACGATGTATACGGTGAGACGGTTGAAGATGGTATCCAATTCCACCCTCCGGTTGAGTTTAAGGGTTATGTTCAAGTTGAGCAACCTGAAAACCAAGATTACGGTCAAAGTCGAATGACACAAATGGAACCTGGTAATCTAAAGGTCGGTGTATACCAACACACATTAGATGAATTAAATGTGGAGATAGAATATGGTGACTATATTGGGTATTATGAGACAGAATCTCGTGTTAGATATTATACTGTGGTAAACGATGGAAGAGTTGTTAGCGATAATAAACATACTTATGGAGGATATAAACCATTTTACAGAAGTATCACCGCGTCACCTGTAAACGATAATGAATTTAGAGGATTATGAACAAACATTTATTGAAAGAATTAAACACAATAAAATCTCGTATGGGATTAGTCGTTGAACAAGAAAAAAAAATCTCCAACCCAATAGGTCTTAAAGTTATGGTATATTATAACTTACATAAAAAAACATTTTCAGTGCAATATGATGGTAGAATTATATTATATGCGGATTATGTAAAATTAAAAGATGTTGAGTTTAGAGTTAGAGAGGGTGGTAAAGAAAAAGTTAGAAAAGAGATGAGAAAAAATGTTCACGCCTTTGTTATCGGAACTTTACTCGATTATTGTGAATGGCCTTGTGATAAAATGCCTCCCGAAACCAACGATAAAATAATTACTTACAATCCATACAAGTATGATTCTTTTGTAAGAAAAGACAGTGAAGAACCAATTTATAATGCAAATGAAATCGACATGATTAATACAAAAAATAAAATTTTTCACATTAATGAAATTGTAAGTTAATGGCATTTCCAAAAAAAATAAAAAAAGATTTAAAACTTACTCCCGATAAAATTTTATTAGAAAGGAGAAAGGAACTTCTTGAGTATATTCAGGATAAAGGAACTTATTTACCTAAGAGTGTATTACATGCCGATTTAGATAGAGGTATGTTAGATTTTGTTCGAGACGATTTGGAAATGTCTGCAGATGGTAAAAAAGTCAATCCTGTCGACCTTATAATAACAACTCAAAACTGGGCTCAGTTCACAGAAACTTGGAAATTCCAAGACTTGGATAAAAACATAAAACCTCCCTTTATTGCTACAGTAAGAAATCCTGATGTAAAATACGGCACAAACCCATCTTTACAATACACAATACCGAATAGAAGACAATTTTATTATGCCAAAGTTCCAACATGGGACGGACAAAGAAAAGGTATGGATATTTATAAAATCCCGCAACCTGTACCTGTAGATATTACATATAATGTAAAAATATTCTGCACAAAGATGAGACATCTTAATGAGTTTAACAAACTTGTTTTACAAAAGTTTTCTTCCCGACAATCATACACATTCGTAAAAGGTCATTATGTTCCTATAGTATTAAATAATGTTTCTGATGAATCGGTTTTGGATATTGAAAAAAGAAAATACTATATACAAAATTATGAGTTTTTGATGATGGGATTTTTAATTGACGAAAAAGAGTTTGAGGTTAAGCCCGCCATTTCAAGAGCATTTACTTTATTTGAAGTAGAAACAGGAAATAAATCAAGGAGAGCGAAAGAACATCCTGAAAACCCAAATACTTTTGACTTAGACGTTTTATTCCGTGTTGGTGTAACCTCTTTATCTGAGGTTTATCCATACACAATTGACTTATCAGTTTTGGAAACTATAAATGTATCAGATTACTCAGTCTATATTAACGATAATTTTATTGGTGACGAGTTGACTAAAATTCAAATCAACACTAACGACACGATTAGAATTGATGTAATTAAAATAGACGACCAAGAAGAAGCGATACTTAAATGTAGAGCAAATTTATTATATAGTGATTGAGTTTTACTCTCCGTAAATATCTGTATCCTCTTTACAATTTTCTTCTATAAGTTTTTCTACAAACTTAAACATTTTTAATCCCTTCCTTTCACAAAAACTTTTTAATAGTTTGTGTGACTCAACTGAGATTTTTAAATTTTTTATCTTATACATGCGTTATTAACAAAAGGGTAGAAAAAAGTAAGAATTTTTTCATACCTACTAATAAATATGTCATCAAAGTAATTGCACTTTGATTTTTTTTATAATATTTATCAAATAAATAAAAAGAAAATATTAAATAGTATGGCTAATAAAGTATTCGTATCTCCAGGTGTATATACTTCTGAAAGAGATTTAAGTTTCGTAGCACAAAGTGTTGGTGTAACAACCCTTGGTGTTGTAGGTGAGACTTTATCGGGACCCGCGTTTGAACCGATATTTATAACTAATTTTGATGAGTTTACTGCGTTTTTTGGTGGGACAAATCCAACAAAATATGTAAACACTCAAATACCAAAATATGAAGCCGCATATATTGCTAAAGCGTACCTTCAACAATCAAATCAATTATTTGTAACACGTATATTAGGTCTGTCAGGTTACGATGCAGGACCATCGTGGTCTATTAGTACGTTTGGTAACGTTGACCAAACAACAGTAGTTGAAACCACAATAGAAGGTCCATACACAATAGATTTTGCGGGTGTTTCAGGTACAAGTTCAGCAACAACAATCACATCGGGCATTAATACGTTACCTTCAGGTATATCGGATTATTGGACAACAGAGTATACAACATATACAGGAGGTGTATCCACATTACAAGATGACTTCTTAAATTATGTTTATGGAGAAATTGTTGAGCCAACTACAGCCGGTGAAAATGCATATATATTCGGTACTTTAAGTGCAACTACTTTAGATAGTGTTACAGGTGCTTCAGGTAGTTTTACTACTGTAGTAAACGCATTTGGTGTTGATAATGTTAATCTTGATAATGCAGATTTAACCTCACCTAGTAACGACTCTTGGTATTACGCATTATTTCCGTATGAAAATAATGAATATACAGGTGTTGGTTTTGGTTATGCGGTAACCACATTAACAAACACCGGAGGAAATAACTATACAGGAACAGCAACATTATATTCAACCAACTATTCAGGAACACCTATAACTGAATATCACAATATGATAGTTGCAACACTTCGTTCAAGAGGTATAAGTAATTATAACGCAAGTGAAGACGGACCTGAATATGAAGTTTCAGGATTGACCGATTTAAATATTGTAACATCAGGTGCTTTCGCAGGTGCTATGAGTAACCCCTTTGAAACATTCCAATTAACGGGTGTAACAAAAGATAATGAATCTTTCTCATTTAGAACTTCATTCGATATTAGTGATACTAATTTCTTACCTAAAGTATTTGGTTATTCTAACTTTGGTAAAAATAGATTTGAGGTACCGTTGATGATTGACGAAATGTATTATAACTTATTGAACAGAGGTTATAAGGAAGGTAAGATTAGAGGTATAAACTCTTCATTGTTGGCTTTAGAAGGAGCTAGAACAGATGATGATAATACAGGTATAGGTTGGTATTTAGATAGATACCAAACACCACACACTCCATATGTTGTATCTGAGTTAAGAGGTGACGAAGTATTTAACCTATTTAAATTCATATCAATTTCTGACGGTAATTCCGCAAATAGTGAAATTAAAATTTCAATTGCAAATATTTCATTTAACAATTTAACTTTTGATATTATTGTAAGAGACTTTTATGATACAGACTCAAGTCCATCGGTTATTGAGAAGTTTACCAACTGTACTATGGACCCAAGTTTAAACAGTTATGTAGCTAAAAAAGTCGGTACTTCTAACGGAGACTTTGAACTAAAATCAAGGTACATTATGTTAGAGGTTAATGAGGAAGCACCAATAGATGCTTTACCTTGTGGATTTAGAGGTTACGAAACAAGACAATATAGTGGGTATAAATCACCTCATTTAATTTATAAAACAAAATACGATGAACCGGGTGAAATTATTTACAACCCCCCATTTGGAAGTTCGTCGGGTGGAGATAACTTCACAAGAAGTTCAGGTGACAATCCAAGAAGAGTATACTTAGGTGTATCAAATACAGTAGGTATCGACGTAGATTTTGCATCATATAAAGGTAAACAAAACCCAACAAACTTAGCTACGGCTACAGAGTCTACTCCATGGGCGGTATTAACAAAAGGATACCATATGGACTCAGGAGCGACAGGTATTACAATACCTTCCCAATACACCACATCAGGTGAAACCGCGTTTGAAGTTGGTTCAGCTGAATTTAGAAGTGAACCAGGAGATTTAAGTCCATATTATAAATTAAACTCACGTAAATTCACGTTAATACCAACAGGTGGTTTTGACGGATGGGACATTTACAGAGAACACCGTACAAATGGTGATAGATATATCTTAGGTAATAATGGTTACTTGAGAGGTGCAGCACCATCAATAAGGTTCCCTGAAGCTGACGGATGGGGTGCGTTTAAAACAATAGTAGGTCCAGATAGACAAGATTGGGGTAACAGTGATTACTACGCATATCTATGGGGACAGTGGACGTTTGTAAACCCTGAGTCAATTAATATAAACGTATTTGCAACACCGGGTGTTGATTATGTTAACAACTCAAACCTTATCGAAAACGCTATCGATATGATTGAAACAGATAGAGCAGACTCGATATATATTTGTACAACACCTGACTATCAGATGTTTACAAATACAACATCAAACTACACCACAGACTTTATTTACCCACAAGAGGCTACTGAGAATCTTGAAGATACAGGAATTGATTCAAACTACACCGCAACTTATTATCCATGGATTTTAACAAGAGATGCAGTTAACAACACACAAGTTTATTTACCACCAACAGCAGAGGTTGTTAGAAACTTAGCATTAACTGATAATATCGCATTCCCATGGTTCGCGTCCGCGGGTTACACAAGAGGTTTGGCTAACGGAATTAAAGCTCGTAAAAAGTTGACCCAAGACGATAGAGATATTTTGTATAAGGGTAGAATTAACCCAATCGCAACATTCTCAGATGTCGGTACAGTAATATGGGGTAACAAAACAACACAAGTTAAAGAATCTGCACTCGACAGAATCAACGTTAGAAGATTGTTGTTACAGGCTCGTAAATTAATCTCAGCAGTGGCTGTAAGATTATTATTCGAACAAAACGACGACCAAGTAAGACAGGAATTCTTAGATTCAGTAAACCCAATCTTAGATTCAATCAGAAGAGACAGAGGTTTAATCGACTTTAGAGTCGTAGTACAAAACACACCTGAAGACATGGATAAAAACCAACTTGTAGGAAAAATTTATTTAAAACCAACAAGAGCACTTGAGTTTATTGATATTGAGTTCTTAATCACTCCAACAGGAGCGTCTTTTGAGGATATCTAATAGTTATATTATGGGGGATGTAATGTCCCCCATATTATATTAATTAAAATTTAAAAAATAAAACAATGGAATTTAAAAAGAAATTACTTGCAGAGGAATTAAATGTTAAACCTAACGGAGTTAAAACATTTTCTAAAAAACCACAAAACATTATTGTTACTGAATCTCAGTTAGAAAGGTTAATTGAAAAATTAAACGGATAATAATGACCTTAAGTTCGATAATAAGAAAAAATATAAAAGAGTTGATTTTAAAAGAAGGATTTGAAGAAGGTAATCCTGATTTAAAATATTATGCTTTTGATTGGGACGATAATATTGTTATTATGCCCACTCAGATTATGTTATTATCGAATGAAGATGAGGAGGTCGGTATGTCTACAGAGGACTTTGCAGAGTATAGACAGATGATAGGACAAGAACCCTTTGAATATAAGGGACATCAAATTGTTGGTTATTCAAAAGACCCGTATAGAAATTTTCGTGTATCAGGTGACCAACAGTTTATTGTTGACTCTTTATTAGCGAAGCCTGGTCCTTCATGGGAAGATTTTGTGGAATGTATAAATGGCGGTTCTATTTTTGCTATTATAACCGCTCGTGGTCACACACCATCAGTCCTCAAAGATGCTATATATAATTATATTGTAACCAACCACAATGGAATCGATAAAAATATTTTGGTAGAAAACCTTAAAAAATATCGTGATTTATCGGGAGAGGTCATGAAAGACGACCAACTTTTAATAAAGGAGTATTTGGACATGTGTAAATATCACCCCGTAACTTATGGTGAGGGTTCTGCTGCAAATCCGGAAGAAGGAAAGATAGAAGCTTTAAGGGAATTTATTAATTATGTAAAGTTTCAAAGCCAAAAAATAGGTAAAAAAGTATCATTTACAAATGATGTTAATAATAACTTTATACCTCAGATAGGGTTTTCAGATGATGACCCAGGAAATATTGAATCAATAAAAAAGTTTTTAGATAAAGAATATGATGATAATCCAGTTAAAACTTATTTAACTAAAGGAGGTAATAAAGAAGAAGTATAATAGGGTAGCTAGATAAGGATTTTACAAGTAATAATAGAAAAGTAAAGAGAAAAACTTTTATTATGATATTTATAAATAAAATAAACAAGAATTTTAAAACCAAAATACAATGGCTGATTTATTAATGAAAATGCCCGTACCTTATGAACCGAAAAGAAAGAATCGATTTGTTCTTACTTTTCCTTCGTCATTGGGTATAAACTCTTGGTATGTTGAATCAACATCAAGACCACAAGTCACAATAAACCCAACAGAAATACCATTCTTAAACACTTCAACATATGTTGCAGGTAGATTTACATGGGGAACTATCAATGTTACGTTTAGAGACCCTATTGGTCCTTCAGCATCACAAGCGCTTATGGAATGGGTAAGATTAACTGCAGAATCGGTAACAGGTCGTATGGGTTATGCTGCTGGTTATAAAAAAGACTTAGACCTTGAGATGTTAGACCCTACAGGTGTGGCTGTTGAAAAATGGATTTTACAAGGTACGTTCTTAACTGATGTTAATTTTGATAGTTTAGGATATAGTGATGATGCGTTGGCAACAATTACAGCAACACTTCGTCCTGATAGATGTATTTTGGTTTACTAATACTATTGAAAAAAAAATAATAATTTATATATTTAACCATAGGGTGAAAGCTCTATGGTTTTTTTATTTATAATGGAAGATAATTCAAAACAATACGGACAACAAGATTTTAATTTACCTCATGATGTGGTGACTCTACCCTCACAAGGTAAATTTTACAAAAACAAGAAAAAATCTTTTAAAGTTGGTTATTTAACGGCGCAAGATGAAAATATATTAGTTTCCGCTGGAAGTAATAACACTAACGTAATAAGTGATTTAGTTAGAAATAAAATATATGAACCGGATATACAAGTAGATTCTTTACTTGAGGGTGATGTCGAAGCTATATTAATTTTTTTGAGGAACACGGCGTTTGGTTCCGAATATAATTTTAAGTTAAGAGACCCTAAAACAAATAAAGAATTTGAACATACGGTTAACTTGGACGAGTTAGATATAAAGAAACCCGCTCAAGAACCGAATGAAGACGGACATTTTGAAATAACACTACCGAAAACAGGTTCGGTTGTGAAATGCAAGCTACTTACAATTGGTGAAGTAAAAGCACTAAACGATGAGTTGGATAGATACCCAACAAATGTTACGGTACCCGTAGTAACAAACAGATTATTAAAACAAATCGTAAGTGTTGATAATAACGAGGATAAAAGTTACATTTCAACATTTATATTAAACCTACCCATTTTAGACTCTAAATTTATAAGAAATACTCTTTCTGAGTGTGAACCAAAAATAAATTTAGAAAGAAAAGTAAAAGCCCCGTCAGGAGAAGAGTTGACAGTTAGAGTCACCTTTGGGGTGGAGTTTTTTCGGCCTTTCTACTGAACATAGGATATTTTTGCTTGATGAGATATATTATTTATCTCGACACGCTAATTTTTCATATTCAGACACTCTTACTATGCCGACCTATGAAAGAAAATATTTTATAAATAAACTGGTTGAAGAGTTTGAAAAAAAATCGGAACAATACGAAAAGGCAAAATCACGTAGGTAATCTATTTATATAAAAAGATTATTTATGGTTAATCCAGTAGACGACGCAAAAGACAAAGCAAAAGAGGCATTGGGTGAGATGTCCAAAGGAATGGAGGGCTTAAATAAAGCCGCCGGAATTTTTGATAAAACGGTTTTACATATTGCAGGTAGTTTAGCTAGGTTAGCATTACCTACTGCAGTTATTGAAGATACTGCAAAATTACAAGAACTTTCTTTTAAACTCACAAGAGATGTCATGGGTCAAACTGACATTATTGGAAATGCAGTATTGAGAACGATGGGAGACGCCGCAATGGAAACTACAAAATTTGGTGTTGGTTTAGATGAAAACTTACAATTAATGAAAGAGATAAATGACGTTATGCAGACTAACACGTTATTATCTGACCAACAAGTTGTAAATATGCAATTATTGGCTCGCACTGCGGGAGTAACATCTTCTGAAATTGTCCCAATAGTTGAAGGTTTCAGGAGTATTGGTGTAGGAACTGATGATGCTATCGAAAACATTGAAAGCATGCAAAAACAAGCCCGAAGTTATGGTATTAACGTAGGACAATTTATAAAAGGTATTGGTGCAAATATAAAACTACTATCTTCATATAATTTTAAAGATGGTGTGGACGGGTTAAGTAGAATGGTTGCCAAAGCACAAGCATTAAGAATAGATGTAGGTAAAACCATAGAATTTGCTGATAGTTTAATGGACCCTGAGAAAGCTATTGAAACCGCGGCAGGGTTCCAAATGTTAGGAGGAGCGATAGGTGACTTAGGAGACCCATTTAAGTTGTTACAGATGGCACAAACAGATGCCGAAGGTTTACAAGACGCGGTTCTTAATATGGCTGAATCTGCAGTGGTATTTAATGAGGAAACGGGTGAGTTTGACATTCCTGTTAATGAAATGTACCGACTTAGAGAAGCTGCCAATTTGGCGGGAATGAGTTATCAAGAAATGACAGATACTGCCTTTAAGGCCGCAGAAAGAACTAAAAAATTAGATTTAATGGATACCACATCGGTACCTGAAGAATTTAAAGAGTTAGTTACAAATATGAGTAACCTTAAAGGTGGTAAATTAGAAGTTGCAATTCCCGTCTATGATGAGTTAACAGGAGGAATAAAAACACTAACCAAAGGAGTAGATGAATTAGATAATGAAGATTTTAAAGCTTTACAAAAACAAGAGGCAATAAATAATATGGATATGAAAGACATAGCAGTTAGACAAATGACGGCTTTGGAACTCATGGCGGGTATGGATGCTTCTGCAAAAGCGGCAACGGTAAAAATAGGTGTTAATACTAAAGGTGTCACCGACGCCTTAGGTGCGTTAGATGCATATGCTAAAGTAACAAAAGATGCGTTGGACGAATCTTTAAGTTCTCAATCTCTTGAAGTTTACGGAAGCGCATTAACAGAGGCACTTGCTACCGGTTTCCGAGAGGAAGACGCGGTACTACATTTTAAAAATGCTGCATCACATATCGCTACTACAATGTATAGTCACATTAAAGATTTACCGATAGATATAGATAGAGAATTACCTGAGACTAATATGTTAAAAGGACAAAACATATTTGGAGCATTAGTAACTGCCGCGGCAGGCGCGGAAGGAGAGTTAGATAAAGTTGCTAAAAAATTAGAAGGACTAATACCTGCAGGTGCTTTAAGTGCATTTACAAGTTCAAAAGTTGCAATTAACGGTATTGGAACAGCTTGGAATGAAATGGTTGATACAGCTAAAAGTACTGTATTAGGAGCCCTTGATGACGTGACTAGCGGTGTACCAAATACTTCACCAGATACTAAGCCAGCTGGTGACTTTATATCAAGACCTGGTATGGGAGTTCAAAGATTCCGCAAAGATGATATTATAATGGGAGGGACTAATTTATTTGGAGGTATGGATAAATTAAGTGATTTTGTAATGAATAACATCAATAACGAAAATAATAATAATACAAGCGGAGAGATTAAATTAATTGGTGAAGGACAAATAACAGTTAATATTGAAGGAAACAAAAGTGATATTGATATTAACACATTACTAAAAAATCCTGAATTTACTAGTGGAATTGTAAAACAAATAAATAATACTAATAATACTTATTCCTAATACTTATTCTGTTTAAAAATTAGATTCAATCTATTTATATATAAATAGTTTTTATGCCTAGTAAATTAACATTTGATGCTACTGAGAATTTTAGAAAAAAACTTTTAGTAAGAAACTTACCTCCTTATGACGAAAGTTATAAAACAGGTGATAGACCTGGTGAGTCAGAACTTACAATAAAAGATGTTGGAGTTATAAACTCACAAAACGTTCAAGATTCAGATGTTAATAAAAACGAACAAATAAAGGCTTTAGTAAAAAATCAATATGGTCCTGAAGATGGGTTTAAAAAACTCATAGACATTAGAGATATACAAAAAAAAATAGATAGTAGAGAAAGGTATTATACTTTTATTGCGTCAACTTATAGTTCATTTAATTTATTAACCAGCCTTAATCCCACAGGAAATAATGGAAGTTTGAGTCAAGACTCAGCACTTGCACGAATTGCTGCACAACAACTAAAAACAGAATTTGAATACAGAGTCGGTGAAGAAGTTAGACAAGAAACATTAGGTAGAATTAATGTTTTAGACGCTCTTTCCGACCCTTTTGATGCGATTGCAATTGCAACAGGTAACGAACAAGTTATAGAAAGTAATTGGCAAATATCGGTACCAGATAGTGTTGCGGGTAAAGGATTAGATTTTATTAGTAGAATAACAGGTGTCTATTCACCATATTCATGGATACCTGGAGATTATTTTGGTGAAGATGAAAAGAAATCATTTTTTAGTCAAGTAATTACGGGAATATTTGGAGAAAGAGGAACACCACCTAAAAGAGCTAATAAAAACTCTTCAGAAATATTTTTATCAAATACAGGTAGAGGACAAACAAAAAGACTATTTAAAAATTTAGAATTTAATAGGTATTCACCCGATTACACTGATAATAGTAGGTCATTTGGTCTTAAAGCACCACAAGGAAACTATTATGTCGGTAGTAAAACCGAAGACCCACTTCAGATGCCGTTCCCTAACGACGAGCTACCAACGAATGAAGACGGAAATAAATCACAATCACCAGTTAAAGGATATGGTGAATTGGGTAAATCATACGAAGATAAAGACTCATCAAACCAATTTAAATTTGGATTAAACGGTAGTAAACTATTTAATGGACTAATAACAAATAGTAGTTATGAATCGAACAGATTACAAGGTGGATTTGTGTGGTTAAGTACAAAAACTGAAGGTGCAAGTAAAAAAAGAGGAACTATAGGTGGAGGCTCAGGAAGTCAAATAGATACCAATAGTGGGTACTTAAACACACCAAAATCAAACAATTATGGTTTTACAAAAGGTTCTATATTAGATGATACACAACGACTAATTGATGCCGCAAATGAATTAGGAGGAGATAAAAAACTACAACATGTTGGTAACGCAATAAATCAAATTTCAAAAGTATTTAATGATGGTACAAGAGAAATGACAAAAGGTTCTACTATTGTTAATTATGAAAACACACAAACAGGTGCAATAGAAGGTACAGAGTACTGTAGAGTTTTTACTAAAGATATTCCTTATAATAATGTTTCTACTTTACAAAAATCACAAGGTATAACAACACAAAACAGAAAATTTTCTTATTCAGTTTTAGATAGCACACACAATTTAAATATAGCCCCAAATAGAGGTAATGAATCAACAAATTTAACAGAAACAAATGTTAAAAAATATATGTTTTCTATTGAAAATTTAGCTTGGAGAACAGGGAGTAAACCAGGATTCACATACCAAGACTTACCTCTTTGTGAAAGAGGACCAAATAGAGGTAGAATAATGTGGTTTCCACCATATGACATAAAAGTATCAGAACAAAATAGCGCTAATTGGACTAGTAATGAATTTTTAGGAAGACCTGAACCGATATTTACATATAATAATACAACAAGGCAAGGTAGTTTAAGTTGGAAAATAATCGTTGACCACCCTTCAATATTAAATGCAATTGTAGATAAAGAGTTGGCAAACGAACCATCAGAAAAGGTAAATGCAATTGTCGATTCATTTTTTGCAGGATGTAGAACATATGATATATATGATTTAGCAACTAAATTTCCACAGTTTAATTATTCTGAACTATATGACATCACAACAAAAACTGAAAATATAACAGAATTTTATGATACAGAAGGTGTACGAGATAAAGAAGAGTATGTTTTAAAAGAACCTGTTATAGAAGAATACACAAATAAAATTTCAGAAGACGATTACAACTATAGTTTTTATTTTGAAAATAACGAACCTGGACCACGTAGTGCATCCTCAACCACTACGGAAGAAAAATATTCTTCAAATTTAACTAGCTATGCATTATCACAATCAACATATATTACAAATGCCGATGAAACACAAAAAGCACCTATAAATGAGTTTTTTAATTATATAATTAATATTCAAGAAAGGACTAAAAATTTAACATCTAAAATAAGAAAGGCAATAGATGATGGAGCAGAAATAAAAATTAACTTAACTGGTAACGCATCATCACCATCATCTAATGAATACAATCAATCATTATCAAAAAGAAGGGTAGATTCGATAAAAAAATACATACTTACTTTTTCTGAACTTAATAAATATGAAGACAAAATAACGTTTAATGAAGTTTATAATGGTGAAGAAGGAAATGTTTTTTTACCTAACAATGGAAATATGGTGACTTGTAGTGAAGAATATACAGGTAACCAAGGAATATATTCAGTAAATAGCATGGCGTGTAGGTCTGTAAGTATTGACGTAGAGGAGGTACCTCCACCACCATTTACAGGGCCACCTGAAGCGGAATATGAAAAAAGAATAATACAAGAAACATACACAATACCTAATGGAGGTAAAAGAACAAGGCAAGAAGAAGTACAAGAAATAGAACAGAAAAAAGAAGTTGCGAAAATTGTAGTAAAAAAACTATTAACTGAGTGTGATTACTTTGAATCGATGAGTGAAGACTCACCGTTCATATACCAAGGGATAAAAGAAAAAATAAAATACTTTAACCCCACCTTTCATTCAATTACACCTGAAGGTTTAAACAGTAGATTGACATTCTTACAACAATGCTTAAGGCCGGGAGATACAATACCTGTTATTGGTGAAGATGGAAAACCAAGAGAAGGAGATATAAAAAATACTGCTTTTGGCGCACCTCCGGTTTGTGTTTTAAGGATTGGTGATTTTTATCACACTAAAATTGTAATACAACAAATGTCGATTAACTATGAGCCATTAGTATTTGACTTAAACCCTGAAGGTATAGGAGTACAACCTATGATTGCGGATATTAACATGAGTTTTTATTTTATTGGTGGACAAGGATTAAAAGAACCTGTTGCTAGATTACAAAACGCTTTATCATTTAATTACTACGGTAATACTGAAATTTATGACGAAAGGGCTGAAGTAACTGACATAGAATCTAGAGATAATATTAACCGAACGGTAATTGAAAATTTAGAAAATATAACAGGATTACAATTATCGGGTAATACAATAGAAAGAAGTGAAGAGGCTGGTGATACTATAGGTGAAATTACAGACACAATATTTAGTGGTAATAACTTAGCTGGTGAAATAAATTATAAAAATGTAGTAGTAGATTTTGTAAAAAAATCACAAGACTATACACAAAATGTATTAAATACATTAGAAACAATAGTCGATGAACAATCACTAATTGGGTTATATTATTTTACTAAAAATCTAAATTATAAAAATGGATATGTTACAGGATATTTAGACAATATTAATCCTTTAGAGGTTAATATATTTGGCAAACCTGTAGACATACAAAATAGTGTTGATACACTATATAGTGAGTTAATTAACGATGTAGACACTAACATAAATCCGTTTTTGAGTGAAATATCGGTTGAAAACTTTAAAAATAGTGACATAAGGAAATTCAGAAAAAATTTAAAATCCTTTATTAATTATACAAATACATTTTTTCAAGCTAATTTTAACAGTACTATGTTTGATTTATTAGAAACACAAACTGAATTAGTAAGAAGTATAGATAAATTAAATTTAATAATTACAAATACTGACGGATACAGAGAAAAATCAGGAAGAGTAAATATATTAGAGCTAACACCAACAAACGAAGTAGATGTAAATTCACAACAAACAGATACATTGGAAGAGTTGGTTGCTGATATGCAAACAGTGGGTTTAGACTTACAAGACTTTTATAATAGTATTTTTCAAAGCACCGGACTTATACCTGAAAAAAATGACTTATATACTGGATTTCTATCAGGAGATTTCAATACACCTCCACAAACAAGATGGTGTACTATATCATTCCCATTTATGATGTTAGACCCTGAAGAAGTTAAAAGTATGATACTTGGTGAAGAATTGAGAGAAAAAAGTGACTGGGTCAATTACGTAAACAGGAAAATATATGGAACACCTGAGATACCAAATAATCTATCCTCAATATTAGGTTCTGAAGGTATGAACCAACCAATATTACCTGCACAACCAGGATTGTTAGATATTTATAAAGAATTACAACAAAATAGTTTAGAAAGGTTTAAAGGATTTAAAGAATCCGAACCGATAAAATTATTTACACTATATCAACCATTTAACTTAGACAGGGTAAGAAACTTCACATACATACAGTATAAAGAAGAAGATACACCAACGACGGAAAAAGTGTATTATTTTAATCAAACGTTTAAAGGAGTCAACTCAGGGCCTCCGAGTGAATATAATGAAAAATATAGTTTTAACTGATGGATTATTACAATAGATATAAAAACTTTTTAGTTAACGGAAGACAAACCGTGGTGCCTTACGTTAATGTACCATCAAAACCTACAGATAAAAAATTTATATTTAGAGTCGGTAGAAGTAGATTAGATAAGATAAGTTATGAATTTTATAACACACCTTACTTTGGATGGTTAATACTTATGGCAAATCCTAAGTATGGTGGACTTGAAAATAACATAGAAGATGGTGCTGTTTTAATAATACCCTTTCCTTTAATAAATTCTTTACAAGATTATAAGAAGGCAATAGATACACATTTCTTCTACTATGGCAGATGACAAATTTTTTAATAATCAAGATGTTTATGTTGTAACCTCATACGACAATATTATTGTTGTTGACCCAAATAAAGTTGTTGACAGTGATGGTACAGTATCTGAGAGGTTGGTAAACCATGAAGAACTTGTTATGTATGCAAGTTTGGAAGCCAAAATTATACCTAGAAGTAAATTAGTTGTGGGTGACAACTTTAATGACACTATTAAAAATATTAGAGTTGGTGCAATTGAAAACGAAAGAGATACAACTATTAACTTCATGAAAAGACAACCTAAAAGTAGGGATGGAGAAATAGTTGAAGAAAATTTTTTTGATACATCATGGACCGATAATCTAACTTTAGGTAAGACTAGAGACGGTGATGTAGATTCACAATTACTTGGTATTACTAATATTTCTATAAAAATTAATACTTCATTCGCAGCTTTAGTAACGATAGAAATGGATGACGTACAAGGTAAAGTACTATTTGAACAAGGAGAAAATTCACCATACAGTGCATTTTTTCAATTTCCTTATCCATTATTCACTTTAACCGTAAAAGGTTATTATGGAAAGGCAATTAGGTACGAACTAATGTTAAAAGATTTTAACGCTAGATTTGACCCCGGTTCAGGTAACTATAAAATCACAACAAATTATATATCGAGAAGTTATGCTTTGTTATCGGATATAACATTAGATTATCTATATGCGTTACCACACATGTATAGTATAACTACAGAATTTGGAACTAAAAGAACAAATACTAACACAGGAGGTGTAGGAGAAAGACAAGAAACGAATACAATAAAATCTACCAAAGGGTTTGACGTACTGAAAAACGTATACAGTATGTACAAAGAAAAAGGTCTTATTGATGACAATTTTCCTGAAATCACGCTTAATCAAATGATTATGAAGATGGAAAATTTTGAAAGATATGTTATGGAAGCCTACGGACAACAAGACATGGCAGTTCTAAATGACATGAAAGAATATTACAATAAAATTAATGATTTTAGAAATTATGTATTTGGTAATATAACAGATAACTGGTCGTCAGAGTATATTGACTTAGAAAATGTTGTAATTTCATATGGGAACCCCATCTTATATCAATTTAAAAAAGAACTTGGAGACGACACAAATAGAATTAGTGATATAGAAAACGCAATAAAAAAATTAGAATCACAAATTGAAAAATATAATTTAGAGCTTAACGAAAACACTTCTTTTGGTACTAATGGAGAAGTAGAAATTAACGGAGAAACTATTTCCAACAGTATTACTTCTAACATTAAGATTGATGATTTATTATATGAATTATCTGACCCTGAGAATCAAGTAGATTTTGAACAAACATATGAGTTAAGATATAAAAAAACACCGACAGAAGAAGAATTAGAAACATTTAAGTCTAAATTTATTACAAACTTCGAGGCTGAAAGTATATTAATAGATAAAAGAACATTAAAAGTTGAGGAAAACGTACAAAATAAAACATATATTATATTTGGTGATAAATTAAACGGTCAAGATTTTACTAATAAAAGTTTTTTAAAAAAAATCACAAATTTAGAAGAAGAATTTAATAAGAAAAAAGAAATAATTGAAGAAGCTTTATCAAAAGCATTAGCGGAAAAGATAGCTTCACCTGACACTGGTTTAGGGTTTAACCCCACTATTAATAATGTTATGGCGGTTATATGTGCAAGTGCCGATGCGTTTTTACAATTGATGGATAAAGTACACGAAGACGCTTGGGAACAAAGAAAAAACCCAATAAGGATAGGTGCCGTTTTATCACCCGATAAATCACAAAGCACCGAAAACACACAAGTACAATCATTATTATCAGGACTTTCCACATATAGCCCAAATTCTGAGAATCAGCCCACAGTTTATCCTTGGCCTCAATATTACATACAAACGACTGACGATAAAGGAAATACACAGTTTGAGGATAAATACCCTGGAGACCCTTCCGTAGTTAATCAAGTTAAGGGATGGATGTCAGATGTTTGGCCTGAAATAAAATTTGTTGAAGAATATATTAAAGGGGCAACTGAAAAAGAGACAATAAATCTTAACTATAATAGAGGAAATGAATTAAGGGACAATCCATACATTGGGTGTAACGCTATTGAATTTCCTATGGAACAAAGACCATATATAAATTTAAATGTTATATCAGTAATTTATGAATTGTTTGAAAGGGTTATGTTAAACACAAACTACACTAAATTATATAGAAGTGGTGGATACGGAAAAGAGTTATATACGGTTTTTGGTGATTTTGAATTTAGTAACATAAAAAATTCTATTACAACATCTACAGAACTCATAGATTTATTTAAAAATTTCTCATTTAGTTTTGAGAATATAATAAAATATATGAGAAGCATCTCAAATAATGGACAAGGTACAAATTGGAATTTATATATAAGAGGTAAAAGTACAACACCTTATATTAGTGGATTATTAGAAAAAGATTTTGGATTATATAACGAAAGCTATTTAGACGGAAATACAACTGTAGTAACAACAAACAGTGAATCATCTAAAAAACTAATTGAATATTTAAAAACTAATCAATCAGACGAATTAACATTTTTAGATGGATACCCATTTAATAACCTAACATGGATAAATAAAAACTTATCAAACGGAAAGAACATATCATCAGTATTAAAATCTAATGATACATCTAAGATGTTTAATTTTAATGAAGATAAAAAAACAATTGCATCATTTTCCACAGAAGATAAAAAATATCAAAACAGACCGTTTTCATACTTTGAATGGGTAAATGAAACGAATACTCAAAATATGGGTAGTTTAGACGTAACCACAAATACTATAGCCAAGTCATATTATAACAATAAATTAGATATAAATTTAAAACTATCAGAGTCATTTATTGATTATGGAAATAGATATGATACCACAGTTAATAATTTAACAAGTAAACAAACCACATCGTTATTTAATACTCCATATTTTATTAATGCGTTAATGAAAGGGGTGGAAAATGAAAAAAATGGAAATGTAAATCCATATGTTGGTTTGGGATATCTTTATCTTAACTCGTTACCGTTATCTACTTTAAGAGAAAAATTTAAAACGTTTGAAAACCAAACAACAACGGATTTAAATTACATCTTTGCGACTTTAAATAAATACGGTGCGATACATAAATTACCAACACTATGGGTGGCAAAATACGGAGCGATATGGCACAGATACAAACAATTCAAAGAAAATAACTTAGATATTTTAGACGATATATGGGAAGACTTTGATTATGTGTCAGCTTATGACCCCGATACGTTAGACCTAACAAAAAAATATAAGTTTAAAAATTATAATAACTCTGACGTAGAGATACAACAATCAAAAACATATACAACACAATATCAAATAGATTTGGGTAGTGAGTATATTCCACCAATACAGTTATTTGACACCGTAACCCTTAACGTTAGTGAGATACAAAATGGTTTTTATCCTAAAGTTATTAATGATACTTATTATTTTATAAATAAAACTGATTTATTTAGTGGATACACCTCATCTGAAATACAAAGAGCACAAAATGAAAAAAACCTAAAAATAGGAAATACAGAAAAAGGAAAGGTAAATATTACAACACAAAATACAGAATTCAAAATGGATAGTTGGGTTCAATTTATGGAGGTAAAAAATAATACCGATTTTAACGACAGTGAACAAAGTAAAATATTAATAATACCTTCATTTGGAGACGTTAAGTTTAACCAAATGAGGTATGAATGTTTTACAGAAACAAAAACTCAAACACAAGATGTATTAACAAACAACTCAATTTATAATGGTAGCGTTAGGGCGTTTTGGGGAGCAAGTAACTATGGGTACTACTCAAATGAAATGATTGACAAACCAAAACCTAACGAATATATAAAATACATTAATCCTGAAACAAATAACAAACAATCATTTAATTTGGGTAACGACACATCTTTAACCTACTCATCTATAGAAGATATTTTTGGAGTCTTTACTAAAGAGATGTTAGATAATTTCGAACAAGTATTCTTAAATTTCTGCCAACCACCAAGTAGTTATGATATTGATTTTATTAATAGAGGATTAACCACATTTAAAGACTTTGTTGATAAATTATATCCTGAATTAACTCAGTACTACGATGAGAGTACTGAAGAATTTGTGGTACCTAATTCAGAAATCTCTAAATTAAATGATGCTGAAAGTAGATTTAAAAACTTAAACAGTTCATTTAATAGTCTTAATCTGAAACCTGAAATTAACTTATATAAGGCTATCCGTTCTTTACTTGTTGTTAATAAACCTGAATTAAATGGAGATATAAATTTAGATATTAAAAGTTTAAGTAAAAATCAAGCAAACAATTTTAAATCACAACACTCTGAAGTGTTTTTGAAAAACGATATAATATTAAAAATTGGTAATCCGGGTAAATTTAACACAAGAGTTTATGGGTCATTAACAGAAAATGATGAATTTAAAATTGTTGAACCCATAGATTTTGGAAATTATATACCAAACTCGTTACCGACAAGCGGAGGGACAACGACATTAAGTCAGAGCATTTCAGATTACCCTGACGCGTGGGATGCGATGTCTTTATATGTTGGTGAATTTAATGAAGAAAATTTTATATACAGTGACAACGGTTCATACTTAACTGACTTTTTTGTTGACATGGAATTTAATTTTACTGAGGAAAATGTAAAACTTTTGGCACCGGTAATAAAAATATACGCGACACAAAAAGCCGAAGACAATACAATAGATAAAGAAAAATTCCTAACTAAGATAGATGAATTTTTAGGTGAACAAAATAAATTCCAAGAGAGTATCTTAAACCATGTCTTTATAAACGCAAATAAAAAGTTAAAATCTGTTGCGGTAACTGAAGACAACAGTAGAATTTCTAATTTAGATGGAAATGTAGTTAAACTAGAACTATGGAAATCCTTCCAAGCGTTAAACGATAAATGGATAGCAGGTCAAGACTTTAAAACTAGAACAATATTCGAAGATTTTTTATTTTTGGATAGGGCGAATAGACCAATTGGTGATACTGTAGTAGTAAACATTTCAAACTTAAGAGGGTTAATTAGAGGTAGGACTAAAAAAACTTCATTATACTCACTAATTGGAAGTATTTACGAAGAAAATAATTTTATTTTTATACCAACACCCGCTTATACTAATTTTTACGGAAGAAATGAAAGAGTAAAAGAAGGAGAACCAATACCACAAGATATTCCCAATGATTTATTTGGTACTTTTATGGAAGTTGATACAAAGGAAAGTAGACCAAGGATGATAGGTATGTATGTTGGGGAACCATCCTCAAATTTAGATATGAAAGACAATAGTAACAGTAGAAAAGGAGATGACTCTTTTGACATTACGATACCTTCACAATCACCACTAAGAGAAAACCAAGAAAACAAAACAAACTATTCTGATAGTAATGCGTGCGTAGGATTCCAAGTGGATTTCGGAAAAAGAAATCAAGGAATGTTTAGTTCTATTCAAATTGACATGAACCAACACAGAAATATAGGACCAACATTCTTGGTTCTCCAAGACTTAGGTTCACAAGTTTCAGGTCAAAAAGTTGCTCAACAATCACAATCCTTTTATGAGTTTTATAAAACAAGGTCATACACATGTCAAATACAATCTTTAGGTAATGCAATGATACAACCTACAATGTATTTTAATTTAACAAACGTACCTTTATTTTATGGACCTTACTTAATTATGAATGTATCACATAATATTTCTAATAGAGGATTCACCACAAACTTTGATGGAGTTAGGGTACCGAAGTATTCTCTAGAGTCGCCAAACCAAATGGTTGCGAGTATAAACAGACAAATACTCGATTCATTCAACAAGTTATTATCTGTATATAATAAAAATATTATAACAGGTAGTAGTGTGAATAATATATTGTTAACTAATCCTGATAAGATAGTAGCGGCTTCAGAAGACAAATGTAAATCATTAACAAAATATGAAAGTAAAATATTCATTACTTTAAAACCCACAACGGTAAAGGCTAGTGATGTTATAAACTACCTAAATACTATATCAAATATCGACAATAATTTAAAAATATTTATATATGGAGTATCGACTTTAAATAAAAACACTAGACAAGATTGTTATAACAATAATTTAATTGCATTAACAACAGATAAAGAATTAAAACCAGAAAACAGAGCACAATTTTTTAACAGTCAGACATGTATTGAAAGTAATGGGTCAATATATCCATATGCTTCATTTGAAAATATTAATAAATGTATGGATTATATGATAGCCACGTTTGCACCTTACGGAGGTTCTTTCATTGAAGAATTAAAACAAGAAATACAAATTACAATAGTAGGAGACACAACAGCGGACAGTTTAGCAATATTATATATGTCACAAATTTATGAAAGAAACCCATTAAATAATTCAACACCACAACAAGTATATGAAATTGTAAATCAAAAAATTAATAATGACACCGAATATAAAAAGGAATATGATAAATGGAAAAAAATATTTGAGTCTGTTATACACAAGGTAACGTGAATATTCTCCTATTAGAGTATATTTATTAAAAAAAGAGATATGAATATTAAAAATTTATTAGATAATTATCTACAAAAAGATACTAGAATTACCGAAAGAGATAATGGTAATGGGTATAAAGAAGTCTGCGATTTAGACACAGGAGATTGTTACACTGTTAGAATGAGAGACGGTTTAATTGAAAGGGTAGATAACACGATGAATTTAAATAGAACTCTTAAAGTTGAAACACCACAAGGGGTTAAAACATTATTAAACGGATAAAAAACATCAGATGTCTACAAATAAAAAAATTTTAAGTGAAATAGAAAGATATAAGAATATAAATAATTATATTTTAGAACAAGAAGAAACTGATTTACCAACACCTGAAGGAGATACCGAAGGTAGTGAGGAAATACCACCATTACCAGGTGGTGATAGTGAAGAAGGTGATATAGGTACTGAAGAAATACCTGAACCTGTAGATGTAGAAAATGACCCTGATGTTGAAGTTGTGGGTGATGAGGTTGATGGTAGTGCAGAAGTTGAAGGTACTGAAGAGTTAGATGTGACTGAATTAGTTACAACACAAAAAGACATCTCAGACAAACAAGATGAATATATGGAAACCATGTTTAGTAAATTAGAGGACCTAACTTCTAAATTAGGTGAAATGGATAATATTTTAAATAAAATAAATGATTTAGAAAGTAAGGTGGAAAAATACAGACAAAAAACACCTGAAGAAAAATTACAGTTAAGAAGTTTAGATAGCTATCCATATAATCAAAAACTTACAGATTTCTTTATGGACAAACAAGATGAACTAGAAAAAACAGGAAAAAACGAATATGTTTTAACTGATGAGAATATAGAAAATTATTCAGAAAGTGATATAAAAAAATCATTTGACGCACCATTTGAAGACAAGGAATTTTAATCTTTCGGTTTGACTTAATACTTTTTGTTGTTATATTTTATTTGAATAACAGATAAAATTTTAACGAATAAAAGAAAAACTATTATGGCAAATGCTCTTGACGCAGTACTGGCTCAGTACGAAAAAAACACAGAATCTCGCGGTAATGGAGATGGAATGACGCAAGAAGAGCGTCTTAAAAAATACTTCACAACATACCTACCTAAAGGTACTAAATCAGGACAATCTCGTGTTCGAATCCTACCTACATCTGATGGCTCTTCACCATTTAAGGAAGTTTGGTTTCATGAAGTACAAGTAGATGGTAAATGGGTCAAGTTATACGACCCAGGTAAAAACGATGGAGAACGCTCACCATTGACGGAAGTTTACGAAGAACTTATATCAACAGGAAAAGAGGCTGATAAAAAGCTCGCAATGCAATATCGTCCTCGTAAGTTTTACATCGTAAAAGTTGTTGACCGAGACAACGAGGAGGACGGAGTTAAGTTTTGGAGATTCAAAGATAACTATAAGCAAGAAGGTATCCTCGACAAGATTATTCCAATATGGAGAGCGAAAGGTGATATAACCGATGCAAATGAAGGACGTGACTTGATTATTGAACTTGCGAAATCTAAAACTAATTCTGGTGTTGAATACACTATTGTTCAAACTATTATGTATGATGACCCTTGTAAATTAAGTGATGATGAAGATACCATGAAAGAATGGATTGAAGACGAAATGACATGGAGTGATGTCTACGCACAAAGACCAACCGAATATTTGGAAGCTGTTGCTCGTGGTGAAACACCCGTTTGGGACTCTGAACTTAAAAAGTTTGTATACGGTGATAACACGACCGAAACAATCGGAGGAGAATCAAAATCAAATGAAACGGTTGAGGACCCACAAGCAAAGATGGAGGTTGATGAGGACCTTCCTTTCTAAAAACCAAAACCTACAGATGGGAGGGTGTAATGCTCTCTCATCTTTTTAATTTTATAAAATGGCGATTAAAAAGAATAATTTTAAAGACATAAAGAAGAAGTTCTCTTCTTCAGCAAAATTCAAACCACAAAGATTTTACGACTTAGGTTCTGAATTTTTGGATGCGGTAGGAGTACCAGGTCCGGCTATGGGACATATCAATATGTTCTTGGGTCACTCGGATACAGGTAAGACTACTGCGTTAGTAAAGGCTGCGGTTGACGCACAGAAGAAGGGTATCCTTCCTGTGTTTATTATCACAGAACAAAAGTGGTCTTTTGACCACGCAAAACTTATGGGTTTTGACTGTGAAGAAGTTGTTGATGAAGAAACGGGTGAACTTGATTGGGACGGGTTCTTCATTTTTAATAATGACTTTGAGTATATTGAACAAATTACCGAGTTTATAAATAATTTGTTGGACTCACAAGAGAAAGGTGAGTTGGAGTACGACTTGTTGTTCCTATGGGACTCTGTTGGTTCTGTACCGTGTAAGATGACTTATGAAGGTAAGGGTGGTAAGCAACACAACGCGGCTGTTCTTGCTGACAAAATCGGTATGGGCATCAACCAACGAATATCAGGTTCACGAAGGTCGGACTCAAAATACGAAAACACTTTGGTTATTGTTAACCAACCGTGGGTTGAACTTCCTGACAATCCGTTCAGTCAACCGAAGATTAAAGCTAAGGGTGGTGAAGCCATTTGGTTAA
>Ga0070750_10000303_pt1 | contig 27388 bp, 36 predicted proteins | sample VirMetDEL_Nov_24_FD_77013 | JGI IMG/M metagenome (GOLD analysis project Ga0070750, IMG submission 77013) | Aqueous microbial communities from the Delaware River and Bay under freshwater to marine salinity gradient to study organic matter... | ecosystem: Environmental > Aquatic > Marine >...
AACTTCATTGGTGTGTCTGTATTAGCCGCGATAGGAAAGCGCCGGGAATTACAACAAGCTCTGAATGCTACTTTCTTGATCGGAACCGGTTGCCAAAAGCCAGTAGAGCCAGTAGAGTACTCATGCATCAACACCGACTCAGCTTGGATGACACTTGGTAGAGTCACGTCGCTCAGCATACCTAAAGACTGCACTGGTAACGCTACCTGTTTCCAAGAGCCTTCAAGATTAGGGCTATCCCAGACCCAAGTCAACACTTGTCCATTGTTTGACGATCCTAAAGTTGGTAGGGTCACGTCGCGCAACGAATTCAACTCCGGGACCTTTGCAATCCACTGATCTGCGCTATAATTAATGGTGTAGTCATCGAACGAGTGCGACCCAGCAGACCCAACTAAGGTCAACACGGATCCTGGTGGGTTGATGTTAACGTCACCACCCGTAGAGGGCTGTGCTATGGCGACATCGGTCAAGCTACGCAGCAACGTTGCACCTCCCGTCGTCAGCGGCACCCATCCGCTGTCAGTCCCGTCCTTGTTCACAAGCACCGTGTAATCCGTCGCGTCGTTGGCGTTGTTGAACTCCACACGCACCATGCCCTTCCCGGTGTCCGCGTCCACGGGCCGGTCGCTGCTTGTACCCGTCGTGCGCGCATCCAGGGGTCCGGTGAACCTCCCGTAGAGCGGGATGTTGAAGTTCGCGCTCATTTGCTCACCCTCTCAGATTAAGGTGTGTATTCACCCCACCCGATTTTGACGTCGTTCTGGCGAAGCGTGGCGCTGAAGGGGCCCAGGGTCACACCCGTCACGCTGGTGTAGTTACCTGTAGGCTCCGTTCCGACGCTGTACGTCACACCATTCGCCGTCTCCCACGCTCCAAACACTTTGACGACGACGGTCAGCTGCCCTACCGCACCCATCACTTTCCCATTCGTCAGACTCGTGACGGTTGCATCGTACCCTTGCGCGGGCAGCCACACCTTGTAGCTCGCACTCTTTGTGTTGGCGCCCCACGTCACCGCCACCCGGTTCAGAGCCAGCGACGTGATCCTGGTCCCACTCGTGTTTTCGACCCACTGCGAGCCATCCCACTCAAAGTAGGGCATGTAGTTGCTGACCGTCACGGGCGGGAAGGCGGTCGGCGTCAATGTGAAGTTTTGTTGGTTGAATGAGAGGTCACGGTAAAGTGTGGTCGTACCCCCCAAGTTGTCGGTGTAAGTCGCCTCATTGGTTAGCCCTGTGTAGAGGAACGTGACCGTCACGTTTACAACGGGCGTACTCGTGACGGTTGTGCCCAGAGTGGTCGATGCGGTAACTACAGTGTTTACTATCGTGGTGGTTGGTAAAGTACCACCACTCGAAACCCCGCCGTAATTTGTTGTGGTATCATTAGAACCATTAGTAATCGATGTGGTGGAGAAATTCGCCGATGTGAACCGCCTTCTGTCCTGCTGGTACCACGTCGTGTTGCTACCACCGACCTGTGTACTGGCGGCGGCGGTCGACACATTATTCCCACTTCCGGACTGGAGTGTTATCGACCCACTTTTAGCCACGGCGTTCCCTAGCGTCCGGACTAACTTACCTAGAAACGTGTGACTCTCACCGACTTTTAATTGCACCGAAGCGGCGTCCCACGTAAGACTCACAGTCGGGCCCGTCCACTCGAACGTGATCGCTTGCGGCGCAACGAACCACTTCCCGGTCATGTGGATGAACAGCTCCTTCTCCAGCCGCGTCCGGTCCCAGCTCAGGACTTCGGTGGTGGTAGCTGCAGTGGTGGTCTGGTCCTGCAACAGCGCGTCACTCGTTACGGCGGCCCACGGCAGCGCGCTCGCATCCCCTGGAGGACCCTGATCCCCCGGAGGACCCTGAAGACCCCCCTGTATAGCCACTCCACTCCCTTGCAAGGAGTTCGTCCTATCCACGCGACCCGGTGTAGCTAGCGACATTGGCACTCCGTTAGATTTAACCTATCCTCTTCACGTAGAATGTTGTGGGTACACCAACGTACGCCTGTCGATTGGGCACCAGGCTGAACATCCACAAGGCTCGGAGCTGGTCGTTCTGTTGTAACTCGATGACGTCCTGAGTTATGAAGGTGCCGTGGTGGAATCCAGATTCCTGTTGATGGGTTCCGGTACCCTCCTGTAAGTATTCCATGTACGCATCTGTAACAGTGGTAGTGCTGCCGCGCGTCATCTCTACCTTCAAAATTACACGGTTGAAGTGCGATGTCCCTGAACCTTGGTCGGCCACGTGTATCTGTATGCGGAAGAAGACCTCGTAGTGCCCGTTGGACGGAATTGTGATGTATTCCTTTGGGGTCGTAGCATCGTCCATGCTCCTCCAATAGTTAATCGGGTGCCACGGTTTGGCAGGCCATGCTATGGTGGTACCGACTGGACTGTAAATTCCACCCGTTCGAGACCTTGGGTACCTGTAAGCGGCATCGCTTGCGTTCCCCGTGCCGTTGTACACGTATGGAAGCGGAGTGAGGCGAGGAGATTCGTTCACATGAGAAATTTGATCTGGTACAGAACTTGGGAAGTCAAGCGGGATTGTCAAAGCGGACGGCACATAGTACCGGATGAAGGTGAGGCTACCGGAGGGTGCGGCGGGTGCGGCGGGGATCCAACTACTGGAAGATGCATTGTAGGTCAGCACGTGCCCGTCGGTAACACCACTCGTGCTTAGGGTTGTGTTTATACTGTTCACGTTACTTATTAGGCTAATGGAATTGGCTGTCAAACTCCCTAAGGTTGCGTTTTGCGTAGTTTGATCACTCTCGAGAGACGTTATAGCACCCTCTATTGTCGTTACACGGGAACCGTCACTCAAGTCCGCAAGTTCTGTTGCGCTGTTCTGTGGACTCGAGTACCAATACTGATTGGTTGTGGAGTACCTTAAAATGTCGTTGTTTGCTGGTGCCATCGTAGTATGTACATTCGTAAGTTCATTCATTGAGATGACATTTCGAGGGACGGGTGTTTGCGGCAGTGCCGATGCGGTCCACTTACCAGAGTTGGTGCTCGTGTCCCAGGCATACGTAAGCACCTTCGTATCGTCCGTGGCACCCCAGTTGACGGAGTCGACATCCGTGCACAAGTTGAGTTTGTTCTCAAACGTATACCACCCACCGGTAGCAGGAGGTGCCGAACCCGCGACGTAGATTAAGATGTGGTTGTTGTTCGCCACACTCGTGTTGACGTTCACGATGTGCTCGAGCCGCAGGCTACGCTGGTGCCACCCGGCGGGGGACGTTTTGTACAACATGACTTGGTTTTCAATAGGGTTCTCTTCTTCCGCTACACCGTGAACGTCACTCAAGTCTTCGATACTCGCGGTGCTCACCGACGCTGCGGATCCTCCCTGTGGAACCTGCACACTACTTTGCAAAGAGTTCGTCCGAATCACGCGACCCGGTGTGGCTAGCGACATAATTACTTTTCATGAGAATTAGTCTTGAACGGTAGACGGCGCTCAAACGCGCGTATCAGGGCGGCGTTGCGCGCACTCTTCTCCTCGGTCTTGTAGAGCAAGTGCCGGTAGTGGACGACCCACATGACGCCGATGAGGACCATCACCACCTCAATTGCTCCCACTCTCCCAGCGCTCCCACTCATTGTCATCCTGTAAGAAAGTTGCAGGCGCGGATTGGGTACTGGCGTCCGACTCGTCGCTGGTCTCGTACTCGATCTCCCACTCCATGCTCTTAATCAACGTGTCCACCTTCTTGTCCAGCTGCTCAACGAGTCGCACGAGGTGGCTCATTGCTGCGAGGATCGCGAGCCGGTCCCCCATTCTCCCCTTGACCAGAAGAAACCAGGCCGTTCTTGGCCCACTGCGCCTCCCGGACCTTGGCCATACGCGCCTTCGCCTCCTCGGACCCCTTAGGCGGCCCACTGTACTTGCGCTTCTTCGGTGCTTCCATGGCACTTGTAGCGTCAGAAGAAACTAGATCACTGGGTGCTTACAACAGCCGTAGTTCACACCCTTAATTTGGCGGCACGGGCGCTCGCATTCGTCGCACACACACTCCTCGCACCCGTCGCCGTCACAGAAGGGGCATTGCTCGTCCCACGGCGGCGGTTTGCGACGCTCGAACTGCAACACGAGCCGCTGCTGCTCGGCGCCGTCCATGAGGTCCGAGCGGTCGATCACCTCCTGCACTCCACCAATGCGGCACACGTAGCACAGGCGGTCGTCCTCGATGACCCAATCCAAGACCTCCTCGATGCAAATGCTGTCCTCGCTCATCGTGTCCTCGTCATCGAGCTCCTCGTCCGACATTTCTACTAACTACTGGAAAATTTCCGCTTTCTCGGCGCGTAGACGCACTGTGTCGTCGCATGCCCGACGGAGGTGGTGCGCCGTAGTTCGTCGTACAGGTGGCCACCGGGTGCCCAATCGTACGGTGCGGTGATCTGCTGCTGGCACGCGTGCATGTACTCCTTGGCCTGGCGCAGCTCGTTCAGGACGATCTGTGGCGGCAACGTCGGCGCGTCGCGTATCGTGCCTTTGAACCAGTACGGAAACCGTCCGCTCTCCATCAGGCACCCTCGCAACCACTTGCGCTCGTACACGTGTGCGTGCAGATCGACAGTACTGTTAGGGTCGCTGAACCGCCACGGATCGCGCCAGTTGCGGCACGTGGTCTCAAAATTGTACCAACACACATCTTTAAACAGTTGCGACAGGCGCTCGAACTCCTCACGCGCGTCCCGGTACTCCCGCTCAAACCGCTGGGTGTACCAATTCAGCGTCTTCTCCTCACGTGTTGTCATTGACCACTATCAGTGTGGCTCCCCCCACTGTCAGAAAGTACAGCATCTTGTGGCAGCTCATGATCCGCACGCACGGACACCTCAATGTTTTGTACGCGGCGACGACCAGGAGTGCAGCCGCAATGACCTGACGATGGTTCTTATCGATCCCTTTGAGCATGACGACATGACTTTAGGATTTTAGCTCTCTCCCCCGCCCCTAGCTTCAGCCACTCCACGACATTGGCGTCATGGCGGTGCAGCTGCCACGTCTCGAGGCACGCGTCCTTGCAGAAGTAGAAGCGCATCGGGGACTCGAGCACTTGGACCATCGACCGGAACCGGTGCGGGCCCGACGAGCACCAGTGACACCGCCGCTTCGGCACGCGCTGCATGTGCTCCGGCTGCCATGTCTTGAGGCGCTTGGAAACGAACATGCTTGCTTTGTGACAGGTGCTCGCTTATCGAAGTACCAATGCAGCCGCGTAACCACCGACCACCCCGTACATCCATGCACAACCGTACGCCATGAACCCATCAAAAGTCATCGGGATGAGCTCACGTCCGCCGTCTTGAGCACGGGTCACTGCATGTACTACACCACCAGCCAGAGCGTAGTGTACGTAGGGTGGAAATGCAGGAAATGCAGCCTGTTGCTTAGCAACCACCACCGCAGCTCCACCTGCCATAGAGGCCCACGCAATTGTCTGGCACGGAATCTGGGACATGATCGTCATTTCTCAAAACAGCACATAGAAAAATTTCCACTCAGACTTGTGCGATGGAGGTGTGCGTCCCCGCGTTCCTCGCTGGCGGCCTCTTCACGGTCTACTGTCTCATGCTCGTGACACTCTGCCTGCGCTTTTCTGAAGCAAGAGCACATGGCGTGCCCCGAGATGGACGTGATGCGGCAGCAGGTGTGCAACCGTTTGCGCGGCAGCGTCAATACGTGGCAATGGAATCTGCAGGCCAGGTATGGCGACCCGAGGGTGTACGAGATGCAGATCCAGGAACTCAACCGGCGCGATGCGGCGCTGGCTCACGACCTGAGTCGCCGGTCTTCTGCAAACCACGAGGAGACGTACGACCAGCGGACTCAGAAAGCAAAGGATGCGCACTCGAAACGCATCTCTACGGCGATAAAGTCTGAGCGCACTACACGACGCGGTCGGAAAAGTTCAGGTAAACTCCCTGAATCGGCGGCGGCCCAGCCTCGTACGTAGCGACCTCCTGGTGTGCTGCCTCGCGCGCTTGGGTAAGGAACCGGACGTCCTTGGCACTGAGGTCTTGCATGTTCAGGTCCTGATACTTATCCGCCTCCGGGACCGTACGCTGCACTGTGCGAATCGCCTGCGTCGTCGGCCCAGGGTTCGCCGGTTCCGCTGTGTCGTTGTACGTCTTAACCTTCTGCTCTAATTGCTGTCCGATCTGCATGTTCTTATTAACCAGATACCCCGCGGCAAGACCGAGTGCGACGACCCATGCCGACATTTGCTCAGGGCTCAGAAAAGGGAGTCGTGTGGCGGTAGAGGAAATAGGCGAAGTGATTGATGGTACACGTCTGTAGGAACGCACGCCCCATGATCGACCGACCGTCCTCGAGCAGCTTGCGGTACAGCCACTCAATGTCCTCGACGTTGCTCTCAACCCACCGTGCGCGATCGCGCTGCATGTTCTTTGGAATGTCGTCGACGGCGTCGTCCTCGCTGTCCTCGCGGTAGTCCGGGTCGAAATCGTCGTCCGAGTAGTCCATTCCGAGCTCCACCAAGTCTGGGTTCTGACTGCGCGTCGAGGGCATCTCTCAGCTCAACTGGTTGGAATAAGTGTCCAGGTAGTACATTGTCAGTAGCAACGTGTCGGCGAGGTCGTCCTGCTTGTTGCTCTTTTTAAAAGCCTCGACGAGCCCGGGTGCGAACACGTCCGGCTGTGCTAGTACAAAATCTTTGGCCCACTCGACGGCCTTCGCCTTGTTTGCCCGGTAGTTGCGCATGCTCAGGTTGTAGTGCATCTTGACACACCGTGGCGCGATCACGTGGCAGCGCTCGAAGAAAAGGCACTGGAACACCGACTCGATGATGCGCATGTTGCACCGCATCTGGCGCTCGACGAGGACGACCGACGCCTGCTCAAAGAGGGCGTGGTGCCGGTGCACAAAGTCGCGGACGTACTGCACGTTGTGCGCAGGAACGTAACGCCCGCTTGGGACTAGGGTGACGTTATCCCAGTGCACGATGCGACTGGTCACAAAATCGTATGCGCACAGAGCAAGGTTTTTAATGCCCACGTCTATGGACACCACGAGCGACATACTTACACACACACTTAGAAGTTTTTCACTTGGCGGACGTCAGGTTGGCCGATTTGGCGTCTAACTCCATCACGTCCCGCACACAACTCACACCACAGCAGTTAATCTTCCTGCACCGACTCTTCAAAAAGTACGTGAGCATGACGCCGATGCAGCCCGTGAAGGCCGCCATCACCGTCAGTAGCCACGCGCTGTGCTTCTCCAGGAAATCCGGCGAAGGACACGCGGCGCGCACACACTCGATCGGGCACTCAACCGACATTTAAACGACGGTTGGATTAAGCGAAACTGAGCAACGCGCGGCCGTCCTTGATCTGCAGCCAGTTGTAGTACAGCGCGTAGACGTCGACGCGGAACCCGTTGGTCGCCTTGGGCATGGTCGTACTGGCCTCGTTTGCACACGCTGCCGTCCACGCAGGGTCCAGGTTGATTGTGAGCTTGGCGTGCGACACCTTCGAAAAGTTGACCGCACCCGACGGGTTGGAGCCCTCGGGGTTAAGCGAGAAGGGGTACACGAGGATGTTCTTGGACCCGTGCATGCCGTACGCCTGCTCTATTGAACTAGTTGTGGCGCTACCGTACATCTGACGCTGCGTGGAGTCACTGTTGGAGTGCAGCGTCGGCAGCAGACGCGTTCGGAGGTAGTCGATGTCGATACCCTTGTTGAGACTCGGGTGCCGCTCCTGCCCGTTGAGCGTGAGCTGGATACTGTCGACCTTGCACGTCCCTTGCTTGAAGTTAGAGTCGGTGACCGAAGTTCGGACTACTTCACAGAGACGATCGTAGTTAGGGTTCGTCCCGTCGCCGTGGTAGAAGAAGAACCCCTTGCCCTGAACGTCGTTGTCGACCAAACCTGCTCCACTTTGCCCGGTCACCTTGTCGTTGAGGTCCGCCTCCGCACGGATCGTGATGATCAGCGTGCTCACCGGGTGTAGGAACGACAGGTTGAGGTCCATCTTTGACGAGATGTTCGTAAAGGTCTCGGTCTGGTGCTGGTACATCTTGAGCAGGCGCACGTGCTCCTTGTTCATGAGCGTCTGTGCCTCCGGACCCGTCACGTGCACGTAGTGGCAGAAGAGCTCGAACTTGCTCGGGTTGCCGATGGTCGGCTTGGCGATGCTCTGGATCTTAGTTTCGCTGGTATCCAAAACTCCACCGAGCTGGATCAGTGAGTCCAGCTGGCGCAACTTGATCGAGATGCGGATGTCGTTACACCCGGCGACCGCGGCAAGAGGGAAGTACTGCGACACGTGCTTCGTGAAGAAGAGGCCGAGTGGGATGATCAGCGTACGGTCCTCTGCCTCGAGCGGCCCACGAGTGGTGACCGTTGTACCGTTGGTAGTGGCGTAAGATAGTGCAATCAACCGGGTGTAGTCTTGCTGAACGTTTTTGTTCAAACCTTTGCCGGGCAATTCGTTTGTGGTTACAGCTGAAGCGTTTGTGCCCGTCAAGCTCGCGGGCACGTTGAACGCCCTACGCCCAGTCTTCTGGATCGACTCGAACCCGAGCCGCATCTCGTCCGACGTCATCAGCTCGTTGCGGATCTGCAGCTCCTCACCGGTGAGCGTCTCAATGTCGTTCGACCCGACCGAGAACGTGATCTTCTCAATCATCGCGAACCCAAGCTCGTCGACCCACTGTGAGTAGACACGCGACGTTTCTAAACCAGTGCCGCTCGCATCCACCGTGATACCGTTCGCTGTGGGTGCCGGGATCGTCACGCGGAGGTCGCACGGGCCAAGCAGGTCCGCGGCCTTGGGGATGATGAACTGCATCGTCGACCCCCACGCGGCGTTGTTCTGCGAGTCCACAGTCTTGTACTCCACTTGGAAGTTGCTCGTGCGCACGTACCCGACGTTAGTAAAGTACGATCGGGTATTGTCGTAGAGGAGCGCGTCCTGAGGGCCTTGGTTGATCTGCAGCTGCGGCATGCTTTACTACACTCCTAGAAATTAAGCGACGTAACAAGCCATGAAATTCACACTGCTTTCGCGTAGTTGTTCACGCTACCTGATGAGCGACGAGAGCGACCCCTGGGGAACGCACCTGCTCGCGCTCGAAATCATACTTTAGCTTCTGGTACACCGCCGCCCTACTCGGAAGCGGTCTTGGTTGCCCCAGCCCCGCTTGCAGGCTCTGGTCCTTCAGCAGTGTGTTCTTCGGATTGTCCACGAACATCTCCGTCGGGCCGCAGTACCTCGACTGGCACGCTCCCGCCGACTGCGACGCTAGTGTCTTTGCCGGCGTCGGGTACCCGTAGATCACCGCCGCCGTTGCCAACCCCAGCGCCAGCATCGGCATGCTCATGTACGCTTTGGTCGCCAAGCTGTATTGACCCGGGTTCATGATGTTGTTTTACTTTGGAAAGTTGTTCAAAAAGTGCTCTGATCTGATCTGTTTCCTTGCGCATCTCCTCCACTTGCTTCCGGGCTAACGACGCCTCGCGCTCGAGGTCTGCGTACTTCTTCTTTTCTTTTTGACGGAACGCGTAAGCGCGCTGGAAGAGCTCGTCGCCACGGCTCGGGAGCGCACCCACGGGCTCGCCGTACTGGCGGTGCAGCGACTCGAGGTAACCGTTACTGTGTGGCTTCTGTGAGCGGAAGAAGGGGTCTGGGCGTCGCATTTGGTTGAGTGTCAGAATTAAGTGGCAGCGCCGGTAAGCAGCGGGTAATCTACACCGGGCGCTTCAGCTTTGGAGGCCGGGCGTGCCAGGTAAGCTCCGGTCGCGGCGGCGGCGGTGGCGGGTAGGATGCTCGGACCCGGGACCATGCGCCACGTGGGTGCAGCCTCGTCCGCACGCCGCTGGCGCTGCCTACGCTCCAGGTCCTTTTTGGAGTCCTTGGCATCCAGCTCCGCCCTCTGCTCCTTGACCTCGGCGGTCTTCTCCTTCTCCCGAAACTCCTGTGTAGGCAAGTCCGGCTGCTCCCGACCCTTCAAGAAGTCCTCGATGCGGATCCGCAGGTTGCGCGCCTCCTCGATGTCGAGCTCCTCAGCCTCGGTCGTCGGTTGCACGGGTGCGCTCGGTGGCACGGCAATTCCGGCGGTGTAGGCGTTGGCGTCGGTCGCGAGCACACCGGGCTGCCGGTCCTCGGGCTCCGTGTCGTACTGGCACAGGCGGTTGGGCATCTGGTGGCCGAAATCCGAGCGTGCCACGACGTCGTTCGTCGCAAAGTGCGCTGGGAGGCACACCGCGTCCGACATCGGCCGACCCTTAACCCAGTGCTTGAAGTACTGGAACGCCTGCTGCAGATCCTGTGGCCCGAACTCCGCGAGCAGCTGCATCTGTGTGTCCTTGTCGTGCGCCGACTGCTTCTGCTCGCGTAGGTACTCCCTCACGCCCGGGAGGTGCGTCAGCGAGGCGCGGCCCCACGGTGTGTGCTTCCAACCGACACGCGGCTGCCCGACCTTGGACCCGCCGTTGACATCCTCGGACTCTGGCGAGCGGAACACCCACCGGCGCACCGGCTTCCCCTCCGCGTTCTCGTACAGCTGCTCCTTTGCCGTGTCGTTGGCCTCGTGGTTCCCCTGCAACCACTGCTCGAACTCCGCCTTCAGACACTCGTCCGCCTCCTCCTTGTAATCCGCCACGACCTTGTCGAGGTACACGCCCTTCTCCACACTGTCCAACCCCTCAGTGTCGTACTTGTACCGATCCGACTGAATCGCTCGCTTTAAGTACTCTGCCTCGTAGCGCGGCCACGACGTCGTCTTAGCGGCCTCGCTTAAAGTGCCGACGCTGCCTCCACCTGTCGTTCCCGTCGCAGTTCCGTCGGCGGGAAGTGCGCCACGTGCGTTCCATCCCCACGTCATTTAGCATCCTATGAGAAATTCTCGTGTGTAATTTTCTCACTGACAAGACACCACTCACAATGGACACGCAACAGGGCACTCCGGCGTGGTTCAGCGCGCGCAAGGGCAAGCTCACCGCCTCGAGGTTTGGCGCGGCCGCCGGGATCTGCCCCTACAACAGTCGCGCCAAAGCTCTGCGCCTCGCACTCGGCCAGGAGAAGTGGTCCGGCAACGTCGAGGCGTGTCGCTGGGGCACGATCAACGAGAAGAACGCAATCAAGGACTACATGGTGCGCACGGGCAACGTCGTCAAGAGCAAGGGCTTCTACGAACACCCGGACTACCCCTGGCTCGGTGGCTCGCCCGACGGTCTGATCGGCGACGAGGGTATGATCGAGGTCAAGTGTCCCTTCGTCAACAAAGTGTGCCACACTAAGATCCCACCGGTCTACTACTGCCAGATCAACGGGCTCCTGGAAATCCTGGACCGCCAGTGGTGCGACTACATCAGCTGGACACCGACGGAGATGAAGGTCTACCGCGTCTTCCGCGACCCCGATCTCTTCGCGTACCTACTGGACCGGTACACACTCTTCTACGCGTGCATGAAGCGCGGCTGTGACACGATGCCTAAGGTGAGCGCGGCCGAGAAGCAAGAGGTTTTGGATCGCATCGACGCCTCGGACCAGAAGAGCTTGTACGGCTTCTGGACGTACGCGGAACCCGGTGCACAGGGCGGCAAATGGGACGGCCCGCCAAGTGACCCGGCCTACACCTCAAGCGACACCTCGCCTTCTTCTAAGCGACCTCGAGAGGACGATGGCGCAGCAAACGTTTCAAAGTTGCAACATTGTGGCGAAGGAATTCGGCCGGACGCAGAGACCGTACATGGTGCCGCCTGACCTCGGTGAGTACACGGTGGTCGACCGCCCGGACCCCGGGTGTGGTTACATCCAGAGCATTGCGGACATGTGGCAGGAGCGAGCACCGCGGCGGCGCGACATTGGCAAACCGACGTGGGGCGCGCGCGGAGTCCCGACACAGACGACCGTGCTCGGGCACGACAGCACGGGGATCCTGGCCACGACCGACACACGTCCAGTAGAGTTCGTCGCGACTGAACAGGGGCGCATAGGGCTGCCGTACGGTGCGAGTAGCGACGGGACTTACATGCCCAGTAGCACGGTCCTAGAAGCGCTCCCATTCACTGGCTCTCGGACCAGTGGAATTTCTGATCGGTACTACAGGTGATCATGAAGCACTTCTACAAGCACACGGATCTCGACCCCGCGCAGATCTCCTTCTCTTTAGGTGCCGACCGCAACGGTAAGACGACGGTGAGCATGGTGTACCAACCGGCAGGGGGCGAGGTCGCGATGGTCAGCGCACCCGGCGTGACGCTCTGGCCGCGGGTGAACGGCGACGGCAACTTCGGCACGATGTGGGGCCCGAGCGACATCACCAAGGCAAAGTTCACACTTGACCTCAACGACCAGCCAATCAACGACGTAAAGAACGAGGAGTTCGAGGCGTACATGGCCAAACTGGAGCTGATTGACGACCGGCTGCTCGACTTTGTGACCGAGCACCAACTGCGCGTGCTGGGCAGGAAGAACCTCTCGCGCGAGGAGGTCAAGATGCTGCAGATCCGCACGGTGCGCACCAAGTACGACAAGGTCTCCGGCGCGCTGAACGGGCACGCAATCAACCTGAGCACGTCCAAGTTTGCGTGGGACGGCATCGGTGGCAAGTACGCACGCACGGTCACCGTCTGCGACCACCAGGGCGCCACAGTTCCGAACGGCCAAGTGGCGCCGGGGGACGTCGTCGCAGCGACGATGTACGCAAACATGGTCTACACTGGCGTCGGCGGCGACAAGTTCGGCATCCACTGGAGCTTCCAAGACGTCTCGGTCGTGTGCCAGCGCGCCTCGTTGGAGCAGAAGTCGGAGGTCGCGGCCTTCGCCGGTGCAGATTGGACTTACGCCAAGCCGTACGTCCCGATAAGTTCTGAGTCAACTTACGATGCCGCCGCACAGTTCGGCACCGAGAGCGCCGCTTAAGGAACGCAGCCAGAGCGACGCCAATGTGCAGCACACTCACAAGGAGCTACACACTCACGATGACGGGCACGACGGTAACAAGACGTACGGGAAGGGCGCGACCATGCCCGTACTGATGGCGGACAAGTACGCAGAGATCGAGCTGCCGGACCTGCCGTACTGGGACCCCATGGCGGACCCAGAAAAGGAGTGTGGTCTAAAAATAGACGCGACGATTGTGTGTTGTGGCAAGCGTCGCACGGGGAAGTCGTGGGCGTTGCGGAACCTCATGTACCTAATGAAAGATAAGATCCCGGCCGGGATTGTGATCTCACAGACCGATGAGTTAAACAAATTTTGGCGCGATTACGTCCCGTCTAGGTTCATCTACCCAAAGTACGAGCCAGAGATCTTGGACGCAATCTTCAAGCGACAGAAGGCTATTCTGAACGACAAGAACCTGTCCGACGAGGAGAAGGACGCACAGGCACCCTTCTTCGTACTGCTGGACGACGTCATCTCCGACCAACGGCTCAAGTACGACGAGAACCTCATGGAGCTCTTCGTCGCCGGGCGTCACTACCGCCTCTTCGTCATGATCACGACACAGTACGCCAAAGCCATCACACCCACACTGCGCGGCAACACGGACTTCTGCCTCATCTTCAAGACGATCCAAGGCCGCCAGCGTGAGGCGCTGTGGGAAGACTTTGGCGACTTCCTCACAAAGGACGCCTTCAACCGCATCGTCGACGCCTACACCGAGGACAACGAGGTGCTCATGGTGAACACGTGCCCCGAGAACCACGTGGACCCGATGGAGATGCTGCGGTGGTGGAAGGCGCAGGAGATCAAGCCCTTCCGCATGGGCAGCAAGGAGTACTGGCAGTCGGCGATGAACGCAGACTCTAAAGTACCGCCGCGCGAAGGTCCGACCACCGCGTCGCAATTCCTGAGTGCCAAGGACATCATGCCCAAGCCGTGGGACCAAATGATCGACCAAGTCGCACGCTTGAAAATCTGACAATGAGGATTATGGCGTCTCGTGCAATCCAATTGTCCATCACACAAGTCGCAACGGGGCTGATCATCGGCTCGTCGATTGAAGCCTTGCTGCCAAAGCGGACCGAGGACGCTTCACTGACGAACCAAGTGTTTGAAGCTCTTGTGCAGGTGGGGCTGAACGGCGCCGCTTTAGCGATCTTTGCCGGTCTAATTCACGGAGAAGGCGCTGATCCGACTTACGGGATCCCGTTCTCCAACGCTCTGTACTCGTCACAGCCGGAACTGCGTGCGCGTCTTGAAGCCTTATCTGCTGTAGTAAGGCGCCAGGTTCTTCAAGCTTCACAGCGAATGGCGCTACCTGTTGCAAAGGTTTGACCTCCCACTGCAGGCTGCTGACCATCGACTCCCACATGACGTCCAGCGTGCGCAGCTTCTGTCGCGACTTGATGAGCGGGAAGAACATGCAGAACTGTGCGCAGTCGAGCTTCTGGAAGAGGCGGCAGAACACATAGTTATAGTTGAGGAAGTTCTTGCGCCCGGTGTCCTTGTAGTGTTTGAAGGGCTGCTGCAGCTCCGTGAACGCGGTGTCCAGCATCTGCAGCAGACGCCCGCCTGGCTTCGGTGGCTCGATGCCCGTGATGCGCTGGATGATCTGCAACCACTTCTCGATGTAGAGCTGCATGTTTAGAGATCGGAGTACTGTTCGGATGACATCCTTGTTGATAACGGCGTGCGTCCCATCGAGGAGGCGCTCAGCAATTTGCACAAAATCCCCGCGTGGAATCTGGCTCTCTTGAAGCATGAGCTGCGAGATGCGCTCGTGCCAGTGGTGGATGCGCTTGTAGTTCGACGACGACATGCGCGCAGGGTAGCGCTCAGCGTCTGTCTGGCCATACGTGCTCGCCGCGACAGCGCCGCAAGCAGTGCACACGTCGTAGTAGCAATGAACCTGACCTGCGTTGCTTCCGCGATCGAAGGAAGTGCCACCGCAGTTGACACACACGCCGCTTGCAGGTACATGCCGCTGCTTATCAAGCAGAGCGTCCAAATCAGCGAAAGCAGCATCGACTGCGTGTTGAGTCTCAAACATCGCATGTACTTGCTTTCTGAAGTGCTCGGAAAAAGACCACTTGCGGTACTGAGCTCATTTCCTCAGTGAGGTCGTTAACTTTCTTTTGAATTGCAACAGCTTTCTTATCTTCCTTTTCGGGCTTCGGACGGCTACAGGAGCTACCCATTCTCGTTTTGGCGGTCGGAAGAACTTCCAATCTCGAGTCAGATGTCAGGTTGCAGCAAGAAGGTGATCGATGTCTTCGCGACGCACGACACAGGCTCGGGGTACGACGACGAGTGGAAGGCACCGGTGTGGAGCGTGACGATGCACGAGGGCCGGGCGTGGGTGTCCAATTGGGAGACGCCGTGGGTCATGAGCGCGTTCAGCGACCAGACACTGGACCTCGAGGTGGGCGACCTGGTGCGCGTCGGCGACGTCCAATCCGCCGGGTACACCGACTACCTGACCGTCATCGAGAAGGTGCCCGTCACACACATCGGGAGCGCGATTCAGAACACAGCCATCAAGTGGGGCGACGTCGGTGCAGTGGTGCCCGTCGACCTTGTCCAAATTGTGAGCGATCCAGCACCTCAGACCGCAAAGTTTACCTTCCCTACAACCGGCGGCACATCAATCAGCGCGTTTGCCTACCGTCTCAACGTCGCAATCAACGCCACGTCACCGCCTGTAGTCGCGGAGTACCGGTTGATTCCCGACAGTACTACAGCTGATAAAGCAACGCGAGACAAGTTGTTGCTGCAAGGCCGACACGAAATCAGGATCAACGAGACGTGGGCGGACACCGAGGCCAAGAAGTGCGTCTTTCCACTGTACAAGCTACGCACGCCACCGGACGAGATCGTCGTGCGCCTGGATCGCGGCGTGAAGGCGGTGCACTGGTTGAAGCTAATCGCGTACACGCTGATGAACAAGCGGCAGTTCGGCTTCCAGAACGCGCACGAGAAGCACACGGACGACTGGGCGAGCCTGCACATCCGGGAGGTGCAAGGCGAGGTCATCAGCAATAACGCACACGCGAACGGCGCCTTTGCGGTTCTGCACACAGGGTCACACGACGACGCCAAGACCGGTGCGATCGAGATCCACGAGCACGAGCCGACGGGGTTGGTGACGCACTACTTCGAGCAGCCTCGCACGGACCTGCGCACACTCACACTGAGCTACCGCGACTGGGACGGCCAGCGAGCGCACCTGGGCAGAACGCACCTATGGTTTAAGCTGTGTGTTTCGCATGGGTAAGAGTTTCTGAATCATGTAGGTAGAATCATGGCACCACCCGGCGCAGGAATGGCTGAGACGCAAGGCACTAGTGCGATGGGACTGTACAACTCGCACACTGGAGAGGCGGGGTTCGGTATGGGAAAGGCACAGGAGCTCGCGGACCGGGAGATGATGATGCGGCAAAAGATGACGCCTCCAGTGGGTGGCGAGGACATGTCGCGGCCGATGGGTGCTCCGGAGTGGTACAACTACTCGGGGATGCCGGCGGCCAAGTACGCGGTGCCCAACGAGATGAAGGACCGCATGGTCGCGCGCGCGGCAATCCGTCACGCAGCCGCGTCCGACGGCTCCTCCGCAGTGCCGCGCCCCGACCCGATCCGCGACGAGGAGGTCGACTACCTGCAGGCGATGAAGAAGCAGGCGGAGTTAGCGGACTTTGATCGGTACATCAACACACTGATTGACGTCCGCAAGCCCGGGAACCTGAAGTGGCTCATGGAGGTGTACCCCGAGTTTGTGCACCGCCGCGTCGCACAGGTGCACGACGATTACGACTACGCGATCCGTAAGCAGATGATCGACAACTGGGGCGTGAACACGTTCGACGACCTGCACTTCCTCTACCTTGCCGACCAGGGCAAGATCGACGGGCCGTCGCTGTCGAAGCGCACGACCAAGGACGCCGCGTACAAGACGGGATGGCTCGCTCCGTACCAGTTCTGGCAGAAGGAGACGCCGGGCGTGCAGCTCCCGTTCGCGTCGGCGTCGTCGGGCCAGCGCCCAAGCAACCGTACGGACTGGACTCAGTCGGACGCACGGCAGCCGTTGGGCGGCGGTCGCGACCTCAACACCATGGCTCGACACGTCATGCACCTCGACCCCGACCGGCAAGGCGGCGGTTACGACGGCAGCGGCAACATTGTCGGCACAGGAGGGAACCCGAGCGGCATCTTCAGTTATTAAAATCTTCTGAGTCATGAGTAACCATGCCGATCACAGAGCAACCGGTCATCGAAGGGTGGAAGGGGGTGTGCGTCGCGGTAGGTCTCGGGTCGCCGCCAAAGCGCGGGGTGTGCGCCCTGCTACTCACGGGTGCGGTGGCCTACGCGCTCAAGTTCCCACGCTCGGCGTTCCGACCCGACGGCACGATGCGCCCCTCGCGCCTGACCAGCCGTGCCGCGGACGCCACTGACCGGCACTTTCTTCTGACGCCTCTAGCAGTGGGCGCCGCAGTCTACCTGTTCACATGAGCATCACCGTAGCGTCGTTCCTACGCGAGAAGCTGCAGAACATGGAGCGGTGGCTGAGCGAGGACGGGTGCGAGCTGCGGCTCCCGGCGATGCAGGACGTGCACATAGTTGCACTCGCACAGGCCCTGCACGACAAGTTTGCCGACGTCATCGAACAGCGCGACTTCGCACCGCTCGCAAACGACAAGGAGAACCTACCGATGGACATGGTCAAACTTTTACAATACGTCGAGGCGCGCCCGGATCTGCACGACAAGTTCTGGCGCTACTTGAAGCTCTTTTCTGATACGGTAAGTGTACATGGCGGATGACCCCCTTTTACTCGGAGGCCTCGACGCCGACGTGATCGAAGCGCAAGTCGAGACGCGTAAAGCAACTAAAGGTAAGAAGGACTCGGCGGCGGCGATGTTGCGCGCGGAGACGGCGGCGAAGAAGGAGGAACGGTTGTCAAAAGAACCTTCGATCGTACCGCCTCCCGCCATGGCAGCACCGGAGCCGCCCGTTAAAGATAAGTCGCTCCTTTTGGATAAGATTCAAGCGTACCGCGAGCGCTTCGTACACATTAAGTCGCGGAACAAGGTCTCGGGTCGCTCGAGCATCGACGAGCTTGAGGACGAACTCCATTACATCGAGCAACAACTCGGCCAGAAAGAAGGGCACATGGGCACCTCGGTATTCCTGCTCACACTCTCGGGCATCGAGCAAGTGACGATGAACCACTACAACCCACTGGGGCTCAACCTCACGGGGCTCTCGAAGGTGGCGCAGGACAACCAGGGGCAGTTCGCACCGATCCTGGACGAGCTGTTCATCAAGTACGCGACGAACGTGTACGTCGGCCCCGAGATGCGCCTGGCGATGGCGACGGCGACGCTGATGTACACGGTGCACAGCGCGAACACCGGCAACCCGACGATGGCGCGGGCGATGGAGGCGATGTCCAAGGAGGTGGTGGGTCCCGCCAAGGCGAAGGACCTTTAGCGCACGATCCGGTAGACGATGTAGACTCCGGCAATTATTATAACGACGCGGGTAGCGGTGGAGACGTCGTTCGCAATGGACGACGCCGCCGTACTGATTGAACCCGCCGCGCCACCAGCCGCACTGGTCCCTCCGCCGATCGCAGTCGCAACGGCGTCCGCGACTTTAGTTATGTCCTTGCCGATCCTCCCTGGTACCTTTGCCGCTTCCGTCAGACCGGTTGCGTCAGCAAGGTCTCTAGCCGACGGCATCGCGTCAGCAATGTCTTTAGCCGACGGCAGGGACGGCAAGCGCTGTGTTAGCCTTCTGTACTCTTCCCTGATTTCCTCAATAATGTCAGCGCTCCACGGCGCGATCTCACCCGCACTTAAGACACCGTCACCGTCCGTGTCTAGATTAATTATGTGCCTTTTAACTTGTTCCTGTACTGCAACTACCGCATTCGCCAAATCAGCTGCATTGTCAGCAGTGGTGCTGGCCGCGTTGGCAAAGGCTTCCGTGAGACGCTTGGCTTCAGGGGTCTCGGTTAAGTTACCTGCATATTCATACATGTAGTTGGTCTTGGCTTCTCCTTTACTCAATCCTACCCAGCCCATCATGGGAAGGAAGACGCCCAAGATTTGGAGGCTCGTACCTCTGCCGTGGTAGTCGGCGCGCGAAGCTGCCCTGCCACCTGCCACCGCGACAGCCCCCGTCCCCAGTACACCTAATTTAAGCTGGGTCCACGCGTTATCTCTCGTACTCGCCACAAGGTCGCTGATCTTCTCCGAGGCCCACTGATAATTCTGCTCAGAGGTGGACACCTGCGTTCCGGTCTTTGGCGACTCCATCCGACGACCCAACCGACTCGTCCCTAAAATTGGTTTTGGCCTCCCCCTCGGCTTAATTGTAGTCGGCACAACTATCTTAGGTGTAGTCGGGACAACTACCTTGTGGTCCTCGATTGACTGAGCATCGCGCAGTTTGCGTTGCATTTCTGCGGCGGCTTGTGCAGGGGTCTTCGCCATACTATGCAAGCAATCAGATTTAATTAATGTTTAAACATCGCGATGGCGCGTAGCACGTCTTCAGGCGTTTCACCACCCGCAGCGGCTTCTCTGGCATGGACCTCCTGAATGATGGCGGCACGGTTTTTGGTGTCAAATGCGTTGGCGGCAGCTGCTTCGGCGTTCATTCGCCTGTTCGCTAGCACCTTGCGGTCGTGTTCGTTGCCTGCACCGGAATCGGCCGCATCGTAGATCGCCCCCGCAGCGTCCTTGCCGACAATGTCACCCGCAAGAGCCCCTCCAGCACCTCCGACCAACCCTGCAACAAAGCCAACAGCTCCACCCACTACGGTACCAGCGCCGGGGACAACACTGCCTATCGTAGCACCTGCCAGTATCGCAGCTGCCATTCCTCCGGCGGCACCGCCAACCAGACGCGCGGCGTTCCCACCCTCCTCCACTGTACGCTCTCTTTTGGTCAACTGATCTTGTTTGTACTTGCCCTCTGTCCCCACCACGTCCAGTATGTACATCGCTGGGCCAAGTAGCTCGGATGCTTTGCCGAGGCCCTCGCCTAGTCCCCGGACAGTAGCACCCGCCGCGCCCGCGTCATCAAGCATCGCAGGGAGCGTCTTCAGCATAACCTTATCCAATTTGCCATTCTTTCCAAAATATCCACCGTGTCGACCTAACGGCATGGCACCCTCCATCCCAAACTCTGTGCCGTCGTTGAACGGCGAGACGCCTCCCTCGTACGCCACACCCTTATTCTCCAGCTGATGCGTGTTCGCCACGTGCGTATCCAATGCACCCGCTGGCAGCTGTGTTGGTTTCAATTTCTTAAAATTAATCGCCTGAAATGGCACAGGCGTCCGAATCAGGTTCCCGGGCTGGATCGAATCGAAAGGGTTGGTGTCAAAAGGGTTGGTGTCGAATGGGTTTGTGTTACCGTACGGGTTGAAATCGTTGTCTATAGTGTAGTCTTCAGCGTCCAGATAGTCGTCTTCGTCTTCGTCGGCGTTGCGTACGTCATCGTAGTAGGTGTCAAAGAAGATGTCGTCGTCGTCCAGGCTCGCCACAAGCTTACTCGTGTTGGCCGATTGGTCAAAGAGTCTGTAGAGGAAGGTGTTGTTCACGATCCTCTCACCTGTGTCGTTGAAGGCCTGCAGAAGCTCTGAGATACGCCTCTGCCCCACCTTCAGCAGGTCGCGCTCGTGCCCTGTACCGATCGTGTTGATAAAGTCCGGGAGAGTGTACGGTCGGTTGTTGCCCACTGTGTTCTCAGCGGCACGCCAATCTCGAAACAGCCTCGGATCGTGCTGCATGTCTTCCGGGTCAATGTCCTTGTCGAGCCAGTCGTTGATGGCCGATGTCACAGTCCAATCGTAATCGGAGCCACCCGCCAGTGGGTCTTTGGGGTCTAGACCAAGAAACTGCGAGAGCGTCGTGCCCGTACCGCTCTGATCAATGATCGAGTCTCGCACGTAAGCCATGGTGTTGGTGACGCGGCTTACAAGTGGGCTCGAATTGAAGTAATCGTACTGCACAGTTAAAATGTCTTGCAGAGTGTTGGTGTAAGGGCGCCCTCCGATCACTGGGTTCGGGAACAGCCGTTTGGTCGCCCTTTGAACAGCGTTGGTCACAACTCCCCCCTGACCACCGCCAGCCCACGTTGGGATCAATCTATTGACGAAATCGCGTGTCAGCTCGTCGACCTGTACGTCTGACAGCATGTATCGCGGCCGCCCTCCCGGAAGCAAGGGTTCCAACTTTTGCGACGGGTCGAACCATCTGGGGTCTGGGTTGCCTAGCGCCCAATTGACGGGGTCTTTACCATACTGATCAATTAGGTCGGCGTTTGCTTTTAAGCTTCTTTTGGTGTACTCGTCTACCGTCATCACACCCGCATAGCTCGCTCGGTAGAGTAAGTAGGCTGCGGCCACGGATGCGCTTGTGGCAATGAGCTCCTCGACTTCCTGACGCGTCTCCGCACGGTCGTCTGCGTCGAGTTTGCTCTGAGCTGTTTTCAGGCGCGCCTTCAGTTGTGAAGCGATCAGAGCGTACTGCGCGTCCACCTCGCCCGGGTCCAGATTCTCAAAATTGTTCTGTAATTGGTGGCGGTGTCCCCGGTCGACTCATCACGCCCGGTTTGCATAGTGTCCGATGGTAGCTTGGCTGTCTTCTGCGACGCTCCCTGACCCTTCGCACCCGCAGTCTGTATCGGATCACCCATTGGTGGGAGTGCGACCATGCTTTGTAATCTAATCGTGAGATTTTTCTACTACCCACTCACATGTCGTACGTCCCACCCGCCCAAGACCACCTCGAGTTCCAAGCGATCCCGTGGGTCCCGGTTGAGGACGATGTCTACTACGGCGGCCCGATCGAGAGTGGCAAGCACGCGTCAGCGCACCCAAAGGACTACCCGGACGTCTACGTCAACGGCGAGGACGTCACAGTGACGATCGACCCGCTCAAGAACGCGCAGTGGATCCTCCCGGGCACGTCGGCGAGGCACTCGTTCGCGGTGCACCGCGGCAACCTGAAGGACCACGCGGGCGTGTTGCGCGTGCAGCACTTGATCGACAAGCACGAGCCGGCGCCACGTAACTTTGAGCCGACGTACCGCATGCTCGACAACTCGCTCAAGTACACCTCGCGCTGCGTCGTGAACTCGTCGCGCGGCTCCATCGGTCCACTGAACGTCTTCGACACGATGAAGGACGGCACGCTCCCGGTGATCTCGCAGGGCCTCTACAGCAACGTCTTCCGCGACACGCCCGACTACAGAGTGTGGGACGACGTGCACCTCAGCGACACGCACGCGTCGCGCAACCGCGCCTTTGACTGCAGCCCGTGGCCGTTCACCGACTGCCGATAAATCTGACCGAAATAAACATAATGGAGAACGCGACGTGGATTGCCATCGGACTGGTGACGGGCCTGTACCTGCGCCAGAGGGCACCGAAGCCGAAGCCACCGCCCATGCAGTACGAGGCCGAGGACGACGTGACCCGGTACCGGTACAACGATGTGCAACCTACATTTGACGGTAACCGACGGCATTATCTCGACGCGCAGGTGCTCGATTTGCGAAGCGTGCTCGCATTTTGATGTAATTAAATAAATTGACACTCAGCTCGACCCACTGAGGCGCTCGGCTTTTTCTGACAGTGCGGTGTCACAATGGGACGGCGCAAACTGAACGGAACGAGCTTCTGGCAGTGCGATTGGACCGGCTACCCGATGAAACAGGCGCACTGCTACCTGCCCTCGTGGTCGAGCACGGGCAAGCTCTTCAAGAAGGGCTCCTACTGCAACTGGGAGTCGGTGGTGGCGCACGTGGGCTACATGGTCGAGCGCGGCACGATGACCGACGAGGAGCGCGACAAGGTGACGGAGTTCATCGAGCAGGTCACGGGAGCCGTCGTCTCACCCGCCCCGCACTACGACAGCCTGGCGCACACCAAGGGCCGGCTCACGACCGAGCTCTTCCACGAGGAGTGCACAGCGCAGATGCACCCGATCACCGCCGTCAAGATCACACCCAACGGCGACGTCTTCGAGGTCCTGCTGACGCCGATGGACGGTAGGTTCCTCTTCTCGCACTACATGCACAAACCGTTCGCGTACCACGGCCCGCCCAACAGCTTCCACTCGATGCGCAAGAAGGGTAAGGGCGGCGAGCGCGACCTCACCGTCTGGTACTACGCCGTGAAGGACCTGCCGCACAACGCCCACGCGTCCAACCTGTTCAAGATGCAGCTCTACGGCGACATCCTCCTGGTGCAACAGTCGCGCGAGTCGTCCTTCATGCCGCGCGAGCGGTTCACACCCTTCACCAAGGCACAGTTCGACGACCAGTTCTGCAAGAAACGCAAGCGCGCCGACCCGCTGTGCATGTCCGTCACCGACTACGCCGACGCCAAGGAGCAGATGCAGCTCGCGCTCAATCAGTACGAGGCGAAGGTGGCGGAGTCTGCCGTGCCTCCGTCTCAGCTGTCGACGGTGCAGACAATGGAGCCGAACGATGGCCGCCTACTGGCGAAGAAGGTGAAAGAGCGGGGTGTGCCGCCACCAGCGACGCCGCCGTTGGCTCTTCTAAGCGGTGTAGCATAGTGTAGCGGTTCTGCGGGGTGAGGAAGGCCTCGATCGGGACGGGGCCGGTGCGGCGGGCGGTCTTCTTGGGGGTGATCCAGGCAGGGTCGATGCCGGGTGGGACGGTAGTGGGCGGGCCCATGAGCTGCATCTCCGGATCGTCCTCGGCGAGGTCGGCCCAGCTCGCGCCCGGGTAGAGGACGTCACGCTGGGCCCAGCTGGCGCCCGGTTGCTGCATGAAGGACATCTGGCGGGTGAGCGGTGGTAGCGGTATCTCGTCCCACTCCTCGGCAAAGGACATTGCTGCTCACTGTAGCCCTTTAGAATTTCAAGCGCGACTCCGCGTGGATTCTGAGACCCCCACACTTTTCTGAGCGTCGTTATGTAATGGACGGGAAAGTGATGATGACGTGCATGACGACGAAGCAGAAGTTCGAGGCGGAGGAGCCCGACGTGACGGTGCTGTCCAACGGCCGCTTCGCGTACCGCGTCAAGTGCCCGTGGGAGGGGAAGAACGGTAAGGAGCTGTACGCCTTCAAGTTCTGTAGTACGGACGCGTACAAGCGGTTTAAAGAAAAGCAAGCACCTCCCGAGCCAGAGGATACCCTCGATCCTACTCTCGTCGCCGAACCAGAGCCCGAAGTGGACTAAACAAAATTCTGACTACCACTGATGAGACAGTCACGAGTCGCAGCAGTGAGCCGCCTCCTGTGGAAGGGCAGAAGGCGAGCAGGTGAGTCCAACAAGAACGTAGGCGCCATGGTGAAACGCACACCTATCAAGATCAGCGTCGAGAACGTGCGCATGGGCAACCCGACGGGCGACACCATCGAGAAGAAGAAGGGGATCAAGGAGTCGGGTGCGTGGCGCTACCCCGGCGGCGTCATCCAGCGCGCACCCAGCAAAGTCCTGGGCCCCAGTGGTAAGGCCTACTACGACGACAAGGACCCGAGCGAGGCCCGTCGCAAGCACGAGTCCAACTTCTTCATCTGTCTCAACACGAACCGCTACTGTGGCACGGAGTTGGACGGGGCGATCGCCAGGGACGGGAAGCGCGCCTGTGAGGAGACGCTCAAGTACCTGTCGGAGGATAAGGTCATCTGCAACTACCTCAAGTTTGGGCCCAAGCACCACTCGTACCGCGACGACATCTTCGAGGAGGTGATTTTTAAGATCGAGTGGCAGGCCGCAGTCGAGACGGGCGAGAACCTCGAGCGGCTGCACTGTCACATCTGGCTGACGCTGCACCACTACAGCCAGGTGCAGATCAACATGCCCGTGATGCAGAAGGTCTTCAAGGCCAAGTACAACTCGCTCCTTAACCAGGCGTTCGCCAGCAAACTGTGCGTCCGGCGCAACCCCTACATCTCGGTCAAGCTGCTCCCGTCGTCCGACCATACTGAAGTCATGAAACGGTACATACACAAGGCGATGATGGACTGCCCCTAATTTCTTGTCGCTGGCTAATGGCGCCGAGACAGAGTATCATCTACACACACCTGCCAATGGGTCAGCACGGCCGACCGGACGAGACAAAGGCGAAAGCGAACGCCGAGGCACTAAGAGATGAGTGGACGCTCAGCCTTGTGCCGTCGTTTGAGGTGTGGACTGCGGCGACGTGCTACGATCAGACCAAGCCCGACGGCGGTGCACACTTCCAGGCGATGATGGCGCACGTACTGACGGACGGTAGAAAGCTAAAAGCGGAGGTAGATCTGGAGCGCAAACACTATGTGACTCCAACGACACGACCGCAAAACTCAGAGGACGTGCTACCGGGTTCAGACGACATGGAACCGGGCGAGCCGTACATTACTGGCTTAAAAAGCGAGTACACAGCGTACTCGCCACAGAGCCTTAAAAAAACCACATTTAACCTCGGCGGTGCAGCGAGGAGTAACACTGGTCATGAGCGTGGATGGGTATCAGCAGATGGCACAAAAACGACACTCAAAGACTTGCAGTCGGTAGGTGCTCAGGCACACGGCACGAAACAGTGGTGGGAATCGGCGGGGCAGTCGATCATGATGCGCATGGCTGGTGGAGTTTTTGGGTGTGGGTCGGACTCTAACGCGTTTCGGCAATTCCTCGGCCCAGACAAAGTTGATGACCCGAACAAGTCACAGGATCAAGGGTGTATGTACATGGGCAACCGCTTCGCCGCCTACTACGGTCTGTACTACTACCCGGGCTGTAACAACACAGACTACAACTGGTTTCACACGATGGAGGTGCAGGGTAAGCCCTTTACCGTGCGCATGCGCCTCCCCAACCCGATGTACGAGATGGACGAGACTAGGAAGCACCTCCATGTCAAGGAGCCGGCAACGACGGGTGGATTACTTGGCATCCCAGGCATCGGCTTCGAATTCCCGCCTTTTGAAGGGATCAGCAAGACCGCGCTGTTGTCGTGGGATCACCTCGCACACTCGAGCAAGGAGGACGGGCACAAACATGGAAAGCACGGGGCGGAGGCAACGGCCGGGAGTGGCATCCAGACGATGCTGGGTGCGTGGGCTGGGCTGCTTGCGGACGGAACAAGTGTAAAGTACGACGCCGTCGAAAACCCAAAGCGCAAGCGTCTCTACTTTGCGGGCGGTAAGCATGATGTAGCGTATAGCTGTGACAAGTGGCACGAGGCGCTCAAGACGTACAAGCAGGACACGACGGACTTATCGCGTGCTGGCTCTTCCTCGGGCGAGTACGTTTCCTCGCCGCGCGAGCGCACGCGCATGTTCGACAGGCGAGCGCCCCGGGAGACACAGGCAAAGTTGGAGTTCGCGGAGGGCAAACAGCTCGGTGGTCTGTGCTACGGGTGGTCGTTCCCGGCGGCGTGCTGGCTCTACCCTCACTACAACATGGAGCACTCGGCTTGGCAACCCATCACCGAAGCGGTCAAAGAGCTGCCGCCGCTGTACCAACCATTCCCCGACTGGCGCGACAACGAGGCGTGCTACGACTTCAATTACATGGACTACTCGATGAACGGCATAGACCATCAGACAGGGACCTACAAGAAGAACGGGAAGCCCTTTGTCCTCATGCTCGAGCGCGCACCCGTGAATGACCTGGCGAACAAGCAAGCGTACGCGCTCGGGTTGGAGTACGCCACAGTCGGCGGCAGGCACGAGGCAAATCCCCAAAATCAGGACGGCAGCCAGGAATACTACGTCAACCTGTACGACCAGCTGCTTGGAATCACGTCGACGCCCAAACCGCCAAGTCAGCAGCAGGCGCGGCTCACGGTCGTAGGCACGGGTAGAGCGACACAGCCAAAGCCGCCACAGTACGACGTGCCCGAGAATGCGACGGAGGGGTTGGCAGAGCCCGTGCGGCCGGACCAATCGGACGCGTACGGCGAGCAGTCGGTGCAAATCGCACAGGACGCGCACCAACAGGAGACGATGACGGTACAGAACCAGGACCAGCCAATGGAGTGGGAGTCGATTGTGGGCGCGGACCCCGATCAGACGGGAGACAAGGGCGACGATCTTGCCGGCACACTCGCAGACGAGCTGATGGCCAACCCGTTGAAGCAGGCGACCCTAATCAACAAAGTGTTGGGGACGAAACCGCCGCTCGAGGCAGGTGCGGAACGGCGCGGCCCCACTGGTAACTTCCACTTCTTCTCGCTAAAGTACTCCCCCTGGCCACCGGACGACGTCTACCACAAACCGGTGCACGGGTTTGTCACAGACGAGCTGATGCAGCCGGAGCAGATAGTAGAGTACGAGAAAGCCTACGGTTCGCTCAGCAACACACTGCTCCGGGGGAACCAGCCACACACGTTGAAGTATGTCGCGGGCACGCACGGCACCGAGCGGCGCATCAACGGCAAACGTGTGCTCGACATGCGCCTCGACTCCTA
>Ga0070750_10000312_pt1 | contig 27202 bp, 31 predicted proteins | sample VirMetDEL_Nov_24_FD_77013 | JGI IMG/M metagenome (GOLD analysis project Ga0070750, IMG submission 77013) | Aqueous microbial communities from the Delaware River and Bay under freshwater to marine salinity gradient to study organic matter... | ecosystem: Environmental > Aquatic > Marine >...
CATACGGGTCAAGAACAAATGCGTAATCTTCATCTTTACACGGCTCGGTCATTTCAATTGGGAATAAACTTGACTCGCTGGCTATCGGCTTACATAAATATTCACGGGTAAATGCTATTGATGTCATTTCTCCCCTTCTTTGTTGCAGTGCATCAAGCGACCAGCGTTCCGGCCAAAGTGGCTTACCTGTTTCTTCATTAATAGCAGGGTATTCTCTAACTTGATACCCTTTGAGTCCTTTCAACTCTTGATACAGGTCAGTGTATGAAAATGGTGTTCCGACGATACACAACTGTGCTGTGTGGTGAAGCACTGGCAATAGAGCAGTATAGAACCAAGAAGCAACATGTGTCAACTGTGTTGCCGCTTCGCTGGACAATATATCGTCAAGCACTACGATGTCGGGGTGGGCACCACGAACCGCTTTACCAACGGACATAGCCGATATAGATGATTTATTTGTGAATTTGAATTTTTGCTTCGCCCACCCACGCTTAGGTTTCAAGTGCTGTAATGCTGGCACTGTTTCAATCAACTCATTCATTTTAGCCATGTGTTCAATTGACTGGTGTTGGCTGTGTGAGAAAAATAGGACTTCTGTGCCGGGATTGTAAGCCATTTTCCAAAGTAAATATACCCTGTAAAAAACGGACTTACCGTGGTCACGGGATGCAATCACACAAGTCTTGTTATGGTTCTCGGACATGTCGAACCATTCTTGATGAAAGTCAGCAACCATGTAGTTTTCGTGTTTTCCGCAAATGTCCTCAAAGAAATACTTGAAATCCCTGCGACCCATCTCCCAGTCAACATTCTTCGCTAACTCATGGATGCCATTACTCATTTAGCATCAACCCGTTATTTCATCTATTTCATCGTCACTAAATCCGTGATGATCGACTAAATCTCCTTTATCATTCTTCAAACGACTAATGGCTGATGCGTTTCCATTCCTTGCCGCTTCAACCACTTCATTGACATAATCTTTATCGCTTGAACCGGAGATGTATTTTGTGTAGTTTTTTTCCTCCGGCTCACTTACCGCTTCTTTTTTTTTAGCCTTAGCCTCTTGGCGTTTTTCGCTTCGGGCTTTCGCCGCCGCTTCATTACCCTCATTGACCTTTGCCTTCTTTTCATTCTTAGGGCGTTGCCTTGCCTTTTGTGTTGGCTTATTTGGGAATGGTTTTACGCCTTGACCTTTTGTTTCTTTTCCTTTAGTGGTGTTCTCAACAAGTTTCTTTGCCGATGCCTTCTTTGGCTTGGCTGGCTCTTGCATAACTTGGGCACCTTCTATGTTCTCTTTTACTGGCTTCTTACCTCTTTGGGCTTTGGTGCCAGTCTTTTTCTTAGGCGGTGCTTCTTCTCGCATTTCTTGGGTGCCTTCAATTGCGGCTTGCTTGTTTGCTTCGGCAACTTCTTTACCCTTTTTTGTATTGCTCACAGCCTTTGCGGCTGGACCTTTCTTAGCCTTCTTAGGTGCGGCCTTCTTAGGCGGTTTCGGTTCATCCTCCGGTGTTCCCTCGTAACTGTATTTTTCTCTTATCTTATTCCTACGATTTTTTTGCTTCAAACGACCATCTTCGTATCTTGCTTCGGGGTGTTGATCGGTTATTTGTTGTTCGGTTCTTTCATTGGCGGTAGTGAATGTCCTTTTCCTTCTTCCACTATCGGCCATAGGTTGGGGTTCACGGGATTCCACCTTTTCCGGTAGCAATCTTTCATCCCGTGTTTCAATGTTTCCCATTGGTAATGCCCTTCTTGGTATTGGCGAACCTCTTTTTGTGGTTGCCACTTCGTCAGCCGAAGGCTTGTCAGTCATAGGTTCTGTTTCCTCCATTTCCTGTGGAGGCTCAACCCTTTGGCCTCGGCTATCAATACCAAATTCTCTTAACTCGTTATCTAAATCTCGCTTTGGCTGTGCAAATTCTGTGATTTTCATTTGGTTAAGCCCTGCCTCCGTTGGAGATGTCTGCTGTGGCTCAATTGGTTTCATATCGTTATTGATTCTATCATATATGCTTTGCATTGATGATGGGGTTGTTGGGGCGGCTCGCCCTCCCATTTCTTCACGCATTTCGGCCAATCGGCTTGATGGACTGTCGGGGTCAACATCTCTATACTTGTTAGCAATTGATGGCGGTGTTGATGTAATTTGCTGTTGCTCTTGCCTTCGCTGTAATTCTTCGGGGTCATTTTGCATAAGCCACTGTTCATCCGGTTCTTTGCCCCATGTTCTCCGGTAAGATTCAGCCGCACCTAATGGTTCTTTTTTCGGCTTTCTTTCTTCCATCGTTGGTGGTGAACCACTGGCACTTTCCACTGTTCCTTGAGTCGTTTCCTGTTCAGCAGGTTGTCGTCTAAATCTATTCATGAAACTACTAATACCTTGCTTGGCTCGGCCAAACATACCTGTCTTGTTTGGGTCACGGGTTTCGCTTCGGCCTTGACTAAAGTTAGCACCCATACCTGTTGGTGGTTGTTGCCCTGCGCTTTCTAAAGATGCACCCTCATTCATTTGACCGAAGGGGTCTGCTGGTTGTGGTGCCATTGTATTGAAATTGCCTCTATCCTGTCTTTTTTGCTCTTGTCTTGTTTGTGCGTAAGACTCCCTCAAACCGTATGGGTCGTCTTGTCGTGGTGCTTTCATCACCTGTTCCCATACTTGAGAAAATAATTGCTTAGAATCACGACCTTTGCGTAGTGGTTGTTTGCCCATCATTTCTTCACGGGCTTTGATTAGAAGATCGTCATACCTATCCATGTTATCACCGGCCAATTTGTTTTCTTAGTAAGATGTGTTCTATCGAATTGTGAATACGCTCGGCTGATGCAAATTTCAATTGTTGCGGTTGCATTCCAGCCGCACGCATAGCCATATTTTGGTTTGCGAGATTGTATCGGTCTGTTTGGTCTTTACTTTGCTGGTTAGCCTGTCGTCTTGCGCCATATCCCGTTTGCCCCATATTTGCTGTCAATCCCATTGACAATACATCGGCAACCTTTCCACCAAATGAACGGTTCTTCATCCATGATTGCTGGTCGCCTCCCTTGCCTCTTGCCAGTGCGGCGGCATCGGCACCAAAGGCCATTTGATTAGCGGCATTTTGCATTTGGTTGCCCCCTGCGGCTGGTGCTGGTGCGCCACCTTGTTGTGCTGGTGGTGCTGGTGGATTTTGTGCTGGTGGATTTTGTGCTGGTGGATTTTGTCCACCACCTTGTTGTGCTGGTGGTGCTGGTGGATTTTGTGCTGGTTGTTGCCCTCCACCAAACATACCAAGTCCGGGAATATGCCCTTGTGGTGCGGGTGCTGGTGCTGGGTTTTGCCCTCCACCACCTTGTGGTGCTGGTGGGTTTTGTGCTGGTGGGTTTTGTGCGGCTGGTGTTGGATTACCAACTGCGGCATTCATCGCACCCAGCCTCTTATTATCTCTTGCCAATCTTCGCTCGTCACCGACTTTATTAGCATAGTTTTCACGGCTAAGAACATTCCCTGCCTCATCCTTGAATTTTGCTTGTGCGTCGGGTGTTAATTGGTCGTATTGACCTCTTGCCTTTCGTTCAGCATTTGCATCACCTAAACGCTGAAAAGCCCCAGCAGTTTGCTGAATTGGGTTCCTCATAAAATCCTTAAATCCTTTGTCAACCGCATCTCGCTCGGCTATCATTCGTGCCCTTGCGAGCCTGTCTGCGCTAAATTCATTATGCTTTCTCACTGAAACACCACCTTTACTACTTGTATAACATCTAATGGAACATCCATAGATTTAGACATCTCACGCCAGTCGCCCCTACTATTTAGTATAGCAACCACATCGGAAACAGGGCGATTTACTACACCCGCCATCATGGCAAGATCGGTAGCACTGGATTTTTGCATTGGTGTGCGGGGTATTGCTTTGACAATGCTTTCATCTTGTAAAGCCAATTGGCATTGGACTTGTTCAAGCATTCCCTCTATGTCCTCTTTTCCGAAGATATTACCAAGTCGGCCAGCCCCCCTGCCAGTTAGATATGCTAACTTATCTGCCATTCCTCTCCAACCCTGTCTAAATCTTGGCGGTCCGTCTTGCCTGTCAACCCCAGCCTGTGGCATTTGAAAAGCGTTTAGGCGATCATTGGGCATTTCCGGTGGAATATTAGGGGGAACCTGTGGTGCTGGCACGGGTGGAGGCGGTTGTTGAATTGGCACTGGTGGTGGTGGTTGTTCCACTGGAACAGGGGGTGGTGGTGGTGGTAGTGGTTCGGCTGGGGGTTGTGGTGGTCTTGGTTGTTCAGCACGCCTTTCAGCCCTTTGTTGAGCCTGTTCTATAACTTGCTCTTGTGGTGGTTGCACTACCTCACCTTGTGGTGGTGCTGGTTGTTGCGGAACCTCCGGTTGTAATCTATTGCCTAATGGTTGAATACCGGGGAATTGCTGTTGAAGATATTTGATATGCCCGCTAATAAGCCTATCAACTGCCGCCCTGCCTGTGCCAAGACGCATAGCAGTTTCCATATCGGGTGCCTCACGGCCACTGCCTTCATCATAATACTTGCCAACAATTTGTTCGTGGAGTTTCGGACCATAATATTTCCATGTGCTTCCAGCGTTGGCATACAAATCTGTTCCTTTTTTATTTTTGAAATCGTCAAACCATGTCTTGTAACCATCCATAGGACTTTGAGGCATTTGGACATCGCCAACATTTTGCTGTGCTTCAACCGCTTGCTGGGCAACATCGGGGTTCTCGGCAACCATAGCACCTTGAGCAAGCGCATCTTGTCGTCTTACCCCATATATTTGTGAGATGTCATATCGGTTGAATGGTGTGTGTTTGCTTAGAACAGGGTGGTTTAGCCAAGCGTTCTTTACTATATCAGCAGTAACAGGTTGTCCTGTGCGCTGGGCTTCTTGTGCTAAACCACGCATCAAATCAACACTGTGTTTGTATGCTTCATGATTTACATACAATCCATTCGGCCTTACTTTACCTGCGTCAATACTTTTGTTGGTTTTACCTTTGTGACCCATTTGTTCTCGGACATGTTTTAGCCCTTCATGATATGGCCTATTCCAAGATTCAGCCATCAAGTTTTCCTGATCTCGGTTGCCCACACGCAAGCGTGGCACGCCTTGTGCATCGTATTGCCACGGTGTTTCATTCTTTTGAGGACCGAATACACCGTCACGCCATTCGGGTGCTAATACTGCTTGACCCATATCCATAGAAAACGGCATAGGCAAATCCATTGGTATTTTGTCAAGCCCTTTACCGGTAAGTGCCGCCTCTTGTCGCTTTTGGTCGTATAGTGCATTTTGCACTTCAACGGCTTTGTTAATGTGTGCTGAACCTATATTGATTGCTTTTTTCAGTGCCGCTTCGTATGCTGGCATCATTCCTTCTTGTGGTCCGGCCAATATTATTGCGGCCTCTTGTATTGTCAAGTGTTCGGGATCTGATGGGTCGGCATTGTATATCGCTTCATACACAGCATCGGCTTCAACGCCCACTAAGTGCGAACCTGCAATATCCTGTTCGGCCATAGGATAATTTGTCAAGCCATTAGGTCCAAGATTCGCAATCAACCCATTAATTAGAGCATCAAAATCATACATGCCCATACCTTTGGCGATACGGACTGTGCATGTGTCAAGTATAGCCCACGGATTGCGAAGTAATGTCATCGTTTTCCAGCCCCCGCACCTGCTACTGGCAAGAGCGAAGTATCTTCAAATTTCCAACCTTTTAGATTTTCAGTGGCACCCGTTGGGGCACTGTTTTTATCTTCGCTGGCTTGGTTGCCACGCTTGGCCTCCGCACCTAACTCCGGTGTTGCTTTGGTCAACTTCTCAACTGCCGCCAACAATTTTTTCAAATCCCTCTTTAGTGATTGTAATTCGTTTATCTTGAAACCGCTAAGTTTTACGCCTCGACTCAATAGACTTGATTTTGCTAACGGTTCTCCGCCCAGTGCATCGTGAAGAAGCACCCCTTCGCTTTCAGCCGTCTTTGGCCTTACGAATTTCGTGCCCCTGCTACCTGCTGGGCTTGATGGTAATTTTGTTCCTGTTCCAATAGTTTGGACTCTTTCGCCAGTGATACCTCTTGTATCAGCGTGAGCCGAGAGTCCTCTTGGCAACGCACCCATTTCCCTACGGAATTTTTCAGCCGCTAACTTTCTTTGATACGCAACAGGGTCACGCAATCTTAACGGCATGTCTTTTGCTCTTGGATTACCACTGAACATTCTTCGTGGTGCAAATGCTTGTCGCTTAGTATGGCGTTGAAGGTTTTGTTCGGCTGATGCCGCACGCCTTTTTGTCTTACTGTATGGTTGACGGCTTGCTTCTTTCTTACCACGCTTCATTTTGCGCTTTCTTTCACGCTTGCCCTTTTTCTTGGCCTTTGTTTCTTCTTCTTCGGATTCTTCATCCTCTTCATACTTACGCCCACGCTTCTTACGCTTGGCTTTGAGTATGTCCGAGAGCAAAACAGGGTCGGCTGACTTCGGTAAGTCTTTGTTCCAATCGGGTGCTACCCCTATTGGAGTCGGAACAAACCATTTGAAATCATCTTTATGATAACCGCCCAATCCGTGTTCAGCGTGTTCAACAATGCCTTCACGGGTTATTTTCTCGTCTTTAGGGTCAATCTTACCCTGTGCATCCCCAGTCGCTTGTTCTATGAATGGTTGGCCTGTTGGAGTCATAGCAACATCTGTAAGCATGAATTGATTACTTGTTTTGCGTTGTTCAGGATCCATTTCAAAGTAATCGTCTTGTAATCTTTCAGCCATGAAATCCTCTAAATCTTGTCGTATTTCATCGGGGGTGGGAATTTCATCATCGTCTTTCATCACAGCCCAAGCATCTTCAAACGCATCTTCGCTACGCCCAAATATCATACCCGGACCTTCCCTACGAATAGAACCCGCTTGTCGCCCCTGTGAAATGCCAATGCCCGTGCTATCCATGTCAATACCCATACCAGTTTCCTTGAGAGCATCTTCGCCCACTTTCATTGGCGTGCTACTTAGGGTATCGGCAATCTTTTCCGGCTTGATTGAGATATGCGGCATTTCGCCTTTCATTTCTTCAAGTGCTTTCTTTCGCCTTTTCTCCCTATCCAACTGTTCCATTGTTTCTTCGGATGCGGCACCATACTGGCTAACATGAGATAAGCCATCGGAGTTTTCATTGGCGTTCACATCGTAATCGCCTAACATCTCACGGGGTCTAAATCCACCTGTAAATTCTTGAACCCGTATGGATTCTTCACCTACATTTCTTCGTGGGTTAGACATTGGCATGTGTATCACTCTAAATTATTAATTCCGTATTTGGCGGTTTCGGGGTCGAAGTCCTCTTGTTCTTTCTTGGGTTTCTTCATTGGTTTATCCCCATACATTCGCTTCAAGCGAGCCAACAAATCGGGATCTCTCGGCATACCAGCGTTCATGGTTGGTGGGTCGGGCTTTACATTCAATACTCCGTCAAGTGAGCCATCCTTCGGCAAGCGTGGGTTCATTTTCAAAATTGAAAAACCAGTGTTGATTGCCTTGTTGCTTGCTGATTTTAATTTGATGTAAGGCGGGTCGGCAATAAGCATACCTCCACCGCTAAACTTTCCTTCGTCTAATGCTTCTAACAAACTACTTTCCTTTTTATCATCTCTAATAGAATCTAAAGCAATAGGGTTCCTTGCACAATTTATTGCTTGTGCATCATGGACTGGCATTCGACATTCTTCATGTGGGTTAGCCCCACAGGCTGGGCAATTCGGCGACATATCTCCTTTCATTAACAATTCCACCTTTTCAACGCCGCACCTTTAGGAGTCAATTTGCCTCCTTTACTGGTCGGTCCTTTTACTCCGCCCATTCTTGCACAGAATGACTTTCGCCTCTTTGCTTTCTTTGAGCCGGGTTTGAGTTTGCTTGGTTTGGTTGTGACGGGTGGTTTCAAGTTTGAGCCTTGCTCTCTTTTGAATTTGGCACGACCCTTTGCATTTAGACCACCTTTGCGGCTATGTCTATTTGGGTTGTAGCCATGAAACGGCTTTTCCTTCTTTCCTTTCAATACTACTGAAATTAACAAGTCTTGGCTTTTATTGACTTTATTTTGTCTTTCACATATCTCGGAACAGTATTTACTGTTGGGTGAGCCGTGCGCTAAACCGCAACCTGCACATTCTTCAATCGGCACTTCATCTTCTCCTTTCAGTAATTCCTCACGAATCACGAAGGCTTTTGCCAGCGTTACACAATTATCACAATCACACATCTTTACCATTGTTGGTTTCCCTCCTACTCCCTGCGGTTTGCTTCTCTTTCTCCTTGTCATAGCCTTCTTTTCTTTAGCACTTATCCCTTTGGTTGTTTTTGGAGTTTTATCACTTACTTTCTTCGACGGTCGGCATTTTGGGTAGCCTCTCGACGATGTATCAGCATCGCTACGACCACACGGAGGGTGTTTGCCATCTTTGTCTTTTCGGCCAACATCAACCCACTTTTCTTTGAACCACCGCCTCAAATCTTTCGACAACATGTAAGACGCTGGATATTGAATCACAAAAATCCCCATCCAATATCAAATGCTTTCTTCATGTCTGCTGGGTGCTTGCCTTGTTTCTTAAGATCCTTGTAACATTGGCACATCGGCTCTTTTGCCGAGCAATCCATTACGCCCTTCTTCATACAGGCACATGGGTTTTCTTCGTTTGCACCACAGCAACACTTTTTCTTTTTCAATTCGGGCATCGGACTCACTTCTTGCTTTTCTTACCCTTCTTTTTCCAGCCGCCGCCTTTGGATTTATACCATTTAGCCGCCCAACCATTAGCGTATGCTGATGGATAGACTTTGAATTTAGACCTTGCTTTGCTCTTGGCTTGTGCCCATAGACTTGGGTTTGTTGGGGCGTTGTCGCCTTTGTCCATTCCGCCTTTTATTACATCCCATCCGGCCAAAAATGCGGAATCGCCAATAGCCATCATGGTAACTGTTCTATCACTATCGTCATTCATTATCTTTGCCCCCTCAACCGGTTGTATGTTTCAGCCACCCTTACTGGTAGTGTCTTATACCACTGTGCCAACATAGGTGTCTTTGCATAAGAATGCGACAAAGGCATAAACGCTCTTGCCACTTCTTTGAGTATCATTGTTGCTTCATCTCGGCTTATCTCCGGTAGTGCCTGTTGCAGATCGTGAAACGCCATACGGACAGTAATTACTGCACCCAACGCTTCACTGGCACTGGCCTCTTGTGTTGTAAGACCGAAGGCATCAAGTCCTTCTTTCCAAACACATACCACTTCTTCAAGTGCATCACACATCTGTAATGCTTCGGGCATAGTGAATATGTCATTACGCCCGTGTAGTAAATCAGCGTAGTCTGTGTGCTTTAGCATCAACGCTGGGATAGTTTGGTAGCCTTTATCATCGCTCATTCCATCATCTCCTTGAACGCATCATCGTATTGACCTTTTCCACCACCAATTCCCATAGCCCTCATGGCTCTTAGATTATCGGCATAATTCATATCCAGCCTGTCGTTATGCACACGGATCGCTTCTTCTAATGGTATTTCTTCTGTGCCCATTAGTCCGGCTAAATCATCCATAGTTATGGAAAATCCACCCATAGGTATCATACCCATTCTCTTACCTGTTTCATTAGGATTTTCACCCTCTAAGTGAATATCCATTCCATAAGGATTTTTAGCATCAATTACCCCTCCAACACCTTCGGAATTTATCATGTAAAATTCACCATTAGGTGCTTGCACTACAAACTGATCTCCATGTGAAACACTTGGCTTTGACGACCATCCATCCCTATCACGATATGGTTTAGCCATATCCATCATAGGGTAGCCATCTTCATCAACATACCCAGCATCCACAAATTTATTGTATGTTTCATCATCCATTCCCATATCCGCAAATGGGTGTCGCATTCGTGGCACTTCGTATGTTCCTTCATTCATCTGTGCCAATACATTATCGTGGAACCTTTGGGCAAATTCTTGGAGTCTATCGGGGTCAAGCCTACGCATCATAATGTTTGACGGCTCTCTATTCCCATGAACGCCCCTGCGTTTGCGTAAAGTCCAACCAATATCAAACGCTTTATTGTCCATCTTCAAGCACCCCCGCATCGGCCAATGCCTTACGCATAACACGCCATTCTTCGGGCGATTTCTCGGAAAAATGTGCTTGTATGACAGTGAGGACACTGACCTGTTCGTTAGAACCTACGCTGTCTAACTTTTCAAGGTATTCCCCAATCTCACCCAAAGTGTCACGAATTTCACGGTGAAGTTTTACTGCCGTGTCAAGACCCTTGTAATCAAGTGCGCCAGTTTCCTGTTGTTCCTCACGCATTAAGTCAACATGGTCATTGAACAAGGTGTTCAAACGCTGTAAATTGTTTTCAGTTTGGCGCATAGCGGTTCTTGCACTATCTATCCGTGCTGGCAACATCTCCACAGTCACTTCACGCTGAATAATTGGTGTGGTGTGATTTTCCATGTGTTGTGATAAAGCAGTGGTTGTGATGTCTAACTCGGTAGCCATATCTTCAATTGAAACAATGTGATTAAGCACAGCCTGTTCGATGTTGGCTCTTTCGGGGTGTGTGCATACAGGGCATTCGCTGTTGCTATTGTTGTGGTAATCACCCGAATGCCTACGCATGTGCCTATGTGCAGTGCCCTCCGGCCATTCTTGACTACGATCTAATTCTTCGACCTCAAGCGTTCCTAAACGAATCATTCTTTCGTAATTATCACGCTGTGGGTGCTGACAGAATGGACAATTGGCTCTTGTCCTACGCCCCGTCATGTTTAGCGCATAGCAAACTAACTTATTTCATTTTTGACTTTTTTGGTGTGTGAACACCGCAGTAAGCGGTTCCACGCTTTGGGTGGTTCTTACATGGTTGACCGTCTTTTTTGGTCGCTTGACACACCTTCGGTGCTTCGTGTTTAACCACTGGTCTTTTGGGTATTTCCACTACTGCATACGCTTGTGGTGGCGGGGCTACTATTCGCCCGTTAATACCGAAAGGAAGCATACTGGCGGATTGCTATTGTTCCTGTCAATAGCAAACCAAAAAACATAGCCATTACTGCACTTGTTCCCAAAGCCGGACCTTTCCATACTAATACCACTAAAGAAAACAGAATAAAGGCGATAATGTAAATCATTGTCGCACTTTCCACAATCATTTTCTTTGGACTCAATATATCCAATGTTGCCGATGAAATTGAAACCTCTCCTTGTATTGCCGACTCGTCGTTTTCTCCCATATTATCACTCTCCACTTACATTAGGCGGTGCGTCTTTATCTCCGGAAACATAAGGCCGATCATGACCTACTTTCCTACCAAAGTATCGCATCCCTGCTTTTGATTTAGATTGAGGGTCAAGCGGGCGTTTTGCTCGACCCATTGTCGGGTCAAATTTTCCACTTGACGGGTTTTGAGGGTTTCTATCCGCTTGTAGCGGTTTAGCCGTTTCAAAATGCGCCATTGGTTCATAATTCTTCAATATCGCCCAACCGATTTCCATAGCCCTATTCATATTATCACAATCCTACTGCCGCACCTTTAGCGGCCATATTCACACCTTGCCCCATAGTGGCACCGAAACCACCGTTTTGATGCACTTGATTACCAATAATGCCACCAAGCAGGTTGCCGAAGAAACCGGGCTGGTTTTGGGTCATGGTGTTCATCATCATACCTTGCTGGTGTGCGGCAAGGAACATTTGTAATTGTTGTTGGTTTGCATTCAATACATTCTGTGCCGCACTTTGGGCTGTCTGTAATGTCAAAGCAAGATTTTCTTGCGACATTGTAGCCATCTCGCTTGGCATTGAACCTGCGTCAAGAGTTAGTTTATTATCTTCTAACTTGAATGAAACATTGTTGAAAAATTCTTTGATTGACAATTGGACAATTTCACCGACCAAATTTAGAACCAAAGCCATGTTTTGTGATACTACAAAATTTGAAACTGGGTCATACATGGCTAACAATTGAGATGTCGCTACGATAGGATCGTTAGCGGCTTGTTGCATCATAGGGTTCTGTGCCTGTTGCATCATGCCCATAGCACCCATGTTGTTGTTCATTCCCATCATGTTGCCACCAAATCCTTGCTGTTGAGCCGCAATTGTTGGCGCACCAAATTGTTGTGCTGGCTGTGTCTTATTTCCTCCTAATCCAAAAAATCCCATGTTCATCACCCTTGTTTTGCCGCTATTGGTTCTTGCGGTGTCAAATTTTGTTGCGTTTGCATCATAGCATTTGCTATGTTATTACCTTGATTCATTTGTTCTAACTGCAAGGCTCTCATATCGAATGTGACCGTGACCAAATCAGCAACCCCCGTAACCGGATTAACATGCTGATTCAACACTACACCTTTACTGTATTGGGCATCTTGCTGTATCATTTGAAAGAACGGTGCGTATTTTGCCAAAGATTCGGGTGTTGACCTATTCTTTGCCGACGATTTACCACCAAGACCCGGCACTTTCAAGAATCGTGTGCCCTTTGCTACAATTTTACCAAACCCTTCATCCTCCATTTCATGTTCCTCTAACATGCAACGCAGGGTGTGGTAAATGTGCAAGTGTGCTGGACAAAGTGTGCTATTCATTTCATCTCCGTGATCTCCATGCGTGCGTGCATGTGGCTTTCTTGCTTGTCCGGTATCTTCGTCAAACCAATATATATCAGCCAAAGATAAACCGGTTTTCTCATCAACAATATGGTTGTATGCGTTATCACCTTCAAGGAAACGCCTAACATCAACACCACAGCAAGCACATTCGTGTGCGGCGTTGTATCTGTAAATTTTGAATAGGCCAAGATTGTATGATGGTGGGCGTAATGCCTTTCTCATCTTTTTGATATTCTTTTTTCTTGCCTTTCGTGGGTTCTTAGGGTTAGTTACCAACTTCAACTCAACTGTTGGGATTAACGATTCTCCTTCAACACCCCCTGTTGAACCAGCACTTGCCATTTCGGCTCTTTGTTGTGCTTTCAACATGTCCACTGAAATGCCAGTGTGCATGGCAAGAACATTCAACTCATCATCGGTAAGACCCTTCAAAGACATGCCCCCGCCAAATGGATTTATACGCATACTTCTCTCACCGCCTTGACCCTGTGAGGACTGACAACATCAAAAAGATTCCCCCTTAAATTAAATTTATTGTGTGGATAACTGCTTCTTCAACCCGTAAGCCAAACTGCGCTGATATTGCCTCCACATTTGTAGCCACTGCCGACTTTCGCAATCTTCGCATATCATCTTGAAAAGGTGCAACCATAGGGTGTTGTCGTTTGAGTCCGGCATCCCATATTGCTTGTGACTGACTATCCCACCATACATCCATTTTGTTTAACAATAAACACACTACACTGGGTTTGTATTTCTTCGCACGCTTCTTCATAGATCTGCTAAATGTTGTCGGAAACTTGTGATTAACAATAATATCTGTAAGATATTTGAAACCCGCTACTGCTTCTTGCATAGCAGGTTCCGACCATGCTATTCTATCATCAACTACAAAGAAAATGATGTTTGCTTTTCGCTTTACCATGTCCTCCGCCCACATATTCCAGTATTGACTTTGACCGCCTATATCGCTTGAAGTGATGGGCACTCTATCCCCTTTGTATCTAACCTGCTTTTTTGTAGCGTGAGGCATTTGAAACTTACCGTGTTTCACAGCGTGTGTTGTTCGTAATTCTAAAGGAATTGGGTCAATATCACCCGGAACAGTAAGATATTGGTCAAGTGTTGTTTTACCTGCCAATGAAGGACCGTATATTGCTACTTTATGGGGTCGCAATACTCTATACACATAGGTTGCTATTTGCGCTGAACCCATCAGCAGGTGTCCAGCAAACATCCATGTTGCCATTCACAATCACTCGCCCCTGATCCATTTCCATACACCATGCGGGCTTATTTCTCCCCATACATCTAATCCTAAAAGAATGAAGAATGACAAACTTGCACCAATAAAGAAAGCCAATATAGATTTTACAGTCCATGCCGCCCTTTCCATTCTTCGGTCATAAGCATTCTCGGCAAGTATCGCTGACATGGCTTCCGCCTGTCTTTCTTGTGCTGTGTTGAAAGGCCACATGCTACCGCACCACCTATTGCTGTTCAGTTTCAGTCTTAGAATCTTCTCCGTCATTAGGTAAGCCAAATGTCTGTTGATTTTGTGGGCTTGTTACCTGTTGCCAAGCGTTTTGCTTATACATTTCAATATCCTGTTGCATTTGGTAGTCCTTTCTCATACGGCGTTGTTGTAGTCGCATTTGATTTCGATGCCACTTATCATATCGCCCTTCTTGTGCAAATTCAGCACGCAGGGCAAGTGAATCACGGATTCCACCCACATGAAACAATACCATAGCCACACACAGGAAACCAAATGCAATCAAACCATATTGTAATCCCATTTCAGCCGGACTTGCTTCGGGCAAATACCAATCTAAGTGAGAAACGGTTACTGAAACACCAGTCAACAATGATTGCCATAGTAACATAGCGATTAGATTAATGTCAATTCTATTTCCATCATCGGGCATTTGCCACGGTGGCACTCTTTGTGGTTGATTCATTTTATTCCGCCCCCTTCTTATCTTCAAAATATTTCTTTAGCACAAAATTGACGAATGAGGATTTAGACTCACGCCCCCTTTCCGCTTCTAATTTTGCGAACAGATCGTCCGGCATAACTACTGAAACATGTCGGCTCATGTATAAATCCCAGTCCTGTGAAGGCTATGAAGGTTGTGATTAAATAGAAGGGCGACTTCGGGTTTAACATGCCATCAGCAAACATGCCCGATGCAGTGAAAGCCATGCGTTCATATTATTTTGTAATAAACGCAATACCAAACAGCCCCGAAGTTTTATCTTCATGGATTCAAAGACACACAAATGAGGGGTTGGCGGCTGATTTTGATTACAGGGCGGCAATCGCTGTATTGCACCATTTTGGACATCCGTTATACTCAAGCAATTCAAACCACCCATCGGGCACTACATCGTGGTGCAATCTCATGACTGGGGCTGAAACCATACTACAAGACGAACAGGCTTGGATAAATGACCAATTAGAAATCGCTAACATCACACGACCACAGCGTTTGTTTGATTCCGATATTACATGGTTGAACGCTTGGGGAACGGCCAACGGTGTTCCACAAAACCTTGAAACGGCCTTCTTGGTCAATATGATAATTCAGCAATTGCGAACATGTGAGGGTAGCAACGGTGCTACTGGTGCTGGTGGTATATCGCATACAGAACGCAATCCGCCAACTGAATTGCCTTAAATGACCGAATCGGAACGCATTTGATTGAATATCTCATTCAATGCCTTTTCCCTCATACTCGGAGGCAATTGACGCAGGGCGTTAGTGTTATCGAGATAAACGGTTTTTGCCCCCCTTCGATAACAAGCACGGCATTTCAAATTACCAGTTAATGGATCGAACACCTTGTTACACTTTTTAGGGTTACCGGGTATTGTCGCTGGACAAATGTTTGTTTCACCATCGGTTGGTAGTTTATCATATCCGGTCATTCCGAGCATGGGTTTTCCGTCAATGCCTTTTAATTGAGATAAAAAGCCAATCGGAACATCTCGGTCGGGCACAACATTACTTGTTACCTTTAAGTTACTATCGGGTTTTACTTGTTCGGGTAACATTTTACCCGGTAATGACATTTGTAATGCTAAGTTTGGCGCAATAGCATCCGGCTCAAAACCTCTTGCTTCAAGGAAGTCATACAAGTATGGTATCTGTCTTGTTGAACCCCATATTGTTGTCATTGGGTTTCTTCGTGCTATTTGGTCAAGCATAGCAAATGCACCCGGTCCTCTTGCATCACCGGCTGAAAATCCTCTCGCCACTACATCATCGGTCGGCCTTTCACGGGCTAACATGGCTCTTGGTGTCAAAGTTTCACTGTATGCGGCGGCTATTGCTTCGGGATGAGTTAGCATACGGTCAAGATTCCGCCATTGTCCTAATTGCACATTGTTGTAAAGATAATTGCCCTTACAAGCATAACAGTGCCCACATGCCATTTTCGGATTATCTCTATCTGCGAAAATACATGCTAAAGGTGTCGAATCCATCACGGAAGGACCAGCCATTTTTTCCGGAGAACCATAGTGCCCAAATTCCATCGGGGCAATTTGTTGTAAATTTTCCGGCAAATCTTGTCTTATATCAGCATATACTGGTAAGTCGTAATCCATTTCAAGCGGCATGTCTATTAAGCGTGGTTGACCGTTGGGATAAAGATATTCATTAAACTTATCCGGATTATTTTCTATAAATTCACTAATCTTGACTTTGGGCGGTTTTCCTTCGCCAGTCCATCGGTATTTATCCCATGAGAGCATATCGCCCTCATCACCTACGGCTTTGACTAACAACTTGCCCAACCTGCGAGTTACAGCGTCAATCAAAACAAACCCTCCTGTTTCAGCACAGCCCACCCACTTTCAAAGGCGTTTTGGGGTTCCGACATCATAAAGTCCATCAGATCAGTTTGCTTGTTCTCCTTCGGCAAGAAACGACCATACCCATGATTTTGTAGTAATTCATTGATTGAATGGCCATCCATGTCGGGTATGTTAGCCACACCCACCATCTCTAACTTATCTCCACGAAGTGATGGGTTAGCACCGCTATTGTCCGGCCTGTTTATGATTGTAGTGTCCAACCCGATGTCTTTGTATTGTTCAATGGGCGCAATACTGTCAAAAGCCATGACTGGTTGGCCTTCTTGTATTCTTTCTTCTAATTGCCTCAATGTCGGTCTTGGGTCAAACCCAACCCCGTATGAACCCGGCTCACCCGAATAGGGCGGGTCGTTTATGAGCAATTTGTTGTTGTCAATATCCCATTCAGCCAGTGCTTCGGCACCATCTCCCTGTCTAACATTTACATTTTGTAATGGATCTCGGTAATTCAACAGGCTTTCCGAAGTGGGTAAGTTTCGCATTGTTGGCACATCGGGAGGATTGCTTGGGAATTGCATACCTTCAAACGGGGTTTTTGCATAACGAACCTGTCCTCTCCACCCTGCTCTTTTGTTCCTGTAAAGTGCTAAAGCGTAGCGTTGACGCTGTTCATCAGTCAAATAAGGTCTATCCCTCAACAAAGCGGTGAAATGGGTAAGTGTATCATCGGGTATTGATGCCCCAGCCCGTCTTTGGGTCATGTTCGGACCTCGTATGTATCTATTGAAGTAATCCTTCAAGGCTTGGTCGTCAAGTCCTTGTAGCATTGACCAATCCACAGTCATTCCTTCATTACCTTGATTTTTGACAGCATCCACTAACATGGCAGTGCCAAAGTCCAATTCATTGTAATCACTGGCACCTTGTGGTAAAACATTGAGAATATCATTGGCCGGACCGCCAAATGGCGTTTGAATACCGGTAGCACCAGCCCTTGCCAGTGCATTTCTTTGTAGCATACGGTAGTGAGGCTTATTTTTTGAACCGGTATGGCGAACAATAGGACTCATGCCCAATTTACCAGTCAAGTCGGCACGCATAGCGTCATATTGGTCTTGCGCTATGCGCCTACCACCTTGACCGCCCTTGAAACGAATCATTCTTCCTCGCCCCTGTCGCTATGTGCCCAGTTTTCAGCGATGCCCCACGGTCCGGTATTCATGTTTTGTGCGGCTTGCTTATGTGCTTCTTCAACGGGGTATTCGACAACATTCGGTTCTCTTATTTGCCCAAGAGCGTAATACACATCGGCTTGCATGGTAAAACCGGTTGATGGGTCATAAACCATCTTTTTACCATCTTCGCCTGTGAATGTTGTAAAAGCGTGTGCATAAGAACGCCCTGCTAACGGACCGAACAATGGTGTCACTTCGGCATGGACTAAGTTATGGTCGGGATTCATGCAAATATGACCGTATGCTGTATCATAGCAATTGCCATATTTGTTTTCATCGGGCACATCATCAAGATCGTCTTGCTTTATCAAAGTCCATGCGGCTTCAAAAGCATGACTTGGCGACACTTACTCACCCCAATCTATTCTATCTTGGAAAGAAGGTGCCGAGAATGGGCTGTGGAAAGCCCCAAGTAATGTTGGCGGCTGGCTACTGGTCATAATATGCCTTCTTCGTTTTGACCTGTCAAACATTTGACGCAATTCATCTATTGTTGATGGTGGTTCATTGTCTAATTGCTGATTTATTGAATGTGTAATTATGCCCACATTATCGGGCGTTCCTTGATTGGTCAATTGTGTGCCGTCACCTATTGACATTCGGACATTACCTTGATGTGGATAGCGGGCACTACTTGATTGCCAATTCCGTAACTGCTGTTGGGCATCCATTACTGGCCTCTTTACGCTCGGATCCATATCCAATCTATGCTCTATCCCCGCCTCATCTAACCTGCGAGCAAGGCTTTGCAGTGTAGCAAGTCCAGCCGGACTGAAATGATTTTCTTCTAACCGGCCTGTATTTTCTAACAAACCAGCAAGCGTGGTCGCACCTAACCCCATTCCGGCAAATGCTGGGTTCACATCAACCATCGGTCCTTGACCTAAAGCACTTATCGCCCCTGTGGACACAGGTGCTACCGTAGCACCCGCATCTTTTCTTTGTTCAAGTGCGTTAATCATAGAATCTCTTGCTATTGGCGGGAATGCTTCTCGGCTAATATTGGGGTGCCCCAACGGTTCCATATTCACACGGAGGATTTCAGCATCGCTAATCTTACCTGTATTTGGGTTCACTGCCATATCTTTTGCATAACCGGGGCGGAAATACTGATATTCGTTTTCTAAAAAATCTAACGGGTCTTGACCTACGCCCATTTCAGCCATCGCTTCATAATATTCCCATTCATCATCAAAATCTTCCTCTCTTAGTCCTACATCTTCGGCTGTTTCAAACCCTTTCGTGCGTGCGTATGATTCTAAGTCTTGTGAGGCTTCAAGATGGCGCAAAGCCTCGTTTATTGGTATATTACCACGAAGCCTCAAACCTAATTCGGCTGGCATAGCACCAAATTGACTTGACATCAAATGGGGTTGAACAGCAAGACTGTAACCAAAATCATCACGCCCTATTTGTTTTTGCATTATATCCCATGCCGCTTCAAACGGATCTGCTGATGCGGTGAAATCACCACTGAAATTCTCACTTGCACATTCATCCCATTCAGCAAGGATTTGACGATCTCTTGCTAATACTTTATGCCCTGCTGGATTTCCTCTTGAAATCATACTTTGTGCAACATCATCTCTTTCCATAAATTGTCTAAATTGGTCGCATGGCATTTCATCAAGATTTGTCCGAAGGCGTTGAGCATTTGCTGGCGACATATTGTTCGATTCCGCCCAAGCCCGTGCGAGTTTATCTTTCGCATCGGAACAACAACTGTCGCCATCATCCATTTGCACGGTTTCAGTATCGTAGTCCTCTATTGGCTCTAAACCAGCAACCGAACCCTCATACTGAAACGGCTTTGACGGTGCGGGTTGTAGTGAGATACGGGGGGTGCCATCGGGAAGCAACTGGCTATTGCTTACGCTCGGCATGAACAGGCTATGCTACCCCCGTTTGAAATATGTTGCCCTCATCAAAGATAATTAGCGTTGGTTTATATTGTTAGCCTTGTCAACCATCACAACCTTGATATGCTTACCAATTAACGCACAGCATGAGCAACATGTATGGGCAAAATGGACAGCAACCGATTTTTATTCTCAAAGAAGGAACAGAACGAAGTCATGGGCGTGTAGCCCAGTCAAACAACATAGCCGCCGCAAAAGCGGTGGCCGAAGCAGTGCGAAGCACACTCGGACCAAAAGGCATGGACAAAATGCTGGTTGATGAAGGCGGAGATGTGATTATTACCAATGATGGGGCTACAATCCTCCGTGAAATGGACATTGACCACCCTGCGGCCAAAATGATTATTGAAGTCGCTAAGACACAAGAGCAAGAATGCTATGACGGAACAACCAGTGCTGTGGTGCTATCGGGCGAATTGCTCAAGAAGTCCGAAGAATTGATTTCACAAAACATACACCCAACCACCATTTGTAGTGCATTCCGTGATGGTGGCCTCTTTTTGACTGGCAAGATAGAAGATTACAGTCAAAACACCAAAGACTTACTGCTACCTATCGCACAAACCTCACTTACTGGTAAATCATCAGCATCAATCAAAGACCACCTTGCAGGTATCTGTGTTGATGTAGTCGAAGCACTTGCCAACAACGGCAAGGTTGACCTAACTGAAATCAATGTAGTAAAGGCTGTTGGGGGCGATGCCTATGACAGCGAGTTAATCAGTGGCATAATTATTGACAAAGAGCGATGCCATTCCGCTATGCCGGACAGTGTAACCAATGGCAAGGTGCTATTGATTGATTTCCCACTTGAAGTAAAGACAACCGAGATGGATGCCAACATCCAAATCACCGATCCTAACCAAATCACCGCTTTCTTAGAGCAAGAAGAAGGATATATCCGTGAATTGGTAAAGCGTGTCGTGGACAGTGGTGCTACAATCGTAGTTTGCCAAAAGGGAATTGACGACTTAGCCAAGCATTATCTTGCTAAATCTAACATCTTTGCACTTGAAAAGGTAAAGCGTTCCGATATGGAGTCGCTATCCCGTGCCACTGGTGCCGGTATCATCAACAATCTTGATGATATTGATGAAGCCCTCGGTTCGTGCCAAACGCTTGAGGAAAAGAAAGTGGGCGAATTGCCTATGGCCTTCTTCGCAACACCTAACTCTCATGCAGTAACACTGCTACTTCGTGGTGGAACAGCACCATTTGTGGAGGAAATCGAGCGTGCATTTGACGATGCGGTTGGTGTAGTCGCTGTTGCATACGAAGATGGCAAGGTTCTCACTGGTGGTGGCTCTATCTATGCCGCACTAAGCCGAGATCTTGCCAACCATGCTCTAACAATCGGTGGCCGTGATAGAATGGCACTTGAGGCATTCGCCCAAGCACTTGAAGTCATACCACGAACACTGGCTGAAAACGGTGGCCTTGACCCTGTTGATGAGATGATGGCGTTGAGAAAGGCACACAGCGAAGGTAAAACACATCACGGTATTAACATCGAAGCCGGTGGCATCATTGACATGGGTGAATTGGGTGTGTATGAACCAAAGCGTGTGGTTGAACAAGCGTTGAAGTCGGCTGTTGAAACTGCGACCATGATTCTAAGAATTGACGATGTAATATCGTCAAAGAAGGCTTAACCTTGAACCATACCACGCTGTTTCATTTTATCCCAAAAACCAACGGCATCGGGGTTCATTCTCCCCACTTGAACGGGCATATCGCCATATTCCGCAATAGCATCGTCAATCATTTCTTGGAGATAGGCTTCGGACATTTTTTTGCCTCTTAGGGCTTCTGCAATTTCAAAATGGTCAAGGAATATGCGCCCATGTTCGGGTCGCATTGTTCCTCTTGCTTCTGTATCTTTAGATTGCCAATAAAACGGTTCACCCGTGCTGGTTTCATCATTCGGCCATTCCAATGACACCATTCTCATATCGGGCATCATAGTAAAGCGAGGATCCCTACCACTGGATATATCTTCGGGATAATCATGGATAGGGGCTTTTAGCAATTGCCAAGCGGTGTCAAATGCGCTCATCCGAGAATCGCCTCCAATATGCTAAACCTTGCATCTTGCTTGAAAAGCATGGTATGGCCGCAGTTTTTACAACAAACAGCATCGAATTTCTTATTAGCGTAATTGATTAGACGACTCCACTTACCTTGCATAATAACAGTGTCAGCCTCCATTTCGGTGGATTGACAAACTGGGCATCGGTAATTCATCTCTCAAACACCACCGAATACAAATAGGCGAAGGGGAGTAAAATGATAAGGATTGGGATAAGTAACATAACGCCTATCGCCTTTAATAACAAGACCCCCACTGAATTATCTTCGATTGACTCCATCGCTCATCATCCCATCCAAATCTTTAGCCGCTTGAGGATTGATTCGTCTTATGAAATCCTTTTCATCATCATCCATCATTGACCAATTATCCAACAGTGTTTCAAAGTCCATATCCCTCAAGTGGTCTGTGAACGCTGTTTCCGTTGAATAAAGAAATTTATCGGGCAAAGCGACACGACCGGACATCTGATCGCGTAACCTGTTCAAAGCCCCAGCCATGTGTTCATCTCTTGCCACATCAGTGTGGTAAAAGCCGGTGGTGCCGACAGGGTTGACTGGTTTTTGCATTCGTGGTGCTACTTCATCACCATCGTCATTGTATGACCAACCCCTGTATGCTTGCTTTTCTTCTTCGGGTGTCATATCGTAATCGGGTAGCATCGAAGCAATCATGGCATACAATTCATCTTCATCCATAAATTCACCACCCATTTCTCCATAATCATCTATGTAACCTTGCGATTGTGGGTCTTGCATGAGTGGTATGTATTCATCGGGTGGGTTTCGCATTACTTTGATTGCTGGATATGTTTCACGCATTGGTATTGTATCTTCTAAGTCACTAATCTCAATATTAGGAACAGCCGAACCATACAGTGCATAGGCCAGTGCTTCGTCAATATCGCCTGTCCAATACCTAAAATCATCATGTATGCGGTCGCCACCGGAATACAACGGCCTATGCCTTATAGTGCTAATCTTACCGTCATTGGGGTGATAGATGTCGAAGGGTGCTTTGAGTAATGCCCATGCTCTATCAAACGCTGTCATGTCAACCACGCACCCTGTCAGCCATCCATTCTCGGATTTTCTTTTGACTATTGCCATACATAGGCAATACATCTTCGGGGTCAATCGCCCGTTGTGTAATTAATTCGTGCATCATGTCCGTATCATCGGCAATTGAAAGAACACTACTACCGCCAAAAGGGTCTGTTATTTCAAAATTCAAATCCGCCATTCCAACATCAGTAATCTGATCCATTCCAATAAGGACATCATCTTCATCACCCATCCAATCTTCAACTGGTTTGTTGAAGTGTCTATACTTGCGAGCCATGATTTCTTTCATTTCGTCAAGGTAATCCTGATCGTAACCCTCCCAATCTCCTTCATCAGCGTTGTATATTGCTTCTTCCAAGTTTTGATATAAAAAGCCCAACGCATCAGCCGCCCTCATGTTACCTGCAATTGTTTCTTTCTTGTATGGTTCCATGTCAATAATAAAATGTCTATCATTTTCTCTATTCATTCCTTGTGCATCCCTTCGGACTCTTAAATTGCGTAAATCTTCAAGCAAGAAATCAAGAGGCATACGGTATTCTTCGTTTTCATTATTTGCTATTGGGTGACTAAACACACCGTGTGGGCGATCTAGAATTTCGTTATGAGGATGTGTTGCGAGCATTGAATAATCGTGATTGATGTTTGGGTCTATGGGTTCACCGACAGGAACACGACCACGATGCACAGCAAAGCGTGGCATCTCCTTGAGCAATTGCCATGCTGTATCAAATGCGCTCATCATCATTCCTCCCAATAGCCTTGTATGATGCCTTCATCTTCCATCTTATCCCAAAAACCTCTTGACGAAGGTATAACTTCGGTAGCCAAGACCTTTGACGCACGACGCATTGGAGAATACGGATTTTCCTTCAATTCTCTAATATATTGCATCAACGCCTCACGACCTTTTCCTTTTCCTCTTATTGCAGGGTGTAATTCAAAGTAAGGAATTTCAGCACCAACATGTGTGCCATCTCCCGTTCTGTAATCCTTATCTCGGTGCAACCCCCAAGCCATTGGGCGTTCTTTATCATCAACCCAAAAACTTTCTTCTTCATCAGCCAACTCATGTTCATAAGGGCTAACTGAACCCAAGACACCACCCCATGCCATCTCCGGTATTTTATCGGAATGAACAAAGGGCATTTTTACCAATTGCCATGCAGTATCAAACGCTGTCAATCATACCCCTCCAACCAATGTGGCTTACCGTCAACCGTAAGCGTGTTAGGGTTATCCGAAAATGGTTCTAATTCCTCCATTGTTCGTAACCAACTACGGAAACGCATATTATTCCAGTATCTTTCATCATCAAAATAATCCAATATCCTTGACACAGGGTGTTGAATCTTTAGTGGGTCTAAGTATTCGGTTTGGAACCCTTCGGCACCAGTATTCGGCCAAAAATCAGCCATTGGACCGATTGCTTCAAGATCTATCATGCGACTCTTACCTGCGCTATCAACGGCAAAGTTAGCATTATGCCTATCGGCCAATAGGTGTGCAAGGGCACGGTCAGCCGTTGCACGGTCGCCTTCGTGGTGTGGCCTCCCAAATACATGGCGCATTTTAGGTTGAATAGTATGAACCGAAGCCCCGCTACCCATCGGCATCTCGGTTGCTATGGGGTAGCCAATATCTTCAAGGAATTGCAGGGTTTCTATTGTATCGGGGTCAGTCCTCATATCGAAACTTTCACGGTAGTATGGGTCGTCAACAGGAACCTTGACAACATGCTCATAACTCCACGGATGTTCAAAGACATGGGCTTTCGACCCACTGCCAATAAAACCCTCCATCTCGGCCTTTGCTTCATCATCATCACTATCCCATTCGTCAATAAATGGCACTTCATCATCTTCAAGGGGTGCTATGTCCTTTACTTCATCACGCCAGTTAGGCGTGTATCGCTTGAGCAAGGCAAAAGCAGTATCAAACGCCGTCATTCACGCATCACCCGCCTTTCAATTTCTTCAAGACTCAATGTGGGTGAATATCCTGTTTCATCAGGATCGTCGTCATACCAAGACAACTTTCGCTTTGGTTCATCTTTAAACGGTAAATCAGCATCTTTGAATGAATCTTGCGCCAGCCTTTCAAATTCGGGATAACTAATAACACCATCAACATCAAAATCGGTTTGGTGAGCCAGCGACAAAAATTCGGGAGGGATTGTGACATTTGAATACAAATAATCACGATAGGTTTCGGGGTGTTCACCTTGTCTTAACGGAAATGATGGGTCAATGCGGATAAGTGCCGGTCGGCTAACATCATCTTGAATATAGGGTGTGGATAAATTAACACCCGGATTTACTATGCCTTGTTCCTTCGCTTTCCGTCTTTGTGGCATATTTGCCGCCATTATTGCATAAACTTTGGCAAACATAGGTATAGATGAAGCAAACACTTTCGGTTTGTCATAGACACCTTTACCGCCAATAAATTTGTTGCTGTTTTCCCAATCACTTGGTTTCAAGCCTTCTTGAAGAATGCTCTCAACGCGATCTGATGTAGTGCCATGAAAAGGCATCTTGACTAATTGCCAAGCAGTATCAAACGCTGTTTGGATTTGCGTCATTATCATTTTCCTCCCTTTCGTTACGCCCCCGCCAAGTATAATTAGCGTGGTCTAATAGTGCCCGATACCTCGATCTTGGCATAGCATCATCACTGAAAATTTCGGCTGTTCCTCTATCAAAACCTGCGTTTCTCAACCACATACGCTTTGCTTGTGGGGATTGGGAATTATCGGGTCTTAATTTGATGCCGTAGTGTGTCAACAGGTCATACATGTCAGTGCCCAACCCATACCCTTGATATGGCCTCTCAACCTCCGGCATGGGCACTATTCTTGAGTCTTTTTCCGAATCATAACCATCTAATTCTGCTATATTCCATGTTTGAACAGGACCAGTTTCGCCAAAAGTATCGTCATTCCCATATCCGCCACTATGCCTTTCCATTTCCACTTCAAACCCGTCTTTCTCCGGATCTATTTCTCCCGTTTCATCCTCAAACCTTTCATCATACTTGTGCCCAACATTGACACTTGCTATTCGCCTTGTCGCATCTCTATTGCGATTTTGTAATTCTCTCAAACGCACTACCATTGGGAACCTTTCGCCAGTTCCGGGGTGAACCCATGTTGCTCGCCCCTTTGAAGTAACTGCTCGCCCTTTTTTTCTCGTTTTGTATGGTTCCAACTCGGTAACGCTATCCCAGTCAATGGGCATCTTGAGCAAGGCAAAGGCGGTTTCAAAAGCCTTCATATCCCCAACTCCCGTTTCCTACGCATCTCCGCTAATTTCCTACCCCTTTCCGTTTCATCAACAATCTCTTGGGTTCTATCTAATTCATCAATAAAGCGGCCAACATGGTGTGGCATTAATGGTTCAAAAGCCCCGCTTTCCATAGGGTGATAATCAATATCCCAGCCTTCAACTGGGTTGGTTGGTATCAATACACTACCCTCCGTAACTTCTCTTTGACCCGATGAAGAACCTCTTGCTCTTGAATTTACGGGAACAACAGCATCATGACCATACTCACCCAACAAAATGTTCATTGGTGAAAGGCCACCCGTATCTCGCATCCTTGCATTCAATTCCTGTAATACTTCGGGGTCATTAAACCAGTTATATTCAAGATCGTCAATGTTACCAATGTCGCTACCCATGATACCTCTTACTAATGGGGTTCTGCCTAAATAGTCAAACAATCGGTTTCTATTGCTTTGTAAAAGTGTTTCACCACCAAGACTTTTCATATCGCCCTCCGGATTAATCAAATCATCAGTATTACCCCAATACGAACCATAATCCAGTGTGTAAGGACTTGCCATCAAATCAACCCTTTCTTCAAAGGTTTTTGGTGCCGGTGCAATTCTTGGTAAGCCAGCGTTAAATGAACCTTGACGGAATGACCCTTTCGGGGTTCTTGGACTCATGGTATAATCGGTCGGGTAGCCGTATGATGAAGATTCATCCATCACATTTCTCAACAACTCCATTGAAAAATCTCGGAATTTAGGTGTTGTTGCTATCGGATTTTTAGGCGGTGGGATATACACCATTGGGTTTTCCTCACCCTTTTTCTCATTTACTTCAAGCCAACGCATCAAATTTTCTAATTGAGTCTTTGTTTGACCACCGAAAAAGGGGTCAAACGGACCTCCGTGATAGTATGTTCCGCTAACACCGGTGCCCGAACCACGACTCGGTGACATGTCGTGCATATTCCAGCCGTAGCCACCCGGATCCGCCATCAAGTTTCTTCGTAAGCCAACCAACTCGGTAACTGCTGGGGCATCTAAATCAAAACCATGAACACGGAAACCTTCGCCCCATTCGGCTTTGACAACATCCCACGCTTGGTCAAACGCCGTCATTCGTCA